>Ga0247713_1000012_pt1 | contig 145417 bp, 160 predicted proteins | sample 21E_NmetaG_FD_189936 | JGI IMG/M metagenome (GOLD analysis project Ga0247713, IMG submission 189936) | Soil microbial communities from hillslope of Landscape Evolution Observatory, University of Arizona, Oracle, AZ, United States - 2-1-E_N | ecosystem: Engineered > Artificial ecosystem >... | reverse complement strand
GGCCCGCGCCCGGGAGCTGCTCAGCCTCCGCGCACCGGCTCAGCCGGGCGGGGCGAACCCGCCCCCGGGCGGCGACTGCTCGGCAGGCGGGGCCGGCAACGTCGGCTCACCCGCCGGCGGGGGCGGCGCGGGGACGGGTGAGGGGGAGCGCGCGGTGCCGCGCTGCTGGTAGCGGGCCGCGGCGCACGCGAGGAACAGCTCCGGGCTCACGCCGTCCGGCGGTCGGTGCCGCAGGCGCGCGATGATCGGCCGTGCGATGCGCCGGGCGAGGTCGGCGCGCACGTCGGCGGGCAGCTCGCCTGCGCGCAGGAGGAAGCCGCGCATGGCGGCGTAGTCGTCGCCGGTCAGCCCCGAGGGGTCGATGGTGGCTGCGTAGGGCTCGGCGCCGGGGGGAACGGCGAAGCGCACCGCCGACGGGGCCCGCGCGCCGGTGCGCTCGCGCAGCACGAGCGTGCCGGCGACGAGGTCGCCGAGGCGCTGGTGCTCACGGGTCAGCAGGGCGCTCACGACCGCGATCCCCCCGAGGCTGACGAGGAAGTCGACGAGCCCGAGCGCCGCCCGGATGGCGGCGTGGCGGAAGCGCACGGGCGCTCCCTCGCGGGTCACCACCCGCAGCCCCATCGCGGCCTTGCCGAGGGTGCGCCCCCGCCACAGCGTCTCGAACGCGACGGGGTAGCCCCAGAACACCGCGAACACGAGGAGCAGCGTGACGGTGACGCCGATCCAGTCGGGCAGCCCCGCTCCGGCGCCCTCGAGGACGAGGCCGAGGCCCAAGAGCAGCACGACCACGACCACGCTCTGCAGCATGAGGTCGACGCTCAGCGCGACCGCCCGCGAGCCGATCCCCGCGGCCTCGAACTCGAGCCGGACGGCCTCCGGCGTGACGACGCCGCTCACTGCCTACACTCTCCAGCCCGTGGACATCGACCGCTTCATCACTACCCACCAGAGCGGGTGGGAGCGCCTGGCGGTGCTCACACGCAAGGCGACACGGCGCGCCGGGCGCCTCTCCCCCGCGGAGCTCGACGAGCTCGTGGGGCTCTACCAGCGGGTCTCCACGCACCTGTCGCTCGCGCGAACGACCTACCCGGACCCCGCCCTGACGGCCCGGCTGACCCGGCTGGTCGCCGAGGCGGGGGCGTACGTCTACGGTACCCGGCCGCGCACGCTGCGCGCCGCCGGGCGCTTCGTCGCCGACACGTTCCCGGCGGCCCTGTGGCACGCCCGCGCGTTCGTGGCGGTCGCCGCGGCCCTCTTCGTCGTGCCCGCGACGGCCGTCGGGATCTGGCTCGCGGGATCGCCCGCGGCCCTCGAGGCCGCGGGGCCCGAAGCGGTGCGTGAGGCGTACGTCGAGGAGGACTTCGAGGCCTACTACTCGTCGAGCGCGTCGGCGCAGTTCGCCTCTGAGGTCACGACGAACAACATCCAGGTCGGCGTCCTCGCGTTCGCCGGCGGGATCCTCGCGTGCCTGCCGACCGCCTTCGTGCTCGTCCTGAACGGCGCGAACCTCGGCGTGGCGGCCGGGCTGTTCGCCGCGGCGGGGCAGATGCCACGCTTCTGGGGCCTCATCCTCCCCCACGGCCTGCTCGAGCTGACGGCGGTCTTCGTGGCCGGTGCCGCCGGGTTGCGGCTCGGGTGGACCCTCGTCGATCCCGGCGACCGTCCGCGTGGGGAGGCCCTCGTGGAGGAGGGCCGCCGGGCGGTGGTGATCGTCGTCGGGCTCCTCGGCGTCTTCGCGGTCGCTGGACTCATCGAGGGTTTCGTCACCGGCTCGGCGCTGCCGACGGCCGTGCGCGTCGGCATCGGCGCGGTGGCGGAGCTCGCCTTCGTCGGCTACGTCGTCGTGCGCGGTCGGTCCGCGCAGGCGCGGGGACTGACGGGGGCGTTCGGCGAAGCCGACGAGCCGGCCTGGGCGGCGGTGTAGACCCGCGCGCGAAGCGCCACGCACCACCGGCGCAGCGCTCACCGCCGACGTCGACTAGAGCCGGGAGGTCGCCTTGGCGTGCAGGTAGGCGTCGGCGAGCTCGGGGGCCAGGCGCCCGGGCGGGGCGTCGACGACGACCGCGCCGAGCCCCCGCAGGCGGGCGACGGTGCGCCGGCGCGCGTCGAGTGCCTGCACCGCAGCGGCCTTGCGGTAGACGGCGCTCGCCTCCCCGGGGGTGGCCCGCGCCCAGCGCTCGACCTCGGGGTCCCGCACGGCGGCGAGGACGACGAGGTGGTGGCGGACGACGAGCGGCAACGCCGGCAGGAGCGTCTCGGCGACGGCGTGCTCGGCCAGCTCGGTGAGCACGACGAGCAGTGCGCGGCGCGGGAAGCGCGCGAGCGTCTCGGCGAACGCGCCGCGGTAGTCGCTCTCGACGAGCCGTGGGTCGAGGTCGTACATCGCCGCCGTCACCCGCGCGAGCTGGTCGCGGCGGTGGCCCGGGCCGACGACGCCCCGGACCGCGTCGGCGAACGCGACGAGGCCCGCCCGGTCGCCCAGCCGGGTCGAGACCGCGGTGAGCATCATGACCGCGTCCATCGCGTGGTCGAGGCGGGGCACCCCCGGCTCGCCGCCCGCGGCGTCGGCCTCCCGTACGAGCCCCGCCATGACGCGGCCCGTGTCGAGCAGGCACAGCACCGTCTGGTTGCGCTCGGCGCGGTACGTGCGGACGATCGCCTTGCCCGTGCGGGCGGTGGCGGCCCAGTCGATGCGCCTGAACTCGTCGTCGACGGTGTACTCGCGCAGCTGGTCGAACTCGGTGCCGCCGCCGCGCCCCGCCGCCGAGCGCAGCCCCACATCCAGGATGCGCGCCCGGGTCACGCGCAGCTCCGCCTCCTCACGGGAGCGAAACGGCGGGTACACGCGCAGCTCGCCGGGCAAAGCCCGCCAGGCCTGGCGGGCGACGAGCCCGCGGGGGGCGCTCACGCGCACGGTGATCCCGCCCGGGCTGAAGCGCCCCCGCCGGGAGGGTCCCAGCCGCACGCGGGCGGTGACGGTGCCGCCCGCGGGCACGACGACGTCGGCGCGGCGGCTCGTCGGGCGCAGGGAGTCGGCGAGGTCGTCGGCCAGGCGGACCCGCAGTGTGCGCCGGGTGGGGTTCGTCACCGTCCACGCGACCTCGGCGTGTCCGTCGAGCGGGACGACACCGGGCAGGTCCCGGCGCACCTCGAGCACCGAGGGACGAGGCGTGCGCCACCAGCTCGCCCCCGCGGCGGCGAGCAGCGCGGCGTTGGCGACCCCGAGCGTGGCCCGTGCCCCGAGTGGCGCGAGCAGGACCACGCCGGCGAGACCGGCCGCGAGCGCGGCGAGGCGCCCGGTCGGTACCGGCAGCCAGGCGCTCACCGTGGGACGGGGACCGCCGCGAGGATGCCGTCGAGCACCCCGTCGGCCGTTACGCCCTCGAGCTCGACCTCGGGCCGCAGCTGGATGCGGTGGCGCAGCGTCGGCGGCGCGACGGCCTTCACCTCGTCGGGGGTGACGAACGACTTGCCGGCGAGCCACGCCCACGCCTTCGCGGCGTGCAGGAGCATGACCGACCCCCGCGGGCTGACGCCGAGGGACAGCGACGGCGACTCCCGGGTCGCCCGCGCGATCGCGACGATGTAGGCCTGCACGGGCTCCTCGACGCGCACGGTGCCCACGGCGCGGCGCGCCTCGGCGAGCTCGGGGGGACCCGCCACGGCGTCGATGCCGAGGGACCGCAGGTCGTGGGGATCCATGCCCGCGTGGTGGCGCGCGAGGACCGCCTGCTCGTGCGCGGCCGTGGGGTAGTCGACGAGCAGCTTGAACAGGAACCGGTCCACCTGCGCCTCGGGTAGGGGGTAGGTGCCCTCGTACTCGACGGGGTTCTGGGTGGCGACCACGGCGAACGGCTCGGGCAGGCGGTGCGCCTGGCCCTCGAAGGAGACCTGGTGCTCCTCCATCGCCTCGAGCAGGGCCGCCTGCGTCTTCGGCGGCGTGCGGTTGATCTCGTCGGCCAGGAGCAGGTTCGTGAACACCGGGCCGCGGCGGAAGCGGAACGTGCCCTCGCCGCCCTGGCCGGCGCCGGGAGTGTAGACGAGCTGGCCGAGGACGTCGGACGGCATGAGGTCGGGCGTGAACTGCACCCGGCGCTGCTCGAGCCGCAGGGCGGCGGCGAGCGCCTTGACGAGCAGCGTCTTCGCCGTTCCCGGGACCCCTTCCAGCAGGACGTGGCCGCGGACGAGCAGCGCGGCGAGCAGGCCGGTCACGGCCCGGTCCTGACCGACGACGGCCTTGGCGACCTCGTCGCGGACCGCCACGATCGCCTCCCGCGCGGCGGTCGTCGGAGCTTCAGCGGACACGGGCGGGCTCCTTGGTCGGCACCGGGCTGCCGAGCACGGCGCGGCGGTGACGCTCGAGGTCGGCTGCCAGCGCGACGAGGGCGGCCTCGTCGGGGGGCTCGCGGCCGGTGAGCGCGTCGAGCAGACCGTCGTGGTCGCGACCGGTGCGACGCGAGGCGGCGGCCACGACGGCGTCGACGGGGCTGTCGCCCGGCAGGCCGAGCCGCTCGGCGAGCTCACGGCGCACGCTCGCGCGGAGCAGGCCGGCGGCCTGCCCGCGGGCGGCGCTCTGCTGGAGCAGGTTGCCCACCGCGGTGACGAGCTCCGAGCCGGCCACCTGCACGGGCCGGGGCTCGCGCACCGGGGCGCCGAGCCGGCGCGCCCGCCACAGCACGACGACGGCGAACGCGACCGCGAGTTGGGCGAGGGCGAGCCGCACCGGCTCCGCGACGAGGTCCCCGAGCGTCGCCTCGCCCTCGCCCGGCGCCCCGGGTCGCAGGAACGCGAGGGAACCGCCGCTCGCCGGCGCGAGGAGCGCCGCGACGAGCGGACCGTTGTGGGCGGTGCCGAGCACGGCGTTCGTCAGCGCCCCGGGGCCGCCGAGCGCGACGACCGTGCCCGCCCCCTCCGTCCGTGCGACAAGCCAGTGACCGTCGGATCGGGGGAAGCAGCCGACCGCGCCGCCCTCGCCGGCGCCCGCGTAGACGACGCCGGCGGGAGCCGCCACCCGCTCCACGCCGGCGAGGGCCGCGAGGTCGCAGTCGCGCGGCAGGGTCGTCTCCATCGGCCCGATGCTCGCCGGACCGGCCACCTGCGGGGCGAAGCGGCTGCGGGGGTCGGCCACGACGAGCGTCCCACCGTCCACGACCCATTCGCGCAGGTCCTCCGCGGCGTCGCCGGTCAGGCGGTCGACGAGCAGGAGCGCCACCGCGTCCCCCGGCTGCGCATCGTCGGTCAACCGCACGTCGGCCCCGAGCGCGGTGAGCACGTCGACGAGGGCCTTCGTGCCGTGAGGGCCGGGGGAGGCCGGGTCGAGCGGCGGCCCGTCGACGGGGCGGCCGGCGAGCCAGACCGCCACGACGGCGGCGGCGACGAGCGCGGCCAGGGGCCCGGCGCGACGCAGCCCACGCCGCAGGTCCGGCCTCACCGCCGGCCTCCCGCGGCAGGTGCGGCGACCGGGCGGTGCCGCCCGAGGGCGGCGCGGACCGCGTCCGTGCGCCGACGGACCTCGTCGAGGGTCGTCTCGTCGACGCGGGCGTGGCCGTACCAGCTCGCGTCGAACGCCGCGGTCACGGCGGCGACGTCGCTCACGGCGTCGGGGCGGCGACGCGCCACCTCGGCGAGGTACTCCCCCGTCGTGCGGCCGGGTGTCTCGTCCACCGCCCCGGCGGCGGCGAGCGCGGCGACGAGCGCGCGGTAGCGGCAGCGCAGCGCCTCGCGCAGGCGGCCCTCGCGCGCGTGCGCGTCGGCCTCCGCGGCCCAGTCCGCCGCCTGGCGCCCGACACGGTCGGCCGTCACCGGAGCGAGCGCCGGGTCGGGGCGCAGTCCTCGCGCGAAGCGCAGGGCGAGGACCACCGCGACGACGACCGCGGCCGTGAGCAGGAGCGACCCGACGAGCGAGGCTCCTCCCGTGCCGGCCACCGCCTCGATCAGGCGCCCGATCTGCTCGGCGACCCAGCCGCGCACCCGCGCCGCCAGCGACGGGGCCGCCCCGGCGAACTCCGGGCGCGACAGCACCTCGGTGACGACACGGCGCACCTCCTCGGGACCGACGGCCGGGGGCGGCAGCTCAACGGCCAGCGTGACCACCCGTGGCGCCCGGGTCGCCGGTCCTGGCCGCGAGCCCGTCGGCCGCGAGCCGCAGGTCGAGGGCCTCCCGGCGCACGCGCCCGTCGAAGTAGAGCAGGGTGACGACGATCGCGAAGAGCGGCGTGCTCACGAGGCTCGCGAGGATGCCGCCGACGGCGATGAACAGCCACCCGAAGCGGTCCCCGATGAGCATGCCGACGAGCTGGGGGATGCCCCCGAGCGCGAGTGACAGCACGAGCACGAGCAGGATCGCGACGACGACCGTCCCGACGACGGCGAAGATCCGGGGACGCAGCAGCCGGGCGGAGCGCGCGAGCCCCTGGAAGGGGCCGAGGTGCTCGACGACGATCGCCGGCGCGGCGGCGGAGAACATCGACCCGATCGCGAGCGACGCGCAGACCCCCGCGAGGACGAGCACGATCGCGAGCACGGCGACCACCGGCAGCGGCACGCCCCCGGCGGATGCGCCCGCGACGACCGCGGCGGCGACGACGGGCGGAGCGACCGCCGCCACGATGAGCACCACCCACGAGACGACGAGGGCCCACCAGCGGCTCATCCCGGCGGAGAAGGCCTCGCCGGCACCCGCCTCGCCACCGAGGTAGGAGGAGGCGACGACCGCGGCGATGACGCCGGTCACGAGGGGCGACACGAGCAGGCCCTGGGCAATGGCGAGCAGCGTCGCGAGGTTGCCGCCGCCGCCGCCGGCCTCGGCGAACCGCTGCGCGGCGGCGGGGTCGGTCATGAGGTCGAACAGGTCGAGCAGCCCCGGCAGGTCGCGTTGGAGGTACGCCGACAGCAGCTGGAACGGGACGACGAAGACGCCGGTGAGCAGGACGATCGTCCGCCAGTTGGCGGCGAAGAGCCTGAACGCGCCGTCGAGCACGTCACCGAGGTTGAGCGGGCGGATCGGGACGGGTCGCGCTCCGCGTGCCGCCGGCTGCCCGGGGTCCCCGGGCGGCGGCGGCAGCCGCGGCGGCTCTCCTGGCGGGGGCGTGTTGCCACTCGCCGTCACGGCACGGTCTCCTGTCGGCTCGGGTTCGCTGCCGGGTCAGTATGCCTACCATGACCGGCCATGCGATTCCGGCTCCGGTCCACCACCTTCCGCCTCGACGAGCGGGCCGCCGTCATGGCGATCGTCAACCGCACGCCCGACTCGTTCTCCGACCGCGGTCGCGGATGGGCGCTCGGCGCGGCGCTCGACCTCGCCGCGGCGCACGTGGCCGCCGGCGCCGACATCGTCGACGTCGGAGGCGTGAAAGCGGGACCGGGGGCCGACGTCGGGGTGGAGGAGGAGCGCGCGCGGGTCCTACCGTTCGTCGAGGCGTTCCGCGCGCGCTGGGACGTGCCCCTGTCGGTCGACACGTTCCGGGCGGCCGTCGCCGCCGACGCCCTGGACGCCGGCGCCGACCTCGTCAACGACAGCACCGGGCTGACCGACCCCGAGCTGGCCGGCGTCGTCGCGGCCCGCCCCCGCGCCGCGCTCGTCGTCGTGCACTCCGGCACGCCCCCGCGCACCAGGCCCTTTCGCACCACCTACCGGCCCGACGTCACGACCGTGGTCGTGAACGGGCTTGCTCGCCTCACTGAGGAGGCGCGTCGGCGCGGCGTGGCCCGCGACCGGATCGTCGTCGACCCCGGCCACGACTTCGGCAAGAACACCGCCCACTCCCTCGAGCTGACCCGCCGGCTGCCGGAGATCCGGGCGCTCGGCTATCCGGTGCTCGTCGCGATGTCGAACAAGGACTTCCTCGGCGAGACGCTCGACCTGCCGGTCGACGAGCGCGCCGAGGCGTCGCTGGCGGCTGCGGTGACCGCCGTGCACCTCGGCGCGCACGTCGTGCGGGTTCACGACACGCGCGCGACCGTGCGGGCGGTGCGCACGATGGAGACGATCCTCGGCCGGCGGCGCCCCGCGGTCTCCGCCCGGGGGCTCGACTGACGTGCCCTGTCGGCCGCGGCGACGGCAGTAGGCTGGGCCCGAACGAGGCGAGGAGCGACACCTGTGCCGAAGCCCCGCAAGTTCGTCTTCGTGTGCATCAACCAGCGCGACCGTGAGCACCCGCGCCCGAGCTGCAACGCCAACGGGGCGGCACACGTGTTCAACACCATGCGCGAGGAGTCGGGCCGGCGGCGGATGCACGACGTGAAGATCGTCGCGGGTGGCTGCATGGAGGCCTGCATGGTCGGGCCCGTCGTGGCGATCTTCCCCGACAACGTCTTCTACGGCGGGGTGACCGAGCGCGACGTGCCCGCGATCCTCGACCACGTCGCCGGCGGCGAGCCGGTGGAGTGGCTCATGATCGGCGACGCCGAGTTCGACTTGCGACCGCAGATCTCGGGAGGCTAGCGCGATGCCCGAGCTCATGCCCCTGCTCGGCTACCACCACATCGAGCTCTTCGTCGGCAACGCCCGCCAGGCGGCGCACTTCTACCGCACGGCCTTCGGCTTCACCCCCGTCGCGTACGCCGGCCCCGAGACCGGCGTGCGCGACCGCGCCTCCTACGTGCTCGGGCAGGGCGACATCCGCTTCGTGCTCACCGCGGGCCTGCGCCCCGACCATGAGGCCGTCGTCCACCAGCGCGCGCACGGCGACGGGGTGCGTGACGTCGCCTTCGCCGTGCCCGACGCCGACGCGGCGTTCGCGAGCGCGGTCGCGCGGGGAGCCGAGCCGCACCTTCCCCCCGAGGTGCGCGAGGACGAGCGGGGCAAGGTCGTCGTCGCGGCGATCCGCGCCTACGGCGACACGATCCACTCGTTCGTCGACCGTTCGAACTACTCAGGGCCGTTCATGCCCGGCTACGAGGCGCTGGACGGGCCGCCGGGCGCGGGTGCGGGGCTGCGCCACATCGACCACGTCGTGGCCAACGTCGAGCTCGGCCGCATGACCCACTGGGCGCGGTTCTACGAGCAGGTCATGGGCTTCTCCCAGCTCGTGCACTTCGACGACGAGGCGATCTCCACCGAGTACACCGCCCTCATGAGCAAGGTCCTCTGGGACGGCGAGGGGCGGGTGAAGCTGCCGATCAACGAGCCGGCTCCCGGCCGCAGGAAGTCGCAGATCGACGAGTACCTCGAGGCCTACGGCTCGCCGGGCGTCCAGCACCTCGCCCTCGCCACCGACGACGTCGTCGCGACGGTCTCGCGCCTGCGCGCGAGCGGTGTGGACTTCCTCCGGGTGCCCGACGCCTACTACGCCGCCCTGCGCGAACGGCTCGACTGGTCACGGATCGACGAGGACCTCGACGCCCTCGCCGAGCACGGCGTGCTCGTCGACGCCGACGACGAGGGCTACCTGCTCCAGCTGTTCACCAAGCCGGTGCAGGACCGCCCGACGGTCTTCTTCGAGATCATCGAACGGCACGGCTCGCGCGGGTTCGGAGTCGGCAACTTCAAGGCGCTGTTCGAGGCGATCGAGCGCGAGCAGGCCGCGCGCGGCAACCTCTAGCGCTTCAACGAACCGAGCACCGCGTCGATCACCGCGCGAAGGGCCTCCAGGTCGCTCGTCGAAAGCCCGGCGCCGTCGGCCCCGTGCCGCGACCCCGTGCCGGTGACCGCCTTCACGAGCCCGGACAGGTCGTTGCCGGGCCGCGCGCCGCCCAGGCTGCGAAGGAGTCGGAGCACGCGCCCGTCGGGATCGGCGGGGCCGGCCTGCGCGAGGACGCTCGGGTCCGGCGCGAACGAGACGTTCAGGGCCTCGGCCACGCGGGGCATCGGGTTGGCGAGCGCGTGCTCGTTCTCGGCCACGCCGCCGACGTCGCCGGCGAAGTGCAGGCCGACCGCGCGCTTCGTCGCCTCCTCCAACCACACGGCGCCCGAGTCGCCCCCCTCGGAGACCTCCTCGAAATCCTTGTCGGGCTGCGGCCACGGGTGGAGCGGCACGATGTGGACCTGGTCCTCGAAGTAGTGCTTCTCGCTGCCCCAGGTGATCGTCGTCGACAGGCTCACCCCGTCGATGCGGCCGTGGGTGACCCCGCTGCTGCGGCCGGACTTCATCACCCGCATGCCGAGGCGAGGCGGGGTGTGCCCGGTGACCATCCCGACCCCGAGGACGGACGGGCTGTACGCGCGGCGTCCCGTCAGACGCGCGACGGCTGCGTCCATGAAGCGGTCGAGCCGACCGCGAGCGAGGTGGGCGACGACGTCGGCCGACGTGCCGCCGTCGAAGCGCCCCGGCTGGCAGATCGGCTCGCCGACCCCCGCAGCCTGGGGGAAGGGCTGGCCGTCGCTTGCCGACTGGTAGTAGGGCTCGAAGGCGGCGAGCAGCTGGTAGTAGGGCTCCAGCGTAGCCAGCGACTGGTAGTAGGGCTCCAGCGCGGCCAGCGACTGGTAGTAGGGCTGCAGCGAGGCGAGCAGCTGGTAGTAGGGCTCCAGCGAGCCCAGCGCCTGTGGCGAGGCGCCGCCGGCCGCCTGGTAGTACGGCTGGCCGGCGCTGCGCGACGGCGCGCATCCGCCGGCCTGCGCGGACGCGTCGTTGCCGGCCAGCACGTGCCAGTTGCTGAGGATGTGCGGCGAGCCGTCGCTGCGGTCCCACACGACCGCGCCGAGCGTGCCCGCGGCTATCCGGGGGTTGCCGACGCTCACCCCGCCGACGAGAGGCGACAGGCGCTGCAGACGCCGCGGGTCGAGGCGCTCCGCCCCCCCGTCGGGATCCCCGCCGCCCGTCGCGGCGCCTGCGTTCGTCGCCGACGGTGCGGCGGACACCTCGTAGTCCACCTCGAGGACGTCGACGGTGAACCCGCCTTCGGTCTCCGGGAAGACCTGGTTCTCCGGCACCTCCTGCGCCGGCAGCTTCCGTACGACGTGGGCACGGAGCGCGATCTCGTCCTCCCGCAGCCGGCCGTCCTCGATGGGGAAGCCGACGTCGACCGCCGACACGCCCGGCCGACGCATCCAGTTGCGCCGCACCCTGCTCAGCACGCGGATCGCCTGTTCGACACGCTCCTCGTCGATCTCGGACACGGGCTCCCCTCCCATCGATTTCGAGCCGGGACGCGCTCGCCAGGTTCACGGGGCCCGCAGGGCGGGGCACCCGCTCGCCAGGGAGAGTCCCGGCTCCGGCTCCTTGATACGTTCGCCTGCGAAAACCTCGTTGTTCATGCAGGCCGCCCCGCGCCGGGGCCGAAGAGTTGCATCTTGGACGATATGCTGCAACCGCCCGTACGGGGCTGGGGGGTGATGCGCGTGCAGGCAGTTGGTGCGGCGGCGAGGAGCATCTCGCTGGCCGAGGAGGCGGAGCGCCTCCTCGAGCTCGCGCAGGACGACCCTGCGGACGCCGAGGAACGGGCGCGTCGCATCCTCGACCTGGCCGGCGGCGACGCCTACCCGCGATCCCTCGCACAGGAGACCCTCGGCCTTGCCGCGAAGGAGCGCCTGGACCTCGACGGGGCCGCCACCCTGCTCCAGCAGGCCGTCGCCACCGCGGAGGCGGCCGGCCTTGCGACCCGTGCGGCGCAGGCCCGGATGAGCCTGTGCTTCCTGCTCGTGAGCCGGGGAGACGCCGAGGCGGCCCTGCGCGAGCTCGCCCTCGCGGACGCCGTCCTGCACGGCGCGGACGGCGCGCGGCTGCAGATGCGCAGGGGGCTCGTCCTGCAGCGGCTCGGCCTCCTCGACGCGGCGCTGGCCACCTACGACCGCGCGCTTCCCGCGCTGCGCCGCGCCGGCGACCGGCTGTGGGAGGCCCGCCTGCTCAGCAACCGGGGCGTGCTCCATACCTACCGGCGTCAGTTCGCCGCGGCCGAGCGCGACCTGCTCCGCGCCGAGCGCCTCCACCGGCAGACGGGGCAGGCGCTCGCTGCCGCCCAGGTGCGGCACAACCTCGGTTTCGTCGCCGCGCGGCGCGGCGACGTGCCCGCGGCTCTGCGGTCCTACGACCTGGCCGCAGAACAACTTCGGCAGCTGGGGATCGTCTCGTGGCTGGGCGAGGCGGACCGGTGCGAGCTCCTCCTCTCCGCACGCCTGCTCACCGAGGCCGACCAGCTCGCCACCCGGGCGGTGGCCGAGCTCGCTCGCGCCGGCATGGACTCCGACGTCGCCGAGGCCCGGCTGACCCTCGCCGACGTGAAGCTCCTGCTCGGGGAGCCGGAAGCCGCGCAGCGGATCGCGGAGGAGGCCCGCTCGAGCTTCCTGGCCCAGGGCCGCCAGCCGTGGGCGGTCCTCGCCGCCTACGTGCTGCTGCGGGCGCGTTGGCAGACCGGCCCGCGGTCGCGCGCCCTCATGGAGGAGGCCAGCCGCAACGGGCGGGACCTCGAGGCCGCGGGCTGGGCGACGGCGTCCGTGGACGCCAGGCTCATGGCGGCACGCACCGCCCTGGAGCTCGGCGACCCGCAGGCCGCCGAGCGCGAGCTCGTCTCCCACCGGCAGGCGCGTTTTCGGGGCCCTGTGGAGCTGCGCGCACGCGCCTGGCACGCGGAGGCGCTCCTGCGCCTCGCACACCGCAACCGGCGCGGCGCCGACGCGGCCCTGCGGGCGGGGATGCGCGCGCTCGACCGGCACCGGGCCACGCTGGGCGCGACGGAGCTCCGCGCCCACGTCTCCGGCCACGTCGGTCAGCTCGCCCGCCTCGGCACGCGCCTTGCCATCGAGTCCGGCGACGCCGAGCGGGTCCTGCGGTGGGCGGAGCGCTGGCGCGCCGGCGCGCTGTCCCTGCGGCCCGTGCGGCCACCCGACGACGAGGCGCTCACCGCCGACCTCGTCGCCCTGCGCGAGACGGTCGCCGCGATCGGACAGGCGGCGCTCGCCGGCGAGGCGACGACCGCCCTGCTGCGCCGGCAGGCGCGCCTCGAACGGTCGATCCAGCAGCGCAGCCGCCACGCGCGGGGCCAGGGGGAGGACGAGACCGGTGGCCTGCCCGTCGACGCGTTGCGGGCCTGCCTCGCCGAGCGCGCGCTGCTCGAGATGGTGCGCCTCGACGACGACCTCCACGCGGTGGTCGTCGCCGACGGCCGTCTGCGTCTGCGCAGGCTCGGGTCGCACCGCCGCGCCGTCACCGAGCTCGAGCGCCTCCAGTTCTCGCTCCGCCGCCTGACGTTGCCGCAGGGACCCCCCGCCGCGCTCGCCGCAGCCCGCGCCTCGGCGGCCGCGTCCGCACAGGCGCTCGACGACCTCCTGATCGCCCCGGTGCGGGATCTCCTCACCGAGCATCCGCTGGTCATCGTGCCGACCGGCGCACTGCACGCGGTGCCGTGGGCGTTCCTGCCGTCCTGCCGCGCCAGACCCGTCAGCGTCGTCCCCTCCGCCCAGCTGTGGTGCCGCGCCGCAGCGCAGCCGCACGCGCCCCCCGACGCGGGCCGCGTCGTCCTCGTCGGCTGCGCGACGCCCCCGCATGCGATCGACGAGGTGCGCGCGCTGCGCGCGCACTACACGGGCGCGGTGGCGCTGCTGGGCGACGACGCGACCGTCGGTGCGGTCTCGGCCGCCCTCGAGGGCGCGAGCTGCGTTCACCTCGCGTGCCACGGCCGGTTCCGCTCGGACAACCCGCTGTTCTCCTGCCTCGAGCTGGCCGACGGGCCCCTCACCGTCTTCGACCTCGAGCGCCGGCAGCAGACGCCGCCGCTGTTCCTGCTCTCAGCGTGCGAGTCCGGCCTGTCCGCGGTGCAGGCCGGCGACGAGCTCATGGGGCTCGCAGCCACCCTGTTCGCGCTCGGCACGCGCACCCTCGTCGCGAGCGTCGCGGCCGTGCCCGACGCCGCGACCCGCCGGCTCATGGTGGGCCTGCACGATCACCTGCGCGGCGGCCTGCCCCCCGCGGCAGCGCTCGCGCGTGCGCAGGCGGCGGAGTGCGCTTCCGGCGACGACGTCGCCGCGGCGGGCTTCGTCTGCTTCGGCGCGGGGTAGCCGGGTCCGCCCTCGACGCCGGCGGCCCCCGGGCGTACGCTCCCGGCCAGCCCGCGGCCATCGCCGCGCTTCCCCGGGCCCGCCGACGCCGACGCGAAAGGCCCGCTCGTGCCCGACCGCTTGACGCCCGGCCCACACCAGGAACGGCAGTCGTGGGACGAGTACTTCCTCGGTCTTGCCGCCGCCGCGGCGACGCGCTCGAACTGCGCCCGCCGCCGTGTCGGTGCGGTGATCACCCGCAACCGGCGCATCCAGTCCACCGGCTACAACGGCCCGCCTTCGGGCTACGGTCACTGCGACGCCGGGGCCTGCCCGCGCGCGGGCACCGACGCGGCGATGTGCGAGCCCTACGACAACTGCGTCGCGATCCACGCCGAGGCGAACGCGCTGCTGTTCGCCACCCCCGACGAGCGCGACGGCGCGACCCTGTACTGCACCGCGGCGCCGTGCTTCGCGTGCGCGAAGCTCATCGCCAACTCCGGCATCGCCGAGATCGTCGCCGCGGGCGGCCGCTACGACGGCTGGGAGACCACCCGCCGGTTCCTGCAGGACTGCAGGGTGCGGGTGCGCGTGCTCGACGGCATGGAGCACGCGGTGCCTCTACCTCTGTGAGCTACACGGGTCAGCCCGCCAACATGCCGGCGAACGCGTCGGCGAGAGCGGCGGCACGTTTGCCCGCCCGCGCCCGCGCCGCGGCAACCTGCCCACCGGTGACCGGCTCGACAACCTCGACGTAGCACTTGAGCAGGGGTTCCGTGCCGCTCGGGCGGGCGAGGCAGCGCGAGCCGTCGGCGAGGGTGAGGGCCACGAGGTCGGTGGGGGGCGTCGTGAGCGGCTCGCTCGTCCCGTCGGCGTGACGGCGCACGGCGGCAGCGTGGTCCGCCACCGCCGCCACCGTGATGCCGGCGACGGCGCGGGGCGGGTCGCGCCGCAGGCCGTCGAGCGGGTCCGCGCGGACCTGCAGGGAACGCCCGACGGTCACGTGGACCCCGTGGCGGCGGGCGAGGTGGTCCAGCGCGTCGGCGACGGTCGCGCCCGACGCCTTCAGGCCCGCGGCGAACGTCGCGAACAGCAGGCCGGCCCCGATGCCGTCCTTGTCGCGGACCGCGTCGCCGACCATGACGCCGAGGGCCTGCTCGTAGGCGAGCACGAAGCGCTGCCCCGCCGCCCCGGCACGCTCGGCGAGAGGCGCGAGCCACTTGAAGCCCGTGAGCGTCTCGGCGTATGCCGCCCCGTGAGCGGCGGCGATGCGCGACAGCAGCCGCGCCGAAACGACCGTCGTCGCGACGAGCGGGCGGCCCGGCAGGTGCGCGTCGCGGACGAGCAGGTGCTCGCCGAGCAGGCAGCCGACCTCGTCGCCGGACAGCATGCGCCAGCCCTCGTCGGGCGTCGCGACGGCGATGCGGTCGCCGTCGGGGTCGGTGGCGAGCACGAGGTCCGCGTCGTGCTCGGCGGCGAGGGCGCGGGCGAGGTCGAGCGCGCCGGGCTCCTCGGGGTTGGGCCGGGAGACGGTCGGGAAGTCGGGGTCGGGGACGAGCTGGTCGGTCACCGCGACGACGTCGGTGAACCCCGCCCCGGCGAGTGCGCCGAGGAGGAGGTCCCCCGCCACGCCGTGCAGGGGGGTGACGACCACCCGGAGGCGCCCCGGCTCCACGGCGGAGCCCGCGACGGCGCAGACCGCCTCGAGGTAGTCGGCCCGCACCGACGCCGGCACGCCGGTGATGCGGGGATCGACGGCCGCGGCGACCGGCACCTCGGCGAGCGGCCCGACCGCACTGATCGCCGCGGCGACCGCGGCGTCGTCGGGCGGGGCGAGCTGCAAGCCCCCCGCGACGTAGACCTTGTAGCCGTTGTCGCCGGCGGGGTTGTGGCTGGCAGTGATCTGCACGCCGGCCGGCGCCCCGAGCGCCCGCACGGCGTACGCCACGAGCGGTGTCGGGACCGGCTCGGCGAAGCGGCGCACCGCCATGCCGGCGCCCGCGAGGACCGCCGCGGTCTCGTGGGCGAAAGCCGCCGAGCCGTGCCGGGCGTCGCGGCCGAGCACCACCGGACCGTCCGCGCCCCGCCCACGCAGCCATACGGCGAGGCCGGCAGTCACCCGCCGCACGACCGCCCGGTTCATCCGCGCCGGCCCGGCCCCGAGCGGCCCACGGATGCCCGCGGTGCCGAAGGTCAGCGGCGCGGCGAAGCGCGCGGCGAGCCCGGCGGCGTCGCCGCCCGCGAGGAGGTCCGCGACCTCCGCCCGCGTCGCCGGGTCCGGGTCGTCGGCCATCCACGCCTCGGCGGCGGCACGCAGGTGCGGGTCGATGCCCATGGCAGCGGGGAGCCTAACGACTCCGCCGGCGAGGTGGCCCCGGCCCACCTCCCACCTCCGGCGAGGTCGATCCGCCCGGCGGTCCGCCGGAAATGGCCGTCGCGGGGTTGAAGCCCGGTGGCCGGGGGCATCGCCTAGCACTATGGACTACGACGCGTACAGGCCTGGCGTGCTGCTCGACCTCGACGGCACGCTCGTGGACTCGGTGTACCAGCACGTCGTCGCGTGGAGCGAGGCGTTCCAGGCGCGCGGCTACGAGGTGGCGCTGTGGCGCATCCACGCGGCCATCGGCATGGGCGGCAAGGTGCTCGTGCCGTGGCTGCTCGGCCGTCACGTCGACGACGCCGAGGAGCTGTCCGACGACCACCGCCGCCGCTTCCTCGACCGTGCCGAGGAGCTGCGTCCGACCCGGGGCGCCGCGGCCCTCGTCGACGACCTCGAGCGCCGCAAGGTGTCGTTCCGCATCGCGACGTCCGCCGAGTCCGACGTCCGGGAGGCGCTGCTCGACGCGCTCGGCCGCAGCGACCTCGCGAGCGCCGACGCCGACGACGTCGGCGCCGCCAAGCCGGCCCCCGACCTGCTTCTGGCGACCTGCGCCGAGCTCGACGTGGAGCCCGAGGACGCCACCCTCGTCGGCGACAGCCCCTGGGACGCGGAGGCCGCCCGGCGGGTGGGCATCCGCACGCTCGCCGTGCGCTGCGGCGGCTTCGGTGACGACCGCCTGCTGTCGGCCGGCGCCGACGCGGTCGTCGACGACCCCCAGGAGCTCCTCGGGCGCCTGTAGCTCAGCCGGCGAGCGCGACGAGGCGGTCCTCGTCCACGCCGGGGTCAACGACGGGCGGGCGCGGCAGGCCCGGCGCGGGGCACTTGTGGCCCACCCCGGTGTCGAACACCACGACGTCCTCGTCCGCCTCCAGCTCGCCGCGCTCGGCGAGGAGCCGCACGCCGGCCAGGGCCGCGGCCGTCTCGGGACCGACGTAGCCGGCTCCGCGGCGCCCGGCCAGCACCTGAAGCTCGTCGATGCCGTCCTCGGGCACGGCCAGGGCCGTCCCCCCCGACGCCCACACCGCCCCGAGGACGAGAAAGTCGCCGAGGGTGGCGGGAACGCGTAGCCCGCCGGCGCGGGTCGCCGCCTCGCCGTCCCACGGCGCGGCGAACCGCTCCCCCGCCGCGAACGCGCGCGCCAGGGGCGCGCAACCGGCGGCCTGCACGCTGACCATGCGGGGGCGCCGGGGGCCGACGAGTCCGAGCGCCTCGAGCTCCTGGAACGCCTTCCACATGCCGATCAGCCCCGTGCCCCCACCGGTCGGGTACACGACCACGTCGGGCAGCCGCCAGGCGCTCTGCTCGGCGAGCTCGAAGCCCATCGTCTTCTTGCCCTCGACCCGGTAGGGCTCCTTCAGCGTGGACAGGTCGAACGCGCCGGTGCGGGCGGCCAGGCGCCCCGCGAGGCGCCCGCAGTCACTGATGAGCCCCTCGACGAGGATCACCCTGGCGCCGCACGCGAGCGCCTCGTCGCGGTTGGCCGCGGGCACGTCGGCGGGCATGAGCACCGTCACCGGCAGAGCAGCCGCCGCGCCGTAGGCCGCAAGCGCCCCACCGGCGTTGCCGGCCGACGGGGCGACGAGCGACCGGGCGCCGAGCTCGGCCGCGCGGGACACGGCCACCGCCATGCCGCGGGCCTTGAACGAGCCGGTCGGGTTGGCGCCCTCGGCCTTGACGCGCAGCCCCGGCACACCGAGCGCCTCCCCGAGGCGTGGCGCCACCAGCAGGGGGGTGCCGCCCTCACCGAGGTGCAGGGCGTGCGTGGGGTCGCGCACCGGCAGCAGCTCCCACCAGCGCCACAGCCCGCCGGCGCGGCGACCCGCCACCGCCTCCGCGGTCACGGTGCGGCCGGCGGCGGCGAGGTCGTAGCGGGCAAGCAGCGGCCGCCCGTCGGCCGGGTCGAGCCCACGCAGCTCGTCGGCCGGGTACACCGCGCCGGACAGCGCGCCCTCCAGATGCGACAGGCACGACACGACGTCGGGCGGCGGCCGCAGGGACATGGCCGAATGCTACGGCAGCGGGATCTGGCACCCTGCAGCCATGGCCGGCCTCGACGTCAGCGACGTGCATCCCGACCCCGTAGTCCAGCTGCGGCGCTGGCTGCAGGCGGCGATCGCCGCAGACGTGGCGGAGCCGACGGCGATGACGCTCGCGACCGCGGACGCGCACGGCCGCCCGTCGGCCCGCACGGTGCTGCTGAAGGGCCTCGACGGGCGGGGCGCGGTCTTCTTCACGAACTACGCGTCGGCGAAGGCGCGCGACCTCGAAGCCAACCCGCGCGCCGCGCTCGTGCTGCTCTGGGTGGCGCTCGCGCGGCAGGTGCGCATCACCGGCGCCGTGGCGCGCACGACCGCGGAGGAGTCCGACGCCTACTTCGCGACCCGTCCGCCCGGCAGCCGCCTGAGCGCCTGGGCCTCCCCGCAGAGCGCGGTCGTCGCCGACCGCGACGAGCTCACCCGCCGGGTGGCCGAGGTCGCCGCACGCCACCCCGCAGGACTCCCCCGGCCGCCACACTGGGGCGGCTACCGCGTCCGCCTCGACGAGGTGGAGCTGTGGCAGGGCCGCCCCGACCGCCTCCACGACCGACTGCGCTACGCGAGCACCGGGCCCGCGACCTGGCGGGTCGAGCGCCTCGCACCGTGACAAGGGAACGGCGGCGAGCGGGTACACCGGTGTCTCACCGACAGGAGTCCCCGACATGAGCATCAGGCAGGTCGACGCACGCCAGTCCCGCGCCGTGGCGGAGGCCGCACGCGAGGCCGAGTGGCGCAAGCCGAGCTTCGGCAAGGAGCTGTTCCTCGGTCGCTTCCGCCTCGACCTCATCCACCCGCACCCGCGCCAGACCCCCGAGCAGGCGCGCAAGGGGGAGGCGTTTCTCACCGAGCTCCGCGCGTTCCTCGAGACGGAGGTCGACCCGCTGCAGATCGAGCGAGACGCCAAGATCCCCGACGGGGTCGTGAAGGGGCTCGCCGACCTCGGCGCCCTCGGCATGAAGATCGACGAGCGCTACGGCGGCCTCGGCCTGTCGACGCTGTACTACAACCGCGCCCTCCAGCTCGCCGGCTCCTGCCACTCGGCGATCGCGACGCTGCTCAGCGCCCACCAGTCCATCGGCGTGCCCCAACCGCTCAAGCTCTTCGGCACGGAAGAGCAGAAGCGCGCCTACCTGCCCCGGGTGGCGCGTGACGAGATCAGCGCCTTCCTGCTCACCGAGCCCGACGTCGGCAGCGACCCGGCCCGGATGCGCACGACCGCCACACCCGCCGAGGACGGGTCGGGGTACCGGTTGAACGGCGTGAAGCTCTGGACGACGAACGGCGTCATCGCCGACCTCCTCGTCGTCATGGCGGTCGTGCCCCCCTCCGAGGGCCGCCGGGGCGGGATCACCACGTTCATCGTCGAGGCCGACTCGCCGGGCATCACCGTCGAGCACCGCAACGCGTTCATGGGCCTGCGCGGCATCGAGAACGGGGTCACGAGGTTCGACGACGTCTTCGTCCCTGCCGCGAACGTCGTCGGTGACGAGGGCCGCGGGCTGCGGGTCGCGCTCGCGACGTTGAACACCGGGCGCCTCAGCCTGCCGGCGGTGAACGCCGCGACCGGCAAGTGGTGCCTGAAGATCGCCCGCGAGTGGAGCAACGAGCGCGTCCAGTGGGGCCAGCCGATCGGCAAGCACGAGGCCGTCGCCCACAAGATCGCCTTCATCGCCGCCACCGCGTTCGCCATGGAGGCGGTCGTGGAGCTGTCCGCCGAGCTCGCCGACCAGGAGCGCAACGACATCCGCATCGAGGCGGCCCTCGCGAAGCTCTACAACTCCGAGATGGGATGGCTCGTGGCCGACGAGCTCGTGCAGATCCGCGGCGGCCGGGGGTTCGAGACGGCGGCGTCGCTCGCCGCGCGGGGCGAGAAACCGGTGCCCGCCGAGCAGGTCCTGCGGGACATGCGCATCAACCGCATCTTCGAGGGGTCGAGCGAGATCATGCACCTGCTCATCGCCCGGGAGGCCGTCGACGCGCACCTGTCGGTCGCCGGCGATCTCGTCGACCCCGACGTCGGAGTCCGCGGCAAGGCCCGTGCGGCGGCGAAGGCCGGCGCCTTCTACGGCAGGTGGCTCCCACAGCTCGTCGCGGGAAAGGCAGCGGTGCCCGGCGCCTACGCGGAGTTCGGTCAGCTGGCCGGGCATCTGCGCTTCGTCGAGCGGGCGTCGCGCAAGCTCGCCCGCTCCACCTTCTACGGCATGAGCCGCTGGCAGGCGCGCCTGGAGCGCAAGCAGGGCTTCCTCGGGCGCATCGTCGACATCGGCGCCGAGCTGTACGCGATGAGCGCCGCCTGCGTGCGTGCGCAGATGCTCGTCGAGGACGACCCCGTCGAGGGGGAAAGCGCGGTCGAGCTCGCCGACCTGTTCTGCCGCCAGGCGCGGCGACGGGCCGACACGCTGTTCCGTGCCCTCTGGCGCAACGACGACGCACGCAACGCCGCGGCGGCCGACCGCGTTCTCGAGGGCCGCTACGCGTGGAGCGAGGCCGGCGTCATCGACCCCTCCGGCGAGGGGCCCATGATCGGCGCGCCGAGGGGCCGGTCGCCCCGGCTGTCGCGCTGACGGCGGCACAGCGGCGGAGCTGGGGTCCGCCACGGTGAGGTGCGCCGCCGGCGGCTACGATGCCGTGCTCGAGGATCGGAGGTCGCGTCATTGGACGGGGAAGCTTTCCTGACCCGGCTCGCCGCGGAGGCCGGCACCAAGGCGATCTCACCCGCCGAGGTCGACGCCGTGCTCGACCTCGCGCGCGTCGTCGCGCACACCGTCGAGCGCCGCCTCGCGCCGCTGAGCGCCTACACCGCCGGGCTCGCGCTCGCGGGCGAGGCCGATCCGGCGACGCGCGCGGCCCACGTGCGGGCGTTGATCGTCGCCGTGGAGGCGCTCACCGGTGAGTAACCGGGTGATCGCAAGGCGCCGCATCCTGCGGGTCACCGGGGGCAGCGCCCGCCCGAGCAGCGACCAGCTCGTCGCCGAGGAGCCCATGGAGGTCCGCGTCAACGGCGACGCGGTCGCGGTGACGATGCGCACCCCCGGCAACGACTTCGAGCTCGCCCTCGGCTTCTGCCTCACCGAGGGCATCGTCGACGCCGCCGGCGACGTCGCGACGATCCGCTACTGCGCGGGCGAGCCGGGTCCCTACACGGGCGACTTCAACGTCGTCGAGGTCGCTCTGCGCTCCGCGGCCCCCGTCCCGGCGGACCTCCGCCGCCACGTCTACACCAGCTCGTCGTGCGGCATCTGCGGGACGGCGAGCATCGCGGCGGTGCGCAAGGACACCGGTGCGGTCGGCGATGACGGGGTGCGGGTGTCCGCCTCCACGCTCGCCGCCCTGCCCGACCGCCTGCGCGCCGCCCAGCGGGTGTTCGACCGCACCGGGGGCCTGCACGCCGCGGGCCTCTTCACCTCCGACGGCGAGCTCGTGTGCCTGCGGGAGGACGTCGGCCGCCACAACGCCGTCGACAAGCTCGTCGGCTGGGCAGCCATGTCGGAGCGGCTGCCGCTCTCCGGCCACCTGCTCCTCGTGTCAGGGCGGGTCGCGTTCGAGATCGCCCAGAAGGCCCTCGTCGCCGGCGTGCCGGTGCTCGCCGCCGTCTCCGCGCCGTCGAGCCTCGCGGTCGATCTCGCCGGGGAGGCGGGCATGACCCTCGCCGGATTCGTGCGCGGGACGACGATGAACGTCTACACCGGCGCCGAGCGGCTCACCGGCCTGACGCGCGTGAGGTAGCGCCCCCAAAGGGGCCCGACGCGTCAGGCGCGGCCGGGCGCTGACAGCAGCGGCACGATCATCTCGTCGGGTGTCAGGCTGCCGTGACGGCCGAGCAGCGCGTTCTCGCGGTCCTCGCCGGGATCGGCGAACGCGACGCCGTCATGGGCGGCGAGCACGACGTCACCCATGCGCCCGCGGACCGTTGCCGTCGCGCCGGGACCGAGCCAGCCCTCGTCGAAGAGCTGGTCGCGGGCGAACACCCACGCGCAGTCACCGAAGTGCTCCCTCGCGGCGGCGAGGAGGTCACCTGCCGCGCCGGTGCGGGCGTGCAGCGACCGGAAGCGGCTCTCGCCCGAGTAGGCGGCGACGGCTCCGTCGAGTGCGTCGAGTCCCACGACGTCGTCGGGTCCCACGTCGAGCTGTCCGTGGTCGGCCGTGACGACGAGCGCCGCCTCGGGCGGGAGCACGTCGCGCAGCTCGCCGACGAGCCGGTCGGCCGCCGCCAGCTCGGCGGTGAAGAAGCCGGTGGTCAGGCCGAACTCGTGGGCGACCTTGTCGACCCCGTCGTAGTAGGCGTAGACCAGGCGCCGTTCCGCGCTCAGGCGCCGGACGTGCTCGACGAGCGTGGAGGGCACCCGCCAGCCCACGAACGGGACGTCGCGCAGGTGCGCCGCGGTGAAGCCGGATGTCCGGAACTCCTCCCGCGTGACGACCGGCACGTCACACCCGCCGAAGGGATGTTGCGGCTGCACCACCGCCGGGTCCGGGCCGCGGTGGCGACCCGTCGTCTGCCAGCCGAGGACGTTGAGGACCTCCCCAGCGACCCGCATGCGGTAACCGACCACGCCGTGCCCCGCGGGCGGCAGTCCCGTGGTGATGGAGGTGAGCGCCGCGGCGGTCGTCGACGGGGCGACCGTGGTGAGGGTCGTGCCGGCCATGGCCGACAGCTCGGGCAGCCGGTCGCCGTACCGGTCCAGGGCGTGCTGGCCGAGCCCGTCGAGGACGAGCAGGACCACGCGCTCCGCGTCTCTGGCCGCGGCGGGCAGCCACGGCGGCGCAGAGCCGCCGAGCAGCCAGGGAAGGAGCGCGCCGACCCACGCGCCGCCGTAGTCGGGCCGGACCGGTTCCATGAGAGCCGCAGGGTACGCCTCGGGGGCTCAGGAGCCGTCGATGCGCACGACGACGACGGTGACGTTGTCAGGCCCGCCGCCGTCGAGGGCCGCCTGCACGAGCCCCTCGCAGGCCTCCCGGGGGTCGGGATGCTCCTCGAGGATGGTGGCGATGGCCTGGTCGGTCAACGGGTCGACGAGCCCGTCGGAGCAGAGCAGCACGCGGTCGCCGGGTGCGAGACCGACCGGCTCGGGCGTGTCGACGGCCACGTCGAGCGCGAGCCCGACCGCACGGGCGAGCATGTGCCGCTCCGGCCGGGTGGCCGCCTGCTCGGGAGTGAGGTACCCGGCGTCGACCGCCTCCTGCGCGGCGGTGTGGTCGGTGGTGAGCTGCTGGAGGGCGCCTCCTCGCAGCAGGTAGGCGCGGCTGTCGCCGACGTGGGCGAGGGCCAGCCGCTCGCCCATGACCGCCGCGGCGGTCAGCGTCGTGCCCATCCCGGCGCGGCGCGCGTCCGCCTCGGCCTCCGCGTGCACCCGCCGGTTGCCGGCGCGGATGGCCTCGGCAAGGGCCTCCTGGACCTCCTCCACGGTGGAGAAGTCGCGGGGCTCGAGCCCCGCGAGCTCCTCCACGGCGAGCGCGGAGGCGACCTCCCCCGCGGCGTGGCCGCCGAGGCCGTCGGCGACGACGAACAGCCGTTCGCCGCAGTGGTAGGCGTCTTCGTTGCCGGAGCGCACCTTGCCCACGTGCGTCCCGGCATGGGCGATGAGGGTCAGCGTTGTGTCGGTCACGCAGAAGGATGTACCGAGCTGGGGGCCCGGGAAACCGCACCACGACGGGTAGGGTCACCGGACGACCCGACGGAGGTGTCCGATGCAACGCCCGGCAGACCACGAGCGGCCCGTGACGAACCTCGTCGCCGGAGGGACGGGTGCGCTCGGCAGCGCCCTCGTCGGGCTGCTGCTCGAGCGGGGCGAGCGGGTGTGCGTGCCGTGGATCGACGAGGCGCAGGCCGCGCGGCTGCGCGACCTCCACGCCGAGGCGCTGGACGAGGGGCGCCTGCGGCTCTCGCGGTGCGACGTCGCCGACCCCGACCAGGTCGCCGCGCTGCTCGACGTCCTCGAGGCGGTCTGGGGTCCGCTCTGGATGGCGTGCTCGACCGTCGGGGGCTGGGAGGGCGGGACGAACGTCGAGGACCTCGACGACATCACCGTCCTCGACCGCCAGCTCCTGCTCAACCTGCGCACCGCGACGGTCGTCGCGCGGGAGGGGCTGCGGCACATGGGCGCGGCCGGTGGCCGGGTGGTGCTCGTCGGGTCGCAGACGGTTGACCACCCCGCTCCCGGTCAGGCGGCGTACACCGCGGCGAAGGCGGGCGTGCTCGCACTCGTACGCACGCTCGCCACCGAGCTGCGCGGCAGCGGGCGGACCGCCAACGCGGTCATCCCCAAGGTCATCGACACGCCCGCGAACCGCACCGCCATGCCCAGCGCCGACCACGCCCGCTGGGTGCCCCCGCGGGCCATCGCGAAGGTCATCGTGTGGCTGGCCTCCGCCGACTCGTGGCCGGTAACCGGAGCCACCGTGCACGTCCCGGGCGACGCATGATCCTGCCCCCGCATCTACCCGACAGCCCGCGCCCGACGTAGCCTGGCCCCATGGGGGACGAGCGCATGTGGCGGCCACTCGGGCCTCGGCGGCCGGCGGGGTGGGGCTTCACCGCGGGCACCCGCTGGGCGTTCGACCAGCTCGACGCCGGTGAGACCGAGCCGACCTGTCCACGGTGCCGTGGGCTGGTGAAGTCGGCGACCGTGCGCTTCGGCCAGGACCTGTTCGCCGGGGTCGTCGAGCGCGCGCTCGCGCTCGTCGCATCCGCGGACATGGTCCTCGCCGTCGGCTCCTCGCTCCAGGTGCGTCCCGCCGCCGACATCCCGGCCGCTGCAGCGTGAGGCCGCGCTACGAGGTGCGCATCAGCCGCGACGACGTCGGCCGGCGGGTCACCGTCCGGGCCCGGACCCACGCGCACCCGTCCGCGACCGACACGGTGGGGATGCTGCGCGCATGGGAGGGCGGCACGCTCGCCGTGGAACGCCGCGACGGCTCCCTCGCGCGCATCCCCGAGAGCGACCTGCTGGCCGCCCGGGTGGTGCCGGACGCCCCGCGGCGGCGCCGCACGGGTAGCCTTGACCCCGAGCAGAGGCGAGGACGATGAGGCCGAGCGACCAGTCCGTGCCGGGGCAACCGTGTCAGCGAACCGCCGCCGGCACGCACCCTCTCGAGCTTCAACGTCTCGCGCTGCAGGAGCAGACCCACCCCGACTGCCGGCCACTGTCGGTCCAGGCCCTCATCTGGCTCTTCCGAGGCTACAGCGCTGCGGTGAGCGCCCAGGCCGACGAGCTGCGCCCCCTCGGCCTGTCCCCGAGCGCCTTCAACGTCCTCATGGCGCTGCGCAACACGCCGGGTCGTACGCTCGAGCCCTGCCAGCTCTCCGAGCGCCTGCTCGTCAGCCGCCCGTCCATCACCGGCCTGCTCGACACGCTCGAGGGCAAGGGCCTCGTGACGCGGCGCCCGCACGAGCACGACCGGCGCCGCGTCATCGTCAGCCTCACCCCGGCGGGCAACGCGCTGCTCGAGCGGCACCTCCCCGCCCACTACGCCGAGCTCAACGCGCTGTTCGAGGAGCTGTCCGACGACGACCTCGCGACCCTCGTCTCCTTGCTGCGCCGCCTGCGGGGGGCGATCCCACCGTCCCTCGCCGACCCCTGAAGACGGTGCATCGCTCGACCGCTACAGCTGCGGTGACAGGCCGAGCTCGCGGACGAGCTTGCGGGCGCCGACGGCGAGGAGGTCCCACACTCCCCCGAACGGCGGGGCGTAAGCGAGGTCGAGCAGCTGCGCCTGCTGCACCCTTACCCCGAGCTGGCACCACGTGGCAGCCGTGTCGATGCGCTTGCCGACGTTGCCCGTGCCGACGAGCTGCGCGCCGAGGACCCGTCCCGTGCCCCGCTCGGCGAGCATCTTCACCGCCACCTCACCCGCGTCGGGCAGGTAGCCGGCCCGTGCGGAGCCGGTGAACCGCACGGCGGCGTAGCCCACGCCGGCGTCGCGGGCCTCGCGTTCGTTCAGCCCCGTGCGGGCCACCTCGGTGTCACAGATCTTCGTCACCGCCGTGCCGACCACACCGGGGAAGGCCGCGCCGGCCGGGGGCTCGTCGCCACGCAGCGCCGCAGCGAGGTGCAGGCCCGCGATCCTGCCCTGCTTGTTCGCGTGGGTGCCGAGCTGCACGTTGACGGGGGCGCCGCTCACGAGGTGCGTCGACTCGACGCAGTCGCCCGCCGCCCAGATGCCCTCGACGCTCGTGCGCATCGTCGGGTCGACCAGGAGCGCGCCGCTGTCCCCGACCGCGCAGCCGGCGGTGCGGGCCACGTCGACCGCGGGCCGCGCGCCCACGGCGACGACGACGAGGTCGGCGTCGTAGGCGCCGCCGTCCGTGACCACCTCCCGGCACGCGCGCCCTTCGCCGCGGACCTCCTCGAGGCGTTCCGCGAGGGCGAGGTGGACCCCGAACCTGCGCAGCGCCTCCTCGACCGGTCTCGCCATGTCGGCGTCGAGTGACGCCATGACCTGGGAGTTCGCATCGACGAGGGTGGCGTCGAGGCCGCGGGTGACGAGCGCCTCGGCGAGCTCCAGGCCGATGTAGCCGGCTCCCACGACGACGACGGTGCGCGCGTCGCCCTCCATGGCGTCGAGGCGGGCGCGCAGGCGCTCCCCCTCGGCGAGCGTGTGGACGACCTCGGCGTAGCGCTGAGCCCCCGGGACCGGTGGGACGACCGGGCGCGCACCGGTGGCGACGAGGAGCAGGTCGTAGGGCTCGTCGCGCTCCGCCCCGGCCGCCAGGTCGCGCACGCGCACCCGCCGGGCGTCGGCGTCGACGGAGATGGCCTCGGTGCGCGTGTGCACGGTGACCCCGGCGCGGCGGAACTGCTCCGGGCTGCGCACGACGAGGTCACGGCCCTCCCCGACGACCCCGCCGACGAGGAAGGGGATGCCGCACATCGAGTAGGAGGTGTGCGGCCCCCGCTCGACCACGATCACCTCGGCTTCGGGCACAACCCGGTTCACGTGGCTCGCAGCCGACATCCCGGCGGCGTCCCCACCGATCACGACGAGACGGGGGGCCACGCCCGCTATCCCCGTGCGCCGGGGGGAGCGACTATCCCCACACTTCCTCGCCGACCCGGTGGACCATGATGCGGTTCGTGCCCCCATGACCGCCCGGACGGCCCGAGACGATCACGACCCGGTCGCCCTGGGAGGCCCAGCCGCCCTCGAGCAGCGCCCGCTCCGCGGCGGTCGTGAGGTCTCCTCCCGACCCCTTCATCGGCACGAGGGCCGACTCGGTGCCCCACATGAGCGCTGTGCGCCGGCGCGTGCGGTCCTGCGGGGTCAGGCCGAGCAACGGCATCTCGGGTCGGTACTTGCTCACCCGCAGGATGGAACGCCCCGAGATCGAGTAGCACACGATCGCCGCGGCGTGGACGTCCCGGGCGACCTCGACCGCGGCGCGGGCGACAACCCGGCCGACCCCGAGCTCCTCCGGCGGCGGCGCCGACGGGTTGACGAGATGGGGGGAGCGCTCGGCGACCTCGATGATGCGGGCCATCGTCCGGACCGCCTCGACGGGGTAGCTGCCCGACGCGGTCTCGCCCGACAGCATGAGCGCGTCACTGCCGTCGAAGACCGCGTTCGCGACGTCGCTCGCCTCGGCGCGGGTGGGACGCGGTGAGTTCACCATGCTCTCGAGCATCTCGGTCGCGGTGATCACCGGCTTCATCTGCGCGCCGGCGTCGGCGATGATCCTCTTCTGGATGGCCGGTACCTGCTCGGGACCGATCTCGACACCGAGGTCCCCGCGGGCGACCATCACCGCGTCGCTGACGGCCATGACCTCCGGCAGCCGCTCGATGGCCTCCGGGCGCTCGAGCTTCGCGACGATAGGGCACTCGCCGCCGGCCTCGTGCACACGGGCCCGGGCCTTCACGACGTCGTCGGGGTGACGGACGAACGACAGCGCGAGCCAGTCGACGCCGAGCTCGACGGCGAACTCGAGGTCGCCGACGTCCTTGTCGGTGATGCTCGGCGCCGACACCGCCACGCCCGGCAGGTTCACGCCTTTGCGGCTGCGCGCCACGCCGCCGGCCACGACCCGGGCCCACACCCCGCCCTCCTCGACGCGGGAGACGACGAGCCGCAGGTACCCGTCGTCGATGAGCACGAGCGCTCCGGGCAGGACGTCCTCGGCGAGTGCCTTGTATACGACCGGCAGGGCCGCGAGCCCCTCGCTCGTGTACTCGTCGAGTGTCTCGGCGCCCGGGACGAGGAACACCTCGGAGCCCGTCGCCACGGGCACGCCCTCGTCGGGCAGCACGCCGAGGCGGATCTTCGGCCCCTGCAGGTCGGCGAGGCTGCCGACGTTGCGTCCGAGCCGGGCCGACAACGCCCGCACGGCCTCGAGCCTGCGCTCGTGCGTCGCGTGGTCGCCGTGCGAGAAGTTCAGCCGCGCGACGTCGATGCCGGCTTCCACGGCCGCGCGCAGCTTGTCGCGGTCGTCCAGTGCCGGACCCAGCGTCGCGACGATCTTCGCCCGTCTCACGCGGTCATCGTACGGTCCATCGGGCGCGGGGGCCGCCACCGTTCTCCGGCGCGGCGCCGGGACGTCCCGCTAGCATCCGCCCGGTGAGCAGCCTCACGGTCGTCGAGCACCCGCTGGCGAACCACCTGCTCGCGGGACTGCGCGACGCCGCCACCACCCCCGAACGGTTCCGGCACCTCGCACGGCGGCTCGCCACGGTCCTCGTCCTCGAGGCGACGCGGTCGCAGCCGACGCGCCCCGCTACGGTCACCACGCCGCTCGCCGAGGCGGCGGTGCGCGTGATGGCGGCGCCGGTCGTGGCGGTGCCGATCCTGCGCGCGGGCCTGGGGCTGCTCGATGCGGTCACCGACCTGCTGCCCGACGTGTCCGTCGGCTATGCGGGCCTGGAACGCGACGAGGCGACGCTGCTCCCGACGTCGTACTACCTCAAGGTCCCCGCCCTCGCCGGGCGGCCGGTGCTCCTGCTCGATCCGATGCTGGCCACGGGGGGCTCCGCGGTGGCGGCGGTCGCCCTGCTGAAGGAGCGCGGCGCAACCGACGTGCGGCTCGTCTGCGTCGTGGCCGCGCCCGAGGGGGTGCGCCGCCTCGCCGACGCGCATCCCGACGTCGGTGTCGTCACCGCGGCGCTCGACGACCGCCTCGACGGTCGCGGGTTCATCGTGCCCGGCCTCGGCGACTTCGGTGACCGGCTGTTCGGCACGCCGTGAGCCGGCCGCCCGCGCGCCGGACCGGCGCTACGCGCGGACGAGGCCGCGGACCACGACCGCCCCCGAGGCGGGCAGGAACGCGAGCAGCGCGAGGGCTCCGGGAAGACCGACGACCCCGGCGAGCCCGCCGACGGCCGCGGCCCCCACCGCCCCGCCCGTAAAGAACAGCAGGTTGAAGACGCCGAGCGCGACGCCCCTGTGGGCGTCGTCCACCAGCGAGGACACCGCATCGAGCAGCGCGACCTGACCGCCGGCGAACCCCGTGACGACGAGGCACATGCCCACCACGAGCAGCACGGGGCTCTCCGGCGCGGCGGCCGCGACGAGCAGCCCGAGCGCGCTGCCGGCCGTCACCCCGGTCGCCATGCGGTACGGGCCCAGGCGATCCACCCACGCACCGACGGTCGAGGCGACGACGGCGCCGAGCCCGGCTGCCGGCAGGAGCGCCAGCCCGATCTGAAACGGCCGCCAGCCCTCGTTGGCGGCGAGCAGAAGGGGCAGGGCGAGGAGCATCCCGACGTAGGCGGCGAGCAGCGCGAGACCGCTGAAGGCGCACCGCCGGAAGGCGCCGTCGCGGACCACGACCGCGGGGAGGAACCCGAGCGGGCGCCGGCCGAGGTGCCGCACGATCCCCGCGGCGCCGAGGGCTGCGCCCGCCCCGAAGACGCCCGCCGCCGCCGGTCCGAGGCCGGTGGCGGGTGACTGGAGCAGCAGCGTCGTGGCGGCCACCGTCATCGCCACGAGCAGCGCCCCACGCACGTCGAGCCCCCCGGGCGAACGACCTGACCCGCCCTCGGGCGGTCCGGCGGGGGCGAGGCGGGCGGCGGGCTCGCCGACGAGGAGGGCCAGCGCCGGCAGCGCGAGCACGGCTCTCCAGCTCAGCATCTCGGTGATGCCCCCACCGATGAGGGGTCCCGCCCCCGAGACGACGGTGACCACCGCGGTCAGAGCGCCGAGCGCCTGGCTGCGTGCCGGACCGCGGAAGCGAGCGGCGATGATGCCGAGCGCGAGCACCGGCACCGCGCCCGCTCCCGCCCCCTGCACGAGGCGCCCCACGACGATGGCGGGAAACGACCAGGCGCCACCGGCGAGCAGCGAGCCGCCGGCGAACAGCACGACGCCGACGCGCAGCGGGACACGGAGGCCGTAGAGGTCGGCGACGCGCCCGAAGAACGCGGTGGTGATCGAGAAGCTGAGCGAGAAGCAGGCGAGCACCCACGCCGTGCCCGCCGTGTCCAGCGACAGGGTCCCGGCGACGTCGGGCAGCGCGACCGCCACCGCCGAGGAGCCCACGACCGTCAACGCGACGAGCAGGCCGAGGACCAGGGCGACGCGCCGCGCGGACGGCATCTCGCCGCGGCTAGCGCAACCCGGCGAAGAGGTCGTCCTCGACGGGCGGTGTCTCCACGGTGGAGCGCTGACGGACGAACCACTCCTGGCCGAAGGCGGCTTCGTGGAGCTCCGGAGGGATGTTGAGAAAGAAGGAGTCGGGCCCGATCTGCGAGGTGTGCGCCCGGACCGCCGCCCACTTGCGCGCGAGCCACGGACGGACGTCGACCGTCGCGGTGACCTCCTCGTCCGGCGTGCCGAAGGGCAGGAGGTCGACATCGGTCTCCTCGCCGAAGGGCGAGGGGAAACCGAGGCGGGGCAGCTCGGCGTTGGCGAGCGCGACGAAGGAGCGCGGGACCGTGTTGAGGTAGAGCTTGCGGACCCGCCAAGGCTCGCCCGCCTCCGGGTACAGCCCCCGCACGGCGCAGGCCTCGGCGGCCACGATCCCGACCCGGTGCGTCTGGAGGTGGTCGGGGTGCCCGTAGCCCCCGAAGGCGTCGTAGGTGACGAGCACGTCGGGGCGGAACGCGCGGATCTCGGCGACGAGGCGGCCGACCGCCTCGTCGAACGGCGCCCGCCAGAACGAGCCGGGATCGTCGTTGCCCTCCGCGCCGATCATCCCGGAGTCGCGGTAGCCGAGGAAGCGCGGCGCCCCCGCACCGAGGATGTCGAGGGCCGCGGCGAGCTCGTCGCGACGCACCTCGGCCAGGCGCGGGCGGATCTCGTCGGCGTCCATGCCCTCGCCGACGATCTCGCCGCGCTCGCCGCCCGTCGCGGTGACGACCGCGGTGCGCAGACCCTCGTCGGCGGCACGAGCGAGCACCCCGCCCGTCGCGATTGCCTCGTCGTCGGGGTGCGCGTGGACGCACATCAGGGCCGCCGTCATGACCGGCAACCCTAACCGCTTCCGCCGCCATCCGGCATTTCCCCGCGCCTCGCGGTGACGACCCATATCCTTCCCGCATGCCCCTGCAGCGCGTCACGCTGGTGGACCGCACGTCCGGGCTCGGCTCCGCCCTGGCTGGACTCGCCGACCTCGACGTCGTCGGCGTGGACGTCGAGCGCTCCGACTGGGAGCGCTACTACCGCGCCGCCGCGCTCATCCAGGTGGGCGGCGACGGCCGGGTCGCCCTCGTCGACCCGCTCGCCGTCGACGACCTCGCGCCGCTCCAGGACTTCCTCGCGGCGCGGACGACGGTCCTTCACGCGTGCGAGAACGACCTCGAGCCGCTCGCCAGCCGCGGCATCCGGCCACCGCGCGTGGAGGACACCGCGCTGGCCGCCGCGGTGCTCGGCCTGCCGACGGGGCTCGAGACGCTGCTCGCCGACCTGCTCGGCGTCGAGCTCGTGGGCGACAAGTCGGCGATGCAGCGCGCCGACTGGGAGGCCCGTCCCCTCACCCCCGAGATGCGCTCCTACGCGGCCGGTGACGTGGCCGACCTCCCGGCGCTCTGGGGGGAGCTCGAGGCCCGCCTCCAGGCGACCGGACGCCACGACTGGTACCGGGAGGAGCTCGCAGCAGTCCTGGCCCTCCCACCGGTCGAGGCGCGGCGCGAGTGGACGCGTACGAGGGGCGCAGGCCGGCTGAACCGCAACGCGCGGGCACGGTTGCGCGCGCTGTGGGAGGCGCGGGAGCAGCTCGGCCGGGCGACGGACACGGCACCGGGCCGCATCGCCGGCGACAAGGTGCTGCTGGACCTGGCCGCCACCCCGCCGACGGCGCTCGGTGAGCTGGGGCGGCGGGGGCTGCGACGCCAGGCCGTGCGCCGGTTCGGCGCGGACCTGCTCGCCGCGCTCGACGAGGAGTCGCTCGGTGACGCCGAGGTCGCCGAGCGTGCGCCGGGCAACGGTCGGCGGCCGAGCGACGAGGACCGGGCACTCGTCGACCGGTTGCGGGCGCTGCGCGCCGAGCGCGCCCGCGCGCTCGGCATCGACGCCGGTGTGCTGTGCCCGAGCCGCACGCTCATGACCGCGGTGCTCGCCGACCCGGCGACCCCCGACGAGCTTCGCCGCGCCCTCGGCCTGCGCGGCTGGCAGTGGGAGCAGATCGGCGCGCTGTTCTGCCAGGCCCTCGGCCTGGACGATCCGCGGCCCGCACCCGGCAACGGCGAAGGAGGCCGCGACGATGGCTGACCTGCTCAACCCCGACGCGCTCCACCACGGCCTCGACCGCCTCGACGGCTGGACCGGCACCGTCGAGGGGATCGCCCGCACGTTCGCGTTCGCCGACTTCGCCGAGGCGATGCGGTTCGTGAACGCCGTCGCCGAGGTCGCCGAGGAGGCGAACCACCACCCCGACATCGCGGTGAGCTGGAACACCGTGCGGCTTCACCTCGTCACCCACTCGGCCGGCGGGGTCACGCAGAACGACCTCGACCTCGCCGCGCGGATCGACGCGATCGGCCCCCCGGCGGACCGCTCGTAGCCCCACCGAGCCGTCCGCGACCGCTGCGCGCTGTGCGCTGCTCGGGGGTCCGGGCCGGCGGGGCCGCAGCCAGGCTCAAGCCATCGGCAGGCGGCGGAGCGCGGCCGGCAGGGCGAAGTGCATGTCCTCGGCGACCACCTCGAGGGGCTCGACGGCGACGCCGCCGGGGCGCTCGCGCAACCGCGCGATGACCCCGTCCACCAGGGCCTCGGGCGCGCTCGCCCCCGACGTGAGGCCGACGGTGGTGACACCCTCCAGCCAGGCCTCCTCTATGGCGGACGCGTCGTTGACGAGATGGGCCGCGGGGGCCCCCGCGGCGAGCGCCACCTCGACCATGCGCTTGGAGTTCGAGGACGTCGCCGACCCGATGACGAACACGACGTCGCTGCGTGCGGCGAGGACCTTCGTCGCGTCCTGCCGGTTCTGGGTCGCGTAGCAGATGTCGTCGCCCCGGGGCCCGCGCGCGTTCGGAAAGCGCTCCCGGATCCGGGCGACGACAGCCGCCGCCTCGTCGACACTCAGCGTCGTCTGCGACACGTACGCGACCCGGTCGGGGTCGGGAAGCTCGAGCCCGTCGACGTCCTCGGGGGTCTCCACGAGCCATATGGAGCCGGCCGCGTGACCCATCGTGCCGATTACCTCCTGGTGCCCCGCGTGGCCGACGAGCACGATCGCGTAACCCGCCTCGGCGTAGTCGCGGGCCTCGAAGTGCACCTTGGTGACGAGCGGGCAGGTGGCGTCGACTGTGCGCAGGCCCGCCTCGGTGGCGTTGCGCTTCACCTCCGGGGCGACGCCGTGCGCGCTGAACACGAGCAGCCCGCCCTCGGGCACCTCCCGCTCGTCCTCGACGAAGACCGCGCCCTTCGCCTCGAGGTCGGCGACGACGTGCGTGTTGTGGACGATCGCATGGCGGACGTAGACCGGCGGTCCGTGGACGCGCAGCGCCAGCTCGACGATCTCGATGGCGCGGTCGACGCCTGCGCAGAATCCCCTCGGCGCGGCGAGGAGCACGGTCAGGGGAGCGGGGGGAGCGGGGTCCACGCACCCGAGTATAGGTGCGGTCGGTGGCATACTCACTGGCCATGCACGTCATCATCGGAGGGTGCGGGCGGGTGGGGGCAGAGCTCGCCGACCGGTTGTCCGACGACGGTCACGACATCGTCGTGCTCGACATCGCCGAGCGGGCGTTCGACCGCATCGGCTCCACCTTCAACGGCGAGACGGTCACCGCCGACATCACCGACAAGGACGCGCTCGTCCAGGCGGGGATCGAGCGCGCCGACGCCCTCATCGCGGTCACCGACCTCGACAACGCCAACCTCATGTCGGTGGAGATCGCAAAAGAGCTCTTCGGCGTCCGCAAGACCGTCGCGCGCCTGTTCAACCCCGAGCGCGAGGAGTCCTACCGCAAGATCGGCGTCCACTACGTCTCGGGGACCCGGCTCGTCGCCAAGGCGATAATGAACGAGCTGCAGGCGGGCACCTTCCCCCTCCACGTGGGCTTCGACGGTGACGTCGAGGTCGTCGAGATGCGCGTGCACGACCGTGGCCACGGCATCACCGTGGCGACGCTCGAGGCCACGGGCCCCCTGCGGATCGCGGCGGTGCAGCGCGGGGCGCGGGTGCGGATCCTGTCCTCCGACGACCGCCTCCAGGCCGGCGACCTCGTCGTGGCGGCCGTCGGACGGGGAGCGCACAAGAAGCTCCGCCGCTTCGTCGAGCACCCCTTCGCCGAGGACCTCTGAACCGTGTATGTCGTCATCGCCGGCGGCGGCAAGGTCGGGCGCTTCATCGCCGTGGACCTCCTCGCCGAGGGACACACGGTCACGATCATCGAGAAGGTCGAGCGCCGCTGCGAGCAGCTGCTGCGCGACCACGACCTGCTCGTCATCCACGGGGACGCGTGTGACGTGCGCTACCTCGAACAAGCTCGCCCCGAGCGGGCGGAGGTCTTCGCCGCCACCACTGGTGACGACGACGACAACTTCGTGGCCTGCCAGCTCGTCCTGACCTCGTTCGGGGTGCCCCGGGCGATCGCCCGGGTGAACAGCCCCCGCAACGAGGAGATCTTCGCGCGGATGGGCATCGAGGCGGTGTCGACGACGACGCTCATCTCCCGGCTCATCCGCGAGGAGGTGACCGTCGGCGAGCTCATCCACCTCACGACCCTCCAACGGGGCAAGGTCAACCTCGTGGAGATCGACATCCCCCGCGGCGCCGAGCGCCCCGAGCACACCGTGGCGGACATGCACCTGCCCGCGCAGTCGGTGCTCGTGTGCATCTTCCGGGGCGCCGACGACGAGATCATCATCCCGCGGGGCGACACGCGCCTCGAGCCGGCCGACCGGGTCATCGCGCTCACCACACCCCAGCTCGAGGACGAGCTGCGGGCCGCGGTCCTCGACAACCGGCGGCGGTAGCCGATGGCCCGCCGCGACCGCGACAGCGCCGAGTCGATCCTGCGGGGCGGCCTCGTCGGCATCGCCCTCGTGACGGCGGCGACGGTCGGGCTGGCCGCCGCCGCGGCCGTCGTCGCCCTCGTCATCTCGTTGCTGTACTGAGGCGGGCGCAGCGCCGTGCTCTTCCGCCCTTCGGCCGACGACCTGCGCGTCATCGGGCGCTACACCGGCAAGGTAGTGTACGCGGTCGGGGTGGCGATGCTCCTCCCGCTCGTCGTCGCGGTCGGCGCCGGTGAGCGCAACGACGCGTACGCCTTCGTCGTCGGGGCTTCGCTCGCGATCACGGTCGGCGCCGCGAGCCAGCTCCTGCGCACCCGCACGACCCTGGACGCCGCCCGGGGCCTCGCCGTCGTCGGCTCGGCTTGGCTCGTCGCGCCCGTCTTCGGCGCGGTGCCGCTGCTGTTGTCCGGGCACTACGCGTCCTACCTCGACGCCTACTTCGAGGGCATGAGCGGCTTCGCCACCGTCGGGCTGACGCTCGCGAACGACCTCGACCACATGGCGCGTAGCGTGAACCTCTGGCGCCACATCATGCAGCTCATGGGAGGCCAGGGGATCATCCTCGTCGTCCTCACGATCTTCGCGAGCGCGGGCGCGGTGATCGGCACGCTCCACACCGGCGAGGGCCGCGGCGAGCGGATCCTGCCGAACATCACGCACACCGCCCGCTTCATCCTCCGCGTCGTCGTCGCCTACGCGGGGATGGGCATGGGGCTGCTGTGGCTGCTGCTGTGGCGCGGGGGCCTGGAGGCCGCCACCGCCGCCTACCACGCCGCGCTGCTGTTCACGACCGCCTTCCACACCGCGGGGTTCGCCCCGCAGTCGGCCAGCGCCGCGTTCTACCGCTCGCAGCCGGTCGAGGTCGTGCTCATGGTGCTCATGGTCGCCGGGGCGTTCAGCTTCGCCCTGCACTACCAGCTCTGGCAGGGCCGGCGTGGCGAGCTGTCGCGCAACCTCGAGACCCGCACGCTTGCCGTGTCGATCATCGCGATCTTCGCGGTGCTCGCCGTCGGGCTGGGGCGCACGGGCGTGCACACCGACTTCGGCGGGCTCTTCCGGGTCGGCTTCTTCCAGACGATCAACGCCCACACCACGACGGGGCTCACCACGATCCCCCACCGGCTGTTCGTCACCCAGTGGGGCGCGCTCGCCCCGGCGATGCTGGTGACCGCCATGGCGCTCGGCGGCATGGCGGGCTCGACCGCCGGCGGGATCAAGGCGATCCGCATCGGGGTGCTGCTGAAGGGGCTGCGGCGTGACATCCGCAAGGTCCTGCTTCCGGAGAACGCCGTCGTCGTGGAGAGCTACCACTCGACCACGCGGCGGGTCCTCCGCGACGACCTCGTGCGGGGCGCCGCGACCATCCTGCTCCTCTACCTGCTCCTCTACCTCGCGGGCGGGATCCTCGGACTGTTCTACGGCTACGAGCTCACCCTGAGCCTGTTCGAGAGCACGGCGGCGGGGGCCACCGGGGGGCTTTCGGTCGGCATCGTGCGCCCCGACCTCGAGTGGCCGCTGAAACTGCTCTACATCGCCCAGATGTTCATCGGGCGCCTCGAGTTCCTCGCCGCCCTCGCCCTCGGTGGCTACGTCCTGTCGATGTTGCGGGGACGCACGTGAGCGCGCGACCGCGCGGGCGAGCGGGCGGCCGCGCCGACAAGCCGCTGCGGCGAGGCCGGGTGCTGCTCGGCACCCTCGTCGCTGTGGTCGCGCTGGCGGGCATCGTCGGCCTCGCCGAGGCGCTGCGCCCGCCGCCCGGCCCCTCGACGATCGCCGTGGCCGACGAGCGCGCCGACCTCCGAGCGCCGCTGCACTGTCCCACTCCCGCACCACCCGACGAGCGCGACGACGACGCCGTCTCGACGCTGCAGCCCGCGCGCCCCCCGGTCGCGGTCAGCTCGTCCGAGCTGCTCGACTGCCCCCACTCCTTCGACCGGCGCAGGGTGCGCTACCGCGGCGAGGCGGTCGGCGGGGTGCTGCGCCGCGAGGGCGGCGCCTGGGCGCAGATCAACGACGACGTCTACGCCGGTCCGGCCGGTCCGCTGCCGGGGCACCGCAGCTACCGGGGCCACAACGCGGGCATCGGCGTCTTCCTGCCCGACGAGCTCGCCGACGAGCTCGGGACGGTCGGCGGGCCAGGGGCACAGGGGGACCTCGTGGAGGTCGTCGGGGTGTTCCGCCGCGTCGACCCGGGCTCGCAGGAGGTCGCGGTGATCCGGGCGGCATCCGTGGAGGTCCTGCGCGCCGGCGCACCACGGTCCGACCCGCCGCTGCGCGACCGGCAGGTCGCCGCGGCGGTGCTCGCCGCGCTCGCCCTCGCCACCGCCGGCACCGAGCGGCTCATCGCCCGTCGTCGCGAACGCGGCTAGGTGTGGCGCCCTCCGCCCACACCCACCGCCTGCCGCGCCTTGTCCGTGCACCCGGCGACCTGCGAGGAAGGGCAGAGCTCCTCGACGACGCAGTCCGCGCACCGCGGTCGCCTCGCCTCGCACACCCGCCGACCGTGGAGGATGATCGACAGGCTGGCGGTGGGCCACGTCTCCTTGGGCAGCAGGCGCATGAGGTCGCGCTCGATGCGCTCGGGATCGGTGTGGCGGGTGAACCCGAACCGGCGCGAGAGGCGCTTCACGTGCGTGTCGACGGCGATGCCTGCTTCGGGGTCGGCGCGGTGGGCGTCGGGGAAGGCGGCGCCCAGGACGACGTTGGCGGTCTTGCGCGCCACGCCGGGAAGCGCCACGAGCTCGGCCATGGTGCGGGGAACCTCGCCGCCGTGGCGCTCGAGCAGCGCCTGGCACATGCCCCGGATGCTGCGGGTCTTCTGGCGGTAGAACCCCGTCTGGTAGATCGCCTGCTGGAGCGCCTCCTCGTCCGCGGCGAGGTAGGCCTGCGGAGTCTGGTAGGTGGCGAAGAGCGTCCTCGTCACCTCGTTGACCTTCTTGTCGGTCGACTGGGCCGACAGGATCGTCGCGACGAGCAGCTCGAAAGGCGTCGTCCAGTCGAGCTCGACGACGCCCCCGTCGTACGCGTCGTCCAGCCGATCGAGGATCACCGGCGCCCGCCTCGCCTTGGGGCTGTGGCGGGTGAGGGGTGCCTCGACATCGGCCATGGGCCCGAAGTGTACGGAGGTCGCACGCCCCCGCGGCCGTACAATGCGGGTCATGCCGCGGATCGAGGAGACCCAGCTGCCCGGCGTCGGGCTGCGACACGACTTCACGACGCGTGCGGGCGACCGCATCGGGGTGATCACCCACCGCACCGGCCGGCGGGAGCTGCTCGTCTACGACCATGGCGACCCCGACTCGTGCCGTGACGTCGTCCGCCTCGACGAGGACGAGGGCCACGCCCTCGCGGAGGTCCTCGGCGGCACGAAGGTCGCCGAGAGCCTCGACACGATGCTCCAGCAGTCGGTGGAGGGGCTCACCATCGACTGGCTGCCCGCGACAGCGTCGTGGAGCTGCGCGGGCCACACGGTCGCCGAGACCATGCTCCGCGCGAGGACGGGCGTGTCCATCGTCGCGGTCGTCCGCGGCGAGGACACCATCCCCTCCCCTACCCCCGACTTCCGCATCGACGCGGGGGACACCCTCGTCGTCGTCGGCACGCCAGAGGCCATCAAGCGGGCCTTCACTCATCTCGAGGGCGGGGTCGAGACGTGATCTTGGCCGCCGCGGCCTCGCCTGAGGCCGCAGGCGTCTTCATCGAGCTCGGCCTCATCATCGTCTGTCTCGCCCTCGTCGCGCGGGCCGCCACCTCCGTCGGCTTCAGCCCCATCCCCCTCTACCTGCTCGCCGGGCTCGCCGTCGGCGGCCTGTTCCCCCTCGGCTTCAGCGAGGAGTTCATCGAGGTCGGCGCCGAGATCGGCGTGATCCTCCTGCTGTTCATGCTCGGGCTCGAGTACACCGGCGAGGAGCTGCGCGACAACCTCCGCAGGGGGCTGCCCGCCGGCGCGCTCGACATCCTGCTGAACTTCACCCCCGGACTCGCCGCGGGACTCCTGCTCGGGTGGGAGCCCGTTGCGGCGATCCTGCTCGGCGGGGTCACGTACATCTCCTCGTCGGGCGTCATCTCCAAGGTGCTGAGCGACCTCGGGCGGCTCGGCAACCGCGAGACTCCCTCGGTGCTGTCCCTGCTCGTCATCGAAGACCTCGTCATGGCCGCCTACCTGCCGCTCGTCGCCGTCCTGCTGCTCGGCGTCGGTCTGGCCGCGGGGATGGCGTCGATGGCCGTCGCCGTCGTCACCGCCGCTGCCGTCCTCGTCGTCGCGATCCGCTACGGGGAGGTCATGAGCCGGCTGCTCGCGAACAACTCCGACGAGGTCGTGCTGCTGTCGACCTTCGGGCTCGTCGTGCTCGTCGCCGGGGTCGCCGAGCGCCTCCAGGTCTCCGCGGCCGTCGGCGCGTTCCTCGTCGGCATCGCCCTGTCGGGTCCCGTCGCCGACCACGCCCGCGACCTGCTGAGTCCGCTGCGCGACCTGTTCGCGGCGACGTTCTTCGTCTTCTTCGGCCTGCAGATCGACCTCGCGGCCATCCCCGACGTCGCGGTGCTCGCCGTCGCGCTCGGAGCGGTGACCGCGGTGACGAAGGTGATCACCGGATGGTGGGCCGCGGGACGCGCCGGCGTCGGCGTGCGGGGGCGGTTCCGCGCCGGTGGCGCGCTCATCGCCCGCGGGGAGTTCTCCATCGTCATAGCCGGCCTCGGCGTCGCCGCCGGCGTCGATGCGCAGCTGGGGCCGCTGGCCGCCGCCTACGTGCTGCTCATGGCGCTCCTGGGCCCCATGGTGACCCGCTCGATCGACCGGTGGGTCGTCCTCGTCATGCGGCGCCGCGCCGCGACGACGGCCGACGCCTGAAAGGGCAGGGCGCTACCGCTTCGCTGCTTGAGCGCTGACAGGGCGCTACCGCTTCGCTGCTCGAGCGCTGACAGGGCGCTACCGCTTCGCTGCTCGAGCGCTGACAGGGCGCTGGCTACCGGAGCGCGGGGCCGCCGTTGGCGGTGGCTCCTTCGACCGGCAGCACGACGCGGAAGACGGAGCCCTGCCCCACCACGCTGTCAACCGACACCGCCCCCCCGTGGCGGGCGACCGCGTTGCGCACGAGCGACAGTCCGAGCCCCGTCCCGCCGGCCGCGCGGGTACGGGCCTTGTCGACGCGGTAGAAGCGCTCGAAGATCCGGTCCCGGTCCCCGGCGGGGATCCCGAGGCCCGTGTCGGCGACCTCGACGACCACCTGCCCGTCCGCGCGGCGCACAAAGACGTCGACCCGGCCGCCGTCGCGGTTGTAGCGGACGGCGTTCTCGACGAGGTTGTCGACGATGAGGCGGATGTCCTCGGGCTGCGCGACGACGGTCGCCGGCTCCGGGCAGGCGCACGCGAGCGTGATGCCGCGCTCCGCGGCCAGCGCCTCGAAGCGCCCCAGCTGCCGGCGCACCGCCGCGGCGACGTCGACGGGCTGGCGACCGCGCTGGGCCGCTGCCTCCTCCAGGCGCGCGAGGTCGAGCAGGTCACGGACCATCTCCGCGAGCCGGTCGGCCTCCTCCCGCAGCCGCGTGATCATCCGCCGGGCGCGGGGCGGGTCGCGGTCCACCGCGAGCTCGATGGAGTCCGCGAGCGCCCGCATGCCCGCGGCGGGGGTCTTGAGTTCGTGGGAGGCGTTGACGACGAAGTCGCGGCGGATCTCCTCGACCCGGCGGGCCTCGGTGAGGTCGGTGACGACGAGCGCCACCTCTCCGGCGGTGGGCTCGGCGGCGCGCGCGGCGAGTATCCGGTCCTCGCGGGTGACCTCGACCTCGACGGTGCGTCCCGTCTCGCCGACCTCGGCGACGGCGTCGGCGAGCGCCGGCACGCCGAGCACCTGCAAGGGCATGGCGCCACCGCCGCCGCCGCCAAGGTCGAACAGCTCGCGCGCGGTAGGGTTCGCGTACGCGAGGCCGTGCTCGGTGAACAGCAGGACGGCGAGCGGCAGCTGCTCGAGCAGCCGCTCAACGCGGGCGCGCTCCTCCCCGAGCTGGTCGAGCTGACGCGCGAACGACGCCCCGAGCGCGTCGAGCGCCCGCACCAGCCGCCGCCACGAGGCGCTGCCGTCGGCCCGTACCCGCCGGTCGATCTCGCCGACCGCGAAGCCCTCCACGAGGTCGGCGACGCGCTCGATCCGCCGGTGCGCGACCCGGTTGAGCGCGACGCCGGCGACGAGGCCACCGGCGACCGCGAGCAGGGCCGCGAGCCAGGCGCGGCCCGGCAGCAGGGCGCCGAGCACGGCCGCCGAGGCGGCGACGAGCGGAAGGACGATCGACCCGCGTCGGAGCACGCACCCATTGTCGCCGTTCGGCGCGCCCGCGGATCGCGGGCCCCCGTCGGCCCGGTCAACCGTCGGCGAACTTGTAGCCAACGCCCCGGACCGTGGCGATCAGGCGCGGTTCACGGGGGTTCTCCTCGATGCGCCCCCGCAGGCGCTTGATGTGCACGTCGAGCGTCTTCGTGTCACCGACGTAGTCCGATCCCCACACCCGGTCGATGATGACGTCGCGGGTGAGCACGCGGCCGGCGTTGCGGATGAGGAGCTCGAGCAGGAGGAACTCCTTCGGCGGCAGGTCGACCGGCGTGCCGCGGACGCGCACCTCGTAGCGCTCCGGATCGAGGCGTACGCCCCCGGCCTCCATCGCCGGGGCCGTGTCCTCGGCGTCGCGTTCGCCGCCACGCCGCAGCACCGCCCGGATGCGCGCGGTGAGCTCGCGCATAGAGAACGGCTTCGTCACGTAGTCGTCGGCGCCGAGCTCCAGGCCCACGACCCGGTCGATCTCGGCGTCCTTGGCGGTGAGCATGATGATCGGTACGCCGCTCGTGGCGCGCAGCCGCTTGCACACCTCGGTTCCCGACAGGCCGGGAAGCATCAGGTCGAGCACGACGAGGTCCGGACGTTCGCGGGCGAAGACCTGCAGCGACGCGGCCCCGTCGTCGACGGTCACCACGTCGAAGCCCTCGGCGCCGAGACCGAACTCCAGCGCCTCCAGCAGGGACGGCTCGTCCTCGACCACCAGGATCTTCGGCATGTCGCGGGCGAGTGTACGAGCCAGGGACGCCGGCGAACCGCCGGTGACGGCCCGTGGCGGCCCGCGCGACCGGCGGGGCGGCAGGCACGCGTGGTAGGACTTGCCCCGTGCAGCCGGTTGTGGACGTCGTCGTCGTCGGCAGCGGGCCGGCGGGACTCTCGGCCGCAGCCGCCTGCGCCGAGACCGGCATGGCGGTGAGCGTCCTCGCCGAGGACCACGAGCGCCCGTGGCCACAGACGCTCGGGGTCTGGACCGACGAGATCGAGGGGCTCGAGCTCGGCGCGACCGTCGCCGCCCGCTGGCCGGAGGTGGTGGTCCATCTCGGGGAGGCCACTGCCCGCCGGCTGCCCCGTTCGTACGGGCGCTTCGACAACGACCGGTTGCGCGACGCGCTGCGGACGCGTGCGCTCGCGGCCGGCGCGCGGCTGGTGCGCGGCAGGGCCGCCGCGGTCGAGGACGCCCCCGCGGGGCCGACGGTGCGCACGAGCCAGGGCGTCGCGCTGCGCTGCCGCGTCGTCGTCGACGCGAGCGGCCACCGCCCGGCGCTGCTGGCATCCGGCCCGGCCCCGGCCGGCGCGTACCAGGCCGCCTACGGGCTCGTCGGGCGGTTCCGCCCTGCGCTCAGTGCGCAGGGCATGGTGCTCATGGACTACCGGGACCCACCGGGCGACGCCCGTGACCCGGCGCCCGCGCACCCGACCTTCCTCTACGCCATGCCGCTGGGGGACGGTTGGGAGCTCGCCGAGGAGACGTCGCTCGCCCGGCGGCCGGCGATGGACATCGGTGCCCTCGAGGGGCGCCTCGCGCGGCGGTTGGCGGGGATGGGCGTGCGGGTCGAGCGGCGCGTCGGCGAAGAGCGCGTCCTCATCCCGATGGGCGTGCCCGTGCCCGCGCGGGACCGGCGCGTCGTCGGCTTCGGCGCAGCGGCCGGCATGGTGCATCCCGCCACGGGCTACCAGGTCGGGGCCGCCCTGGCCCGGGCGCCCGTGCTCGCGGCGGCGCTCGCCGGCGCGCTCGGGCGGACGGGCGCGGCGACGGAGGCCGTCGCGGTCGCCGGCTGGAACGCCGTCTGGCCACGTGACCGCCTCCGCCAGCGGGCGCTGCACGTCCTCGGGCTCGAGTCCCTCCTGTGCCTCGACCGCGACGCGACGCGGGGATTCTTCCGCGCCTTCTTCGACCTGCCGGTGTCGCGCTGGGGCGGGTTCCTGTCCGGGGAGGCATCCGCCCGCGCGCTCGCTCGCACGATGCTCACGCTGTTCGCCGGGTCGCCCGCCGGCGTGCGCGGCACGTTGGCCTCGACGGCCGTGCGGCACCCGGCGCTGCTGCGCGACGCCGCTCGCGGTCGACCGCCCGCGCTCAGCCCCCCCGCGGAGGAACGCCAGGCGGGTGGTCGGCCGTCGTGTCCCGACCGGTGAACGGTCCGCCCTGGAACCGCTCCGTCGGGTCGTCGCTGGCCGGGCCGGCGAGCAGCTCGGCGGCGAACGCCTCGGCGTCGTCGACCGGGCGGTAGCCGATGCGCTCCGCCTCGGGGTTGTCCCACCACGTCCGGGTGTTGGCGGAGATGCCGTAGACGATCGCGAACCCGAGGTAGGGCGCGTCGAGGCAGCAACCCACGAGCTCGACGGCGTCGCGGGGGGAAAGCCACGTGAACAGCTCGCGGCGGCTGCCGGGACGCTCGCCGAAGCTGCCGATGCGCAGGCATGCGACGTCCATCCCGAACTTGTCGACGTACAGGCGTCCGAGCGCCTCCCCGAACGCCTTCGACACGCCGTAGTAGGTGTCGGGGCGGAGCGGCGCGTCGGGGCCGATGCGCTCGGTGACCGGCGTGAAGCCGATGGCGTGGTTGCTGCTCGCGTAGACCACCCGGGTCGCTCCCTGGCGCCGGGCGGCCTCGAACACGTGGTAGGTCGCAACGAGGTTGTGCGCGCAGATCTCGGCGAACGCCGCCTCCCCCGGGATGGCGGCGAGGTGGACGACCGCGTCCACCCCCTCCATGGCGGCCTCGACGTTCGCGTAGTCGCGCAGGTCGGCGACGACGACCTCCTCGCCCTCCCCGGCCGCGTCCATCGCCTCGGTGTCGAGCAGCCGGAGCTCGGGGTAGCGCCCGCGCAGCCCCGCGCGCAGGACCGTTCCGATGCCCCCGGCCGCGCCGGTGAGGAGGACGCGAGTTCTGGCGGGCGCGCGATCGCGGGTCATGCGCGGGTGTCCCTTCCTGCGGAGGCGGCGGGGCCGGTGGGCAAGGCAACCGTACGCCGGGAGCGTGCCCGGGATCGTCGCCTCCGCGGCAGCGGGCGTTCACCCGCCGTTCACCTTGCCCGGGCACCCTGGCGGCATGCACAGCGACGCGAGGTCGACATCGATGGATTCGGAGGCTTGGGCCGCGAGCGGGGCAGCGGCACCCGCGCCGGCCCGCACGACACCCGCAGCGCCCCACGCCGCGGTGTTCGAGCTCGAGGACGTGTCGTGCAGCTACGGCGGCTTCACCGCCGTCGGGGGCGTCACGATGACGATCCGCCGCAACGAGATCACCGCGCTGATCGGCCCGAGCGGATGCGGCAAGTCGACGCTGCTGCGCTGCCTGAACCGCATGAACGACCTCCTGCCGGGCGCGAAGGTCCACGGCCAGGTCCGCTACAACGGCGAGAACGTCTACGACCCCGACATCGACCCCGTCGAGGTCCGCCGGCGCATCGGCATGGTCTTCCAGAAGCCGAACCCCTTCCCGAAGTCGGTCTACGACAACGTCGCCTTCGGCCCCCGCCTGAACCGCTACAAGGGCGACCTCGACGGGCTCGTCGAGGAGTCCCTGCGCAGGGCGGCCCTGTGGGACGAGGTGCGCACGAAGCTGAAGACGTCCGCGCTCGCGCTGTCCGGTGGCCAGCAGCAGCGCCTGTGCATCGCCCGGACGCTGGCGGTCAGCCCCGACGTCATCCTCATGGACGAGCCGGCCTCGGCCCTCGACCCGATCGCGACGCTGAAGATCGAAGATCTCATGCGCGAGCTCGCCGCCTGCTACACGATCGTCGTCGTGACGCACAACATGCAGCAGGCGGCCCGGGTCTCGGACAGGACGGCGTTCTTCACCGTCACCGTCGACGACGAGCACGACGAGCGCACGGGCCAGCTCGTGGAGTTCGACACCACTGAGAAGATCTTCACCCAGGCGTCGGACTCGCGCACCGAGGACTACATCACCGGGCGCTTCGGCTGACCCGTTCTGTCCCCCCCGACCGCGGGTCCGTCAGCGCCGGAGGGCGACGGCGCGTGACCCGATGAGCCGGGCGGCGACGGTGAACAGCAGCACGAAGGCGATGAGCGCGAGCGCGCCACCCCACGCCCGCTGGATGCCCGCGTCGAAGGGCTGGATGGCGCCGCGGTAGATGAGCAGGGTGAGCGAGCTCTGCGGCGTCCCCTGCAGGGCGGTGACGACCTGCAGGGAACCGAGGGCGGTCAGCAGCAGGGGCGCGGTCTCCCCGGCGCCGCGGGCCACCGCGAGCATGGACCCGGTGACGATGCCGGGACCGGCGGCGGGCAGCACCGTCTTCACGACCGTCTGCCAGCGGCGCGCGCCGAGGGCATAGCTGGCCTTGCGCAGCTCGTCGGGGACGAGCCTCAGCATCTCCTCCGAGGACCGCACGACGATCGGCAGCATCATGATCCCGATCGCCACCGCGGCGACGAAGGTCCCGAACCGCAGCTGCCCCGGGCCGACGACGAGCAGGGCGTAGACGAACAGGCCCACGAAGACGCTCGGCACACCGGTCATCACGTCGGTGAAGAAGCGCACGAGGATGGCGAGCCGGCCACGGCCGTACTCGACGAGATAGACCGCGGCGGCGATGCCGAGCGGAACCGCCATCGCGACCGCGAGCGCCATGATGAGGGCGGTGCCGACGAAGCCCTGCGCGTAGCCGCCGCCTTCGCGCCGGTAGGGCGGCTCGACGTGGGTGAAGAACTCGAGGTCGACGACGTGGAGACCCCGGCGCGCGACCTCGAAGAGGATGAGCGCGAGGGGGATGAGCGCGACGACCATCCCCGCGAGCAGCAGCGCGCGGGCGGCCCGGTCCTTCGCCGCCCGCGACCGGGCGCTCGCCTCACGGTCACGCAGGCTCGGGTGGCCCGTCGGCGACGTTCTGCGGGGCCGCCGGGAGTCCGTGGTGGTCGTCATGCCGCCGCGTCTCCGGTGACCCGCCCGATCCGCCACACGAGCACGCGTGCGGCGACGTTGACGACGGTGGTGACCAGGAACAGGGCGACACCCATCGCGAGCAGGGCCAGGACCGTCTCGGGAGAGGCGTCCTGGAAGGTGTTCGCGATGTGGGCGGCCATCGTGTCCCCCGCGAACAGCAGGCTGGAGCCGAACCGCTGCGATCCGCCGACGAGCATCGCGGCCGCGATGGTCTCCCCGAGCGCACGGCCGAGCCCGAGCATCGTCGCGCCGACGACGCCGGAGAAGCTGCCGGGCAGGACCACCCGGCGGATGACCTCCCACCGCGTCGCCCCGAGCCCATAGGCGGCGTGCTGCGCGTCCGTGGGGTTGACCGCGACGACCTCGCGGGTGATCGCGGTGATGATCGGCAGGATCATGATCGCGAGCACGACCCCCGCGGCGAAGTAGCTCACCCCGAACACCGGCCCCTCGAAGAGGAAGAACCCACCGAGACGATCGGCGAGGACGTTCATCACCGGGCGGAGCACGACCGGCAGGAAGAACAGCAGGCCCCACAGGCCGTACACGACGCTCGGGACCGCAGCGAGGATCTCGACGGCGTAGCTCAGGGGGTTGCGCAGCCGCCGGGGGGCGAGCTGGGTGATGTAGAGGGCGACGGCGACCGCCAGGGGCAAGGCGATCGTGATCGCGATCGCCGCGGTGACGAGCGTGCCGTAGATGAACGGGAAGGCGCCGTACTCCCCGGTGATCGCCGTGCGCGAGAAGCCCGCGCTCCACTGGGTCCCGAGGAAGAAGCCGAGCCCCTCGGAGCGGAAGATCGGCCAGGCGTCGCTCGTCGTCCGCGCGATCATCAGCCCGAGGATGACGAGCACGCTGGCCCCACATGCCGTGACGGCGCCCTTGAACAGCGGGTCGGCGAGGCGTCCACGGTCGTGGACGCGCAGGCTGCGCGCGGGGTCCGCCATCACTCGTCCTCGGCGTTGATCCGCTCGATGGTCTCGAGGACCCGCGGCTTCAGGCTCTCGCCGAGCGGCGCGTAGCCGAGCTCGACGGCGAGCTCGTCCGCCTGGGCCGTCTGGGTGGCCCAGGTCCAGAAGTCCCGGAGCAGCGCGGCGGTGCCGGCGTCGTAGCCGCACTCCCACGCGAACACCCAGTTGGTGCCGGTGATCGGGTAGCCGTCGTCCCCGACGCCGAGGATGTGGAAGCGGAAGTCGTCGGGCACGTCGATGCCCTCCACCGCCGCGGTGGTCGCGTCGAGCGTCGGCTCGATCGGGTTGCCGTCCGCGTTGACCACCGCTGCGGTCGGCAGGTCGTTCTCGAGCGCGTACGCCTGGTTGACGTAGCCGATGCCGCCCGGGTTCTGCTCGATGCCGGCCGTGACGCCCTCGTTGCCCTGGCCGCCGATGGTTCCCGCGGGCCAGTTCACCTCCGTGCCTGAGCCGAGCTCCTCGGCCCACGCCGGGTCCTCGTCCTGTAGCCAGGTCGTGAACACCGACGTCGTGCCCGAGCCGTCGGAGCGGTGCACGGGGATGATGTCGGTGTCGGGCAGGTCGAGCCCAGGGTTGATCTCGGCGATCGCCGGGTCGTCCCAGCGGGTGATCTCGCGTCGGAAGATGCCCGAGATGGTCGCGGCGTCGAGGACGAGGCCCTCCAGGCCGACCGCCGCGTTGTAGGCGATGGTCACCGCGCCGAACAGCACGGGGACCTGGAGCGGATCGCACCCGCGGGCCGCGGCCGCCTCCGCCACGCCGTCGTCGTCGAGGAAGCGCTCCGACGACCCGAAGTCCACCGTCTGGCCGATGAACTGCTCGATGCCGCCACCGGAGCCGATGCTCTGGTAGTTGATCGACGCGCCGGGTTGCACCGACTCGCCGTACGCGAGGATCCAGTCCTGGAACACCGGCGTCGGGAAGGTCGCACCCGCGCCGACGAGCGCCCCGCTCAGCTCACCGCGGTTGCCCGCCGTCTCGTCGCCCGTGCGGTCGGCGACGTCGCCGGGCGCCGCCGGCAGCGCGCCGCCGTTGCCGCCGCAGGCCGCAAGGACGCTTGCGGACAGGGCCGTTGCGATTGCCATGCGCCACGTGCGCATTCATGTCCTCCTACCGAGGTGGTTGCGGTCATGCGCACGGTAGGAGACGCGGGTGGCGGGTCGCGGACCGACCGGTGAACGGTCGGTGAACGCTCTCTTAGCCGTAGTCGACGGCGGCGTACTCGGCGACCTTGTCGAGGTTGTGGCTCGCCTTGATCCAGCGAACCGTTCCGGACTTGCCGCGCATGGCGAGCGACTCGGTGACCGCGCCGCCGGGGGTGTAGCTCACCCCGGACAGCAGGTCGCCGTCGGTGATGCCCGTCACCGCCACGAACGTGTCCTCGCTCGCACACAGCCGGTCGGTGCTCAAGACCTCGTCGACGTCGCAGCCGGCGTCGGCTGCCGCCTCACGCTCCTCGTCGTCGCGGGGCCACAGCTTGCCGAGCATCTCCCCGCCGATTGCCCGCAGGCCGCAGGCGGTGAGGACGCCCTCGGGGGTGCCCCCGATGCCGATGAGCACGTCGACGCGGCTGTCGGGCACCGCGGCGAGCAGCGCCGCGGCGACGTCGCCATGGGTGATCAGCCGCAGGCGCGCGCCGACCTGCCGCACCTCGCGCATGAGGTCGTGGTGGCGTGGGCGGTCGAGGGTCATGACGAGCAGGTCGTTGACGTCCTTGCCCTTCGCCTTCGCGATCGCTCGCAGGTTGTCGCCGACCGGCGCGTCGAAGTCGATCACCCCCGTGGCCTCCGGGCCGACGACCCACTTCATCATGTACATGATCGGGCCGGGGTCGAACAGCGTCCCGCGGGGCGCGGCCGAGATGACCGCGACCGCACCGTTGCGCCCCTCGGCGAGCAGGGTGGTGCCCTCGACCGGGTCGACGGCGATGTCGACGAGCGGCGGGTTGCCCGTGCCGACCCGCTCGCCGTTGAAGAGCATCGGCGCCTCGTCCTTCTCTCCCTCGCCGATGACGACGACGCCGTCCATCTCCACGGTGCCCAGCACCGCGCGCATCGCGTCGACGGCGGCCTGGTCACCTGATTCCTTCTCCGCCCGTCCCATCCAGCGGCCGGCTGCGAGTGCCGCGGCCTCGGTGGCACGCACGAGCTCCAGCGCGAGGTTGCGGTCGGGGGCCTGGGGGTGTCGTGAGTCGGTCACGGAGCGGTCTCCTCGGGCGGGCGGACGACGGTTGGGATGAGCATACCGGTCACCTGCCGGGGTCCAGCGCGGACCAGCCGGCGGTCCGCTTCGGGTCGGGCATGGTGAGCGCCGTGTAGTCCCCGCCGGCCTCGGCGAGCGCATGCAACGCGTCGTTCTCGACCGCGATCCGGTCGCCCGTGCCGGAGAAGCGTGCGAACAGCCGCTTGAGGTGGGTCACGGCGTCGGGGTCGTTGCCCGCGATGGCCCCCGCCACCTCGAGCGCGACGTCGAGCGCGCCGCCCGCCGGCGCGAGCCGCTGCAGGAAGCCGAGCCGCAACGCCTCCCCGGCGTCGACGGTGCGGGCGGTGAGCACGAGCTCCTTGGCCGCACCGAGACCCACGAGGCCGACGAGCTTGGCGGCGCCGACCGGCACGCCGAGGGCCGCGCCGGGGAAGCGGAACGACGCCGACGGGTCAGCGACCCGGACGTCGCAGGCCGCCGCCACCTCGGCGCCACCGCCCACGCAGTGGCCCTCCACCGCGGCGAGCGTCGGCTTCGGGCACGTGCCGACCGCCTCGCAGACCTGACAGAACAGGTCCATGCGCCGCACGTGCCCCGCGTGGCCGAGCTCCTCGCGCAGGTCCACACCCGCCGAGAAGTGCCCGCCCGCACCGCCGACGACGAGCACCCGCACGTGCTCGGCCGCCACCGCGTCGGCGACGGCGTCGAGGAGCGCGCCGAGCAGCGCGGTGCTCATGGCGTTGCGCGCCTCGGGCCGCTCGAGCGTGAGGACCCGCACGGCGTGGCGGTCCTCGACCGCGACCAGCGCCATCCCCGACGGCCTACCGCAGGGCGTCGGCGAGCCGGGCGAGGGTGCCGTCGTGGATCCGGCGCAGCCCGGCCGGAGCGAACCGGCGCTCGAAGAAGCCCCCGATGCCCGACGCGCCCTGCCACCGGGTCGTCACCCTCACCGCCGCCGCGTGTCCCGCAGGCCGCACCGTCCACGTCGTCACGAGCGAGGACTCCGTGTCCCACTCGACGAGGGTGTCCGCTGCGGGCTCCCCGACCTCCATCCGAAAGGTCACTTGTCCCATCACGTCTCCTCGGCTCGCGGACGCGGGCCCCTGCTCGCTCGCGGGCGCGGGCCTGCGCCGCGGCCCGCCGGCGCACCTTACCGGGTCCCGCCAAAGCGTCAGCCGTAGCCCATGAAGCCGTCGTCGTCGAGGGCCAGGACGGTGCGCTCGTCCGGCACGGCGGGCAGGACCGTGCGCATGTAGGAGGCCACGGCCTCCTGCACGCCGACGTCGCGTCCGGCGCACTCCGACAGGAACCACTTGTGCTCGATCACCTCGTGGAACACCTCGGCAGGCTCGAGCTTGCCGCGGAGCCCGTCGGGGATCGCCCCCACGGTCGGCTCGAAGACCTCCGCCAGCCAGCGGTGCGCCGCGAGCGTCTCGGGCAGGGGGCGGCCGGCGCGGCGCTCCCCGCTCGCGCGGAAGTTCGCGAGGTCGTTCAGGAGGCTGCGGGCCTGGTTCTCCTGGGCCTCGAGCCCGGTGAGCGCCATGAGCCGGCGGCGGTGGTGGCCCTGCTCGGTCACGGAGATCTTCATGACGAGCCGGTCGCCGTCCTCGGCCGCGACGAGCTCGACCTCGTCGACGTCGAACCCGAGCTCGTTCAACCGCCGCATGCGCGCCTGGATGCGGTAGCGCTCGTCGGGACCGATGACCTCGTTGGTCGTGACCTCGTTCCACAGGCGGGTGTAGCGGCGGCCGAGGTCGTGGGCGACGTCGAACGCGTCGAGGTCGCCGGGCAGGCCGAGCTCCGCCTGGAGGTCGAGCAGGCCCCCGGCGACGTTCTCCTCGGTGACCTCGAGGTCGTGTTCGCGCTGCCCGTCGGACAGCTGCGGGTGCCACTCGCCGGTCTCCATGTCGACGAGGTAGGCCGCCAGCGCGCCCGCGTCCCGGCGGAACAGCGTGTTCGACAGCGAGCAGTCGCCCCAGAAGTACCCCGCGACGTGCAGGCGCACGAGCAGCATGGCGAGCGCGTCGAGCAGCCGGTCGGACAGGTCGCGGACCTCGCCCACGGGGTCGTCGCGGCGCCGGTGCTTGAACACCGTGCGGTAAGGCAGCGAGTAGTCGAGGAAGCGCGTGACGAGGACGTCCTCGAGGTTCCCGCCGGGCATCCCGGCGCGGTGCACGACGCCGGCCACGTCGACCACCGGCAGAGAGTCCTCCGCCATCTTGCGCAGCAGCCGGTACTCGCGGTCGGCGAGCCGGGGCGGCAGCTCCTTCAGCGCGTAGAGACTGCCCTCGTAGTCGATGAAGCGCACGACGTGGCGGTGCACGCCGCGGGCGACCTCCACGATCCTCTCCCCCGACCACTCCTCCATCGGCCGGCTCCACGGCAGGTCGAGGAAGTCGGGGTGGCCCGGCCGGGTGAGGATGCGCAGTCCTCTGGTGGTCGCGTCCACGACGAACACGCTACCGTGCAGGCATGGGCGACGAACCGGACCCCCTGGAGCTGCTGGAGGCGTCCAGCCGGGAACCCGTCGCCCGCGTGGACTTCCAGGCGCAGCTCGCCGCCTCGGACCGGGCGCTCGTGCGTGTCACGCGGCGCGTCGCCTCGGCCATCGAGCCGGTGACCGCGGCGTTCCTGGGAGCGGACGGGCACGGGGCGGCCACCGCGGAGACCGTGGACAGCGAGGTGGACAGCCGCTGCCGCGAGCTCGAGGAGGCCTGCTACGTCCTGCTCGCCCGCCAGTCGCCCGTCGGCAGCGACCTGCGCCGCATCGTGGCGATCCTGCGCGCCACCGCGGGTGTGCAGCGCTCGGCGAGCCTGCTTCGTCACGTCGCCGAGTCGCTGCAGTGGGTGCACCCCCCGGCCATGTCGGAGGAGGTGCGCCAGACGATCGCCCAGCTCGGGGAGGTGGCAGCCGACATCATGGGCCGGGCGGCCGACGCCTGGGAGCGCCACGACGGGCTCGCGGCGGTCGAGCTCGAGCGCCGCGACGACCAGGCGGACCTGCTCCAGAAGTGCCTGCTCACCGAGCTCTACACGGGCCGCCAGTCCGTCGAGGAGGCGGTGAGCCTCGCGCTGCTCGCGCGCTACTACGAGCGCATCGCCGACCACGGGGTGGAGGCCGCCCGCCAGGTCGCCTACGTCGTCACCGGGGAGCGCGTCGAGTAGCCGTCCGCCGGCCGAGGGCCGTCCCCGACGGTGACGCGATGCTCGCCGACGGCTCACAGGCGGGTGGCGGCGAACTCCGCGAGGGGGGAGCGCACCCCCTTCGCCATCGTGACGTGCCCGAACAGCGGCGAGCCCTTGAGCTTCTCGATGACCGCCGCCATGCCGCCGTGCGGCGAGATGTAGGGGTTGTCGACCTGGCACAGGTCGCCGCAGAACACCACCTTCGACCCGGCCGCCATGCGGGTGAGGATGACCTTCAGGGTCGGCAGCTCGAGGTTCTGCGCCTCGTCGACGACGACGTACTCGTCGGTGATGGACCGGCCGCGGAGGTAGGTGATCGCGGCCATCTCCAGCTGGCCGCGCTCGAGCAGCGCGTCGACGGCCTCCTGGGCGTGGCGCTGGTCGGTGGCCACCCAGGAGCCTCGTCTCGGCGGAACAACGCGTAGAGGTTGTCGTGGACGGCGGCCATCCACGGCTGGAGCTTCTCGTCGAGGTCACCCGGCAGGTAGCCGACCTCCTGGCGGCCGACGGCGACGAGCGGGCGGTACACCGCGAGCCGTCGGTACGCCTGCGCCTCGACGACCTGCTCGAGGCCGGCGGCGAGGGCGAGGAAGGTCTTGCCGGTCCCGGCCATGCCCATGAGCGACACGCAGGCGACGGTCGGGTCGGTCAGCAGGTCCAGCGCGAAGGTCTGGCGGGCGTCGCGGGGCGCCACGCCGAACACCCGCGGGCTGCCCGCCACGCGCCGCGCGGTCACGGTGCCGTCCGGGGCGGTGTCGACGACGCGGGCGAGCCCGCCCGTGGACGGGCCTGCCCGCAAGACCACGCACTGGTTGGTGACCAGATGATCGCCCGCGCCCGACAGCGCGACCTTGCCGTCGCGGTGCAGGGCGGCGAGCACCCGGCCGTCGACGTCGAGCTGGGCGACACCGGTGTAGTGCTCGTCGACGTGGTGGGTGTCCGCACGGTAGTCCTCGACGCTGACGCCGAGCTGGCTGCCCTTGATGCGCAGGGCCCCGTCCTTCGTCACGAGCGTGCCGCCGACGCCGAGCGCCACCGCGAGGATCCGGTGGTCGGGCGTCGTCGGGTCGAGGTAGGCGGGCAGCGGGGTGTCGACGTGGTTGCCCTCGACCCTCAGCGTCCCGCCGCCCGGCAGGGTGACGGGTTCGCGGAGGCCGCTGGGGCTGGCGGCAGGCAACCCCTCGATGAGGCGGACGGCGGCCCGGGCGTTGCGGCCCACCTCGTCCATGCGCGTCTTCTGCCGGTCGAGCTCCTCGACGACGACGAGCGGCAGGACGACGCCGTGCTCGTCGAAGCGGTACAGCGCCCCCGGGTCGGCGATGAGCACACAGGTGTCGAGCACGTAGCAGGTCATCGAACGCACCTCATTCGTGTCGCGCTGCGTCGACGCAGCGGCCGCCGTCGAACCGCAACGAGATCCACCCGCCCTTGTCGAGGCGGACGTCGGGCAGCGCCAGGCCGTCGCGGCCGGCGAGGACGGCGAGCAACGCGGGGACGACGTCGCCGTGGGAGCAGACGACGATCCGCCGGCCGGGCCGCGCGGCGGTGACCCGGTCGACGAAGGACAGGGCGCGGCCCCCGAGCCACGCGGACGCCACCCACGCGTTGCCCCGGTCGGTGCTCGGCACGGTCGCCGCCTCCCCGAGGGCCTCCTCGCCGACGATCCGCTGGCCCGCCGCGGCGGCGAGCGGCTCGAGCGTCTGGAGGCAGCGCACGGTCGGGCTCGCGTGGCAGCCGTCGATCGGTCCGCCGTCGAGGATGGCCCGGGCCAGCGCCTCCGCCTGCGCCCGGCCGACCTCGGACAGCGGGCGGTCCCAGTCGGGCCGGTCCCGCCACCCGTCACGTGACAGCGCCTCGGCGTGGCGCACGAGCTCGATCGTCGTCACCGGGGCAGGGTACAGCCCCGCCTGCTGGCGGCCGTGGAGGCCTCACCCGCCGGCGGCGTGGGCGCCCCGGGCCGCTCCGCCCCCGGCGGAGCGCCAGCGCGGATGGTCGGGGAAGAGATCGCGCAGGGTGGGGTTCTTGCGGTCGGCGTCGGACAGCACCGGGTCGGCCAGCGGCCAGAAGACCGCGAGGTCGGGGTCGTCCCATGCCACGGAGGGCTTGTCGATCCCCGGCCGCCAGTAGTCGCTCACGTCGTAGAGGTAGTCGACGGGTTCGGTGCCGAGCGTCAGGAAGGAGTTCGCCAGGCCCTCGGCGATGAAGAGGCGGATCCGCTCGCCGTCGGGGGGGTCGCCGAGCAGGAACGTGCGCGCCTCGCCGAACGTCGGCGAGTCGGGGCGGATGTCGGCGATGGCGGCCACCGCGTAGCCGCGGACCACGTATACGAGCTTGTCCCACGGCTCGGCGTGGAAGCCACGCAGCACGCCGGGCACGGAGTGCGAGTGGTTGCCCTGCCGCAGGACCGGCTCCCGGCCGAGCGCCTCGGCGATCTCCCCGATCTGGTAGGTCTGGCGGAAGAAGCCGCGCTCGTCGCCGTGCGTCGGCCAACGCACCACGAGCAACCCGGCGATGTCGGTGGTCTCGATCACGGCCGGTTCAGCGGCCGTAGCGGCGCTGGCGGGAGGCGAAGTCGCGGAGTGCGCGGAGAAAGTCGGTCTTGCGGAACGCCGGCCAGTAGGGGTCGCAGAAGTAGAACTCGCTGTTCGCCGACTGCCAGAGCATGAAGCCTGAGAGCCGGATCTCCCCGGAGGTGCGGATGATGAGGTCGGGGTCGGGGATGCCGTTCGTGTAGAGATGCGCGGAGATGGCTTCGGGGCTGAGCTCGCTGATGACCTGCCCGAGCGTCGCCCCCTCGGCGTGGCGTTCCTCGAGCAGGGCACGCAGGGCGTCGGTGATCTCCTGGCGGCCCCCGTAGCCGACGGCCACCTGGACGTGGAGGCCGGTGCCGGCGGCGGTGGCCTCCTCCGCCTCCTTCAGCACGCGGCGCAGCTCGTCGGGGACCGCGTCGAGAGCGCCGACGGCGGTGATCCGCAGGCCGCGGCTGACGTTGCGGGGCTCACTGGCCATGCGGCGGATGGTGTCGGCGATGATGTCGAGCAGGACGCTGACCTCGGCGGCGTCGCGCTGGAGGTTGTCGGTGGACAGCAGCCACAGCGTGACGTAGGGGATGCCCAGCTCGTGGCACCAGTCGACGAGCTCGTGGATCTTCCCGGCGCCGATGCGGTGACCCTCGGTGACGGTCTCCAGGCCCTTCTCCCGGGCGAAACGCCGGTTGCCGTCGAGCACCACGCCGACGTGGCGGGGCAGTGCGCCGCCACGCAGACCCGCGGCCAGGCGCCGTTCGTAGAGCCGGTAGAGCAGCTCGATCCTCATCGGGGGAAGATTCTACGTCGCCGCCGGCGCCGCCGACCCGAGGGTCTGGCGCATGCGGAGGGCGGCGACCGCTGCGACCGTCGCGAAGGCAGGGTAGGCGGGTACGGCGAGCCTGCGGCGGCCGTAGGTGTCGGCCACCTTCCCGGCCGGCCACAGCACCGCGAGCTGCGCGAGGGCCCCCAGCGTCAAGGCGAGGCCGACGAGGAACGGTCCCGCCCACCACGAGCGTGACCTCGCCGCGGGAAGCGCGCGCGTCCCGCCCCCGGGGTAGGCTGACGGCCATGGAGGGGGTGGCCACATTCTTCACCGGCACGCGGGTCGACGCGGCCTCGCGGCGGGAGAGCCGGCGGCGCCAGCTGCTCGACGCCGCCGACCGCGTGATCCGCAGGGACGGGCCCTCCGCCTCGATGGACAGCATCGCCGCGGAGGCCGGCATCACGAAGCCGATCCTCTATCGCCACTTCGGCGACAAGGGCGAGCTCTACCGCATGCTCGCCGAGCGCTACGTGGAGCCGGTGATGGGAGCGCTCATGCCGGCGCTCACGCAGGCGGCCGACGCGAGGACGCGCCTGCGCGCCGCGGTCGACGTGTACCTCGCGTTCATCGAGGCGGAGCCGCAGATCTACCGCTTCCTCATGCACCCGGCGCTGGGCGAGCAGCAGGAGGCACGCGCCACCGTGTCGGACTTCGTCCTGCGGGTCGGCCGCGAGGTCGGGGCGGCGATCGGCGAGGAGCTGGAGCGCAAGGGATTGGACACCGCGCCCGCGGGGGCGTGGGGGCACGGGATCGTCGGCATGGTGCAGGTCGCCGGCGACTGGTGGCTGCGGGAGGGCACGATGCCGCGGGCGGAGCTCGTCGACCACCTCTCCGCGCTCGCGTGGCACGGCCTGTGCGTGCTCGGAAACGGCCCCGGCCGCGACGCGGCTACTTGAGGAACTTGCTCGTCGTGTTGTCCGCAAGGACCCTGCCGCCGGTCTGGCACGTCGGGCAGTAGTTGACGGTGTAGTCGCGGTACCCGACGGCGCGGACGGTGTCGCCGCACGCGGGGCACGCCTCGCCGGTGCGCCCGTGGACGGCCGCGGGACGCTCCCTGGACGCGCTCATGTCCTCGCGCGCCTGCTCGGCCGCCAGCCCCTCCAGGACGCAGGAGCGGATGGCGTCGACGACGCGCCCGGCGTCGACGGAGAGCTTGGCGGTGGGCGCGAACGGCGACAGCCGTGCCCGGTGGCACACCTCGTTGGCGAGGCGGCGCCCCAGGCCGGCGACCACCCGCTGGTCACGTAGGAAGGTGTGCAGGCGCATGGGATGCGCCGCGAGCAGCGCCGCCATACCTTCCTCGTCGACCGCGTCCGCCTCCGGCCCGAGCTCGGACAGCGGCGGGACGGCGAGCGGGTCGCCGGCGACCACCCACACACCCGCCCGGTGCTCGGTGCCGGCCTCGGTGAGCAGGAGCCCCCGGTCGTCGGCGAAGACCCACCGCGCCACCCCTCCCTTCGGCCGCACCGCCGGCCTTCGGGATCCCGGCCGGGGTCGTGTGCCGTCGACGCGCAGGCGCCCGCCCTGCATGAGGTGGACGACGAACGTGAGATCCCCGAAGTCGAGCAGGAGGTACTTGCCCCGGCGGCGCACCGCCTCGAGCGCGCGACCCACCGCCGCCTCCGGCGGTGGGTCGTAGGTCTTCAGGGCGGTGAACGCGAGCGGCTGAAACCGCGACAGGTCCGCACCGGCGAACGCCGCGCTCAGCCGCTCGGCGTGGGCCTGCACCTCGGGAAGCTCGGGCATGGTGTGGCTAAACCGTAGACTCTCCGTTCGCCCCCAGCACCTGCGACAAGGATGCCCGCACATGACCGTCGAGCAGCGCAGCCTTCGGGTCCGGCCGTGACCGACACCGTCTGGCTGTCCCAGTCCGCGTACGAGCGCCTCAGCGCCGAGCTCGCCCACCTCAAGACCGAAGGGCGCCAGCAGGCCTCGGCGGCCATCGAGGAGGCCCGCGCCCACGGCGACCTGCGCGAGAACGCCGAGTACCACTCGGCCAAGGAGGAGCAGGGCAAGATGGAGGCCCGTATCCGCCAGCTGGAGCAGATGCTGCGCGACGCCCGTGTCGGCGAGGCTCCCGAGGGGGACACGGTCGCCGCCGGCATGGTCGTCACGACTCGCGACGAGCAAGGCGACGAGGAGACCTTCCTGCTCGGCAGCCGTGAGGACCGGGTTCCGGGGCTGAGCGTCGTAAGCGCGCAGTCACCCCTCGGCCGCGCGCTCGTCGGGCGGCACGTCGGCGAGACGGTGACCTACGCCGCGCCCGCCGGCGAGTTCTCCATCACGGTGACCGCGGTGCGGCCTTTGAGCGAATAGCGGTTCTCGCGTCGCCGGAGGAGCTCCTCGACGTCGCCCTGTGGCTGCGCGGGGAGGGCTTCGCCGAGCGTCTCGACGCCCGGCAGCGTTCGGACCCCCGGGGGTGACGCGCCGACCTCGGGGCGCCGCTGCGGGTCAGCGCCGGCCGCCGAGCACGTCGTTGAGCGCGTCGCCGACGAGGTTGAGGCCGAGCACCGCCACGACGATGGCGACGCCGGGGAAGAAGGACATCCACCAGGCGACCCGCAGGAAGCGCTGCGCCTGCCCCGCGAGATAACCCCAGCTGATCCGTGACGGGTCTCCGAGGCCGATGAAGCCGAGGGTCGCCTCGAGCAGGATCACCTGCGCGAGCAGCAACCCGAGGAACACGACGACGGCCGGCAGCGCGTTCGGCAGGATCTCGCGCACGACGACGCGGGCCGCGGACGCCCCGCTTGCGATGGAGGCCTCGACGAACTCGCGCTGGCGCAGGCTCATCACTTCCGCGCGCACGACCCGAGCGAGGATCTCCCACGACGTGAGGCCGAGCACGAGCACGAGCAGCTCGAGGCTCGCACCGAACGCGGCGATGACGACGACCGCGAGGAAGAACCGCGGCAGCACCTGGAACAGCTCGGTGACCCGCATGAGGACGTCGTCGACGAGCCCCCCGCGATAGCCCGACAGCGTGCCGACGAGCACCCCGATGACGACCGCGAGCAGGCCGACGAGCACCGCCACCGTCAGCGACGTGCGTGCCCCGTGGACGATGCCCGCGAGCAGGTCGCGGCCGAGGTCGTCGGTGCCCATGGGGTGGGCAGGCGAGGGCGCCTGGAGGGCAGGGCCGACGGGCCGGAACGGCGACTCGGGCACGAGGACGTCGGCAAGCAGGGCGACCGCGACGACCGTCGTGGACAGCGCCGCGCCGGCGGCCCCTCCGGGCGTGCGCAGGAGACGGCGCACGAGGCGGCGCCGCCGTGGCCGGCCGGGGTGGTGGGCGACACCGCCGGCCTCGGGCGGCTCGTCAGCGATACCGGATACGGGGGTCGAGCAGGGCATAGACGATGTCCGTGGCGAGGTTGGCGAGGATGACGCTGAAGGCGACGAGGAAGAAGATGGCGAGCAGCACCGGCGCGTCCCGGGTCTGCGTCGCGGACAGCAGCAGCCGGCCGAGACCCGGCCACCCGAAGACGATCTCGACGACGATCGCGCCGGAGACGAGATGGCCGACGCGAGCGCCGACGACCGTGGCGACCGGCAGCAGCGCTCGCCGTAGGGCGTGGCGCAGGAGTGCCCGGGATTGCGACAGCCCCTTGGCGCGCGCGGTGCGGACGTAGTCGCGCGCGAGCTCCTCGAGCAACCCCGCACGGGTGAAGCGGGCGACGACCGCGGTCTCCTGCGTCGCGAGCACGACGGCGGGCAGCACGAGGTGGCGCGCGAGGTCGAGCACGGACGCGAGGCCCGTCGTGGTCGCCACCCCCGACATCCCCTGGACGGGGAAGAAGCGCAGTCGCAGCGCGAGGGTCAGCACCGCGAGCTGCGCCACCCAGAACACCGGTGCGGCGTAGAGCCCGAGCGCGGCGCCGTTGACGAGGAGGTCACGCCATCCGCGCGGTCGCGAGGCGGCGATGACCCCGAGCGCGACGCCGGCCACGCTCGACAGGACGAGGGCGGTCGCGGTCAGCAGCAACGTGGCGGGCACCCGTTCGAGCACCACCTCGGTGGCGGGCCGTCCCCTGGTGTAGGAGACCCCGAGGTCGCCGCGCAGCACGTTGCTTGCGTAGGTGACGAGCTGCTCGTGCAACGGCCGGTCGAGCCCGAACTTCTCGCGCATGAAGGCGTAGTACGCCTCGTCGCCGCTCTGCCCCGCGAGGGCGACGAGCGGGTCGCCCGGCGCGAGGTGGATGAGCAGCCAGCCGACGAGGACGATCCCGGCGACCGACGGCACCACCTGAGCGAGCCGCCACCCGATGTAGCGGGGGCTCACTCAGGTGCTGGTCCGCCAGACGGTACGCGCCGCCGCGCCCGTCATCCGCAGTGCGCCTCCTCGGCGAACAGGCTGTAGGGCTTGAAGCCGTCGCAGAAGGCCGAATGGGCACGCGTCCCCTCGGTCTCGACGATCCAGACGTAGGGCAGCTCCTCGGCGAGGATCTCCTGCAGCTCCTGGTACAGCTCGCCGCGCTCGTCGAGGTCGATCGTGCGCTGCGCCTCGTCGAGCAGCTCGTCGACCCGCGGGTTGGCGTACGCCGCCGCGTTCGAGAAGGGCACCGACCCGATCTGCTCGGAGTGGATCTGGCGACGGACGCCGATCTCGGGGTCGTTGCCGTTGCAGTAGGAGATGACGTTCGTGTCGAAGTCCCGGTCGCCGAACACCGTCGGTGCGAACACCGGCGGCTCGAGGGGACGGAGCTCGAGGTCGATCCCGACCTCGGCGAGCTGCGTGCGCAGAAGCTCCCCGTAGCGGGCGAACGTCGGGAAGTGCAGGAAGTCGAACGCGAGCGCCGTTCCGTCCTCGACGCCGTCGACGCCCTGCGCGACGCGGACTCCGTCGCCCTCGCGCTGCCAGCCGGCCGCCTCGAGGAGCTCGTCTGCCTGCTCGACGTCGAAGTCGGGCAGGTCGACGTCACCGTGGGCGTAGGCGATGCCGCTGGCGATAGGGGCCTCGGCCACGCGTCCCTGGCCGAAGAGGATCTGCTCGACGTAGAGGTCCCGGTCGATCGCGTGCGCGATCGCGCGGCGCACGTCGACGTCGGCGAAGAACGGGTTCTCGAGGTTGAACGACAGCGTCATGATGCAGTTGGACCCGCCGGGGTTGCGGTCGGTGGTGAGCAGCTCCACCTCGTCGTTGGCCTGGAGACGCTCCAGGTCCGGGCCGGGCACGTTCCAGAGCCAGTCGACCTCACCGGCCTCGAGGGCGATGACCGCGCTGGGGTCGTCGGGCACGACGCGCATCACGACCTCGTCGAGGTAGGGCAGGTCTTCTTTGAAGTAGTCCTCGTTGCGCTCGAGACGGATCTCCTCGTCCGGGCTGTAGGAGACGAACCGGAAGGGTCCGGTGCCGACCGGGTTCGTGTTGGCCGGGTTCTCCTCGGGGTCGGTGCCGGCGTACACGTGCGCGGGGATGATCGGCGCCTCGGTCACGTCGAGCTGGAGCAGCAACGGCGCGTACGGCTCGGTGAAGTGGAACTCGACCGTGTGGTCGTCGGGGGTCTCGATCGCGTCGAGGGCCTGCCCGACGGAGGCTGCCGTGCGTGAGTGGAGGGTCGTGAGCACCTCCTCGAAGCTGTAGCGCACGTCCTCGGAGGTGAACGGCTCGCCGTCGTGCCAGGTGACGTCGTCGCGGAGGTGGAAGCGGTAGAGCGCCCCGTCGTCCTCCACGTCCCAGTCCGTGGCGAGCTCTGGCACGGGGTTGAGGTCGTCGTCGAGCTCGACCAGGCCGTTGTAGAGCAGCTCGGCGGCCGTGTGGGTCGCCCCGCTCGTCGTGATCGCCGGGTTGAGGTGCCCGGGGTCGCTGGAGATGGCGACGACGATCGTGCCGCCCCGGGCTATCGCGTCCTCTGCCTCCGTCTCGGTCTCGTCGGCGTCGGGTTCGGGGGCCGGCTCCTCGCCGGTCTCGCACCCCGCCATGAGGAGCGTGACGACGAAGATGCCCGCAACCGCCTTGTTTCGCATGGGGTACTCCTTGAGCCTCGACCAGAGCCAACTACAAGGGTCGCATCCTACCGTTCCTAGACACTGAGCAGGAGTGAGTCCTGCTCGGTGGACGGCCCCGAACGGTGTTGGGTCGTCTGGTTCCCTGGCCTGGTCTGGTCGGGCGGGTCCGTGTTACCCAGCTGATGCTGGCGCGGGCCGCCGTCGCAGCTGCCGAGGTTCCTCGGGGGCGCGGCTGTCATGTCCGGTCGAGACGGCCGCGGTCCGACATCCATCCTCTGGTGGATGTCGGGCTTTGCCGTCCCCCGCCGGGCGTGATGCCCAAGCCCACGTCGTGCGATGACCACCGCGGCAGCATGATGGCGCGACACACCATCGGTGCCGCCACGGTGAAGGTTGTTGAGTGGCTTTTGCCAGTGCTGGCCGCCCCACCGGCTGGTGTACGCCGGGTCAACCGCGATGACTGCCACACCAAGGTTGGCGGCCATACCGACCAGCCGGTCACGGAACCGTGCCGTGGGGATACCGGCGACCGCCCGGCGGAACCGTTTGCCGCGGCGCCCCCGACCCATCGTTTCGCGTCCGGTCGCACGCGCGTCGGCGAAGTTCAGGTTCTCGATCGTGACGCTGTGCGCCCCGTGCCGAGTTGCGTAGTCGAGCAGATTCGAGATCGCCGCCCTGAGTTGTCCGTCACGGCGGGCGGTGTCGCCGTCCAGGTGCAATGCGATGGTGTGAGCGCTACCGACAGGGTTCCCAGACGCGTCGAGCAGCCAGCAGGCGAGATGGCCGTCGTTCATGTCCACACCGACCGTCGGTCGGGTGCGCAGCGTGGCGAGATCCCGTTCGATGTGGGGCCGCGGGGCGGTCCACGCGGCGTCCACATACCAGCGTCCGTTGTCCTGGTTGCAAATGATCGTGTAGGCGACCGGCCCGTCAACGGTCTGCGCCGCCCACTCGTCACGCCGGTGGGTGAACGTTGCGGTGGCGTCCAACCGGTAGGTGACCGCCTTGCCCGTGGTGTTGGACAGGTGTGCGAGCGGGGTCGGTAGGCGCACCTCGACCCAGCCGTGGTCGGGATGCACCCGGATCGTCTCGTTGCCCCATTCCTTGTCCGCCTCCCCGTCCGCGGACAGAAACAGCCGGACAGCGTCCCACCGGTCACGCCACTGACGCTCGGTCAACCCGGCGTCGCGCAGATTGTGGCGGGTGCGGGCCAACCGGACGCTGCCGCGCACCACCGACACCCGACCCTGCTCCAGACGTTCCTCGACATCGGCCAGACGGGCACGCTGGTGCTGCAACCGCTGCTGCTTCGCCCACCGCTGCTGCGCAGACCCATACCCGCGGGCCTTGCTGTTGTTCTCACCGATCGGTGCGTCCAGACGTCGGCGGATCGTCGCGACCGCTGCCCGCAGCTGCGCCCGCTCATCCCACAGGTTGCTCCACCCGCGTTCCCACTGATCGGCTGACACCCGGGTGATCGTCCCGGCCCACCGCGACGACGCCAACACCGTCAACGCCTTCTTGCGTTCAGCCCGGCCGGCGTGCTTGGCCACCCGACCGCCCCCGCCACCTTTACCCAACGCGCACCGGGCCGCCAGATCCGCCCCCGCAAGCTTGCCAAGATGCGCCCCGACCAGACGAAGCACACGCTCATCCTGCGGTGACAACCGCAACCACGTACGTATCCGCGCACCCGTCGGGGCGGCGACAACGAACGGGTCCGAGATGCTGCGCAGCGGACGGCTCACCGATCACCCACCGCAGCAGGTCCGACATCCTGCTGGGCGCAACCGACCGCCTTCAACGCCCGGTTGCGTGCCGACCGTTTGCCGTACAGCCGAGCACAAAACGACGTGAGCACCTCGACCATGTCACGGACCAGGTCATCGTCAACCTCTTCACCGTCGAGCACGACCAGCCGACGTCCGTGCGCAGTCAACGCCGCCTCGACCAGCTCGGTGTTCATTCGACCCAGCCGGTCCCGATGCTCAACGACCACGGCCGTCACGTTCGGGTCAGCCAGCAGCCGCCGCACCTTCCGCCGCGACCCGTTCATACCGGAACCTACCTCGGCCTCCACCCGCACCACCGGCACCCCGGACTCAGCCGCCCATGATGACAACCGCGCCACCTGACGGTCCAGATCGCTGCGCTGATCATGCGCTGACACCCGCGCGTACAACCCCAACCCGCCCCCGTCAACCACAGCCGCATTCGGGTTGACCAGCACACTCCGTGCGTTCACGCGGACCGCAGGAACCGGCAACGTCCCCTCACGAAACCAACGGTAGGCAGTCTGCGGGTGAATGCCCTGCACCCTCGCCCACTCCGTCAGATTCACAACACCCCCGGGGCTCACTAGAACGTTCGTACGGTCAGTATAGCTCACTACTAGCGCAACAGGTGCGACCCCGGCGCCACCGGGCGGCGGTGGCGCCACCGGTCCCGCGCCAGGCGGCGTGGAGGCGGGCGTAGCGGCCACCGGCCCGCACGAGCGCGTCGTGGGTGCCGAGCTCGACGATGCGGCCGTCGTGGACGACGGCGATGCGGTCGGCGCGCATCGCGGTCGCGAGGCGGTGGGCGATGAGGATCGCGGTGCGGCCCTCGAGCAGCGTGTCGAGGGCCCGCTCCACCCGCGCCTCCGAGGCGAGGTCGAGGTTCGACGTCGCCTCGTCGAGGATGAGCAGCCGCGGGCGGGCGAGGAACGCGCGGGCGAGGGCGATCAGCTGGCGCTCGCCCGCCGACAGGGTCACGCCCCGCTCGTGACACGGCGCGTCGAGCCCGCCGGGGAGGCGGTCGACGAGCGGGCCGAGCCCGACCGCCCGGCACGCCTGCCACACCTCGTCGTCGGATGCCTCGGGCCGCGCGAAGGCGATGTTGTCGCGTAGCGTGCCCGCGAACAGGAACGGTTCCTGGGGGACCGTGCCGAGCTGGCGCCGCAAGGAGGCGAACGTCACGTCGCGCAGGTCTCGCCCGTCGACCCGCACCGATCCCGCGACCGGGTCGGACAAGCGCGCGAGCAGCTTGACGATGGTGGACTTCCCGGCCCCCGTCGGCCCGACGAGTGCGAGGGTCTCCCCCGGCGCCACCCGGAGGTCGACGTCGTGGAGGACCGGCGGCCCGTCGCCGTACGCGAAGCTCACGCCGGCGAAGGCGATGTCGCCGTCGAGGCGGGGAAGGTCGACGGCATCGGGGGCCTCCGGCACGCTCGGCCGCGTCGCGAGCAGCGCGCGGAGGTAGGCCATCCCTGCCTGACCGCGCTGGTAGGCGTTGTAGACCTGCACGAGCTGCTGGATGGGTGAGAACAGGTGGGTGAGGTAGAGCACGAACGCCGCGAGCACCCCGACGCTCAGCGTGCCGCGCATCACCATCGACCCGCCGACCGCGAGGATGAACGCCTGGCCGCCGATGGCGACGAACTCGCTGCCACCGCTGTACGCGGCGGCGAGGCGGGCGGTCTCGTTGTTCGCATCCCGGTAGGTGCCGACGACGTTGCGGTGCTCGGCGAGGTTGTGCCAGTGGCGGTTGTGGGCCGTGACGACCCGCACGCCCGCCAGGTTCTCGGCGAGATGCGCGACGACGTCGGCGATGCGGTCGCGGACACGCCGGTACGCGCCGTGGGAGCGGTTTCGGAACCACACCGTGAGCACGCCCATGACGGGCAGGACGACGAGCAGCGTGAGGGCTGCAAGCGCGGGATCGAGGACGAACAGCGCGACCGTGACGACGACGATGACGAGGGTCTGGGCGACGAACTGCACGAGACCCTCGTGGAAGAGCTGGGTGAGCGCCTCCACGTCGCTCGTCATGCGGCTGATGATCCGGCCTGCCGGCTCCCGCTCGTAGTAGTCGATCGACAGGCGCTGGAGGTGGGCGAAGACCCGCCGGCGCAGCCGTTCGAGTGACCCCTCGCCGATGCGGGCGGTCAACCGGGCGCGTGCCCACCCGGCGAGCCATCCCACGACGGTGAGCGCGAAGAAGGCCGCGCAGACCGTGGCGAGCAGGCCGAGGTCGCCCGGGACGATGCCCTCGTCGATGCCGACCTGCACGAGCAGCGGTCCGGCCTGCGTCGCCGCCGTCTCGACGAGCACGAGCGCCCCGGCGCCGCCGAGGGCGGCACGCTGGGGGGCGAGCAGCCCCCACACCGTCAGCGGCCGGCACTCGGGCGGCTGCTGCCTGAAAACCGGAGGGGTGACCTCGTGCTCCGGCTCCCGCGCGAGTTCCGCCTCGACCCGGTCGGACAGCTCCTCGGGGACGCCCCCGAAGGGCAGGTCCACCTGCTGGGCGGCCCGGAAGGACCCCTGCCCGGCGATCCCGCTGAGCCCGCCGAAGTGGGCGCTCACCGGGCCTCCCCGCTGAGCGGCTGACGATCGAGCACCGCGGCGTAGCGCGGCTCGGTCGCCAGCAGCGTCCCGTGGTCACCGCTCGCGACGATGGTGCCGTCCTCGACGAGCACGACCCGGTCGGCGAAGCCGATGGTCGACTCGCGGTGGGTGATCATGAGGGTCGTCCGCCCCGGAGACCGCTCGGCGAGCGCACGGTGAATCGCCTCCTCGACCTCGGCGTCGACGGCGCTCGTCGCGTCGTCGAGCACGAGCACAGCGGGGTCGGCGAGCACGGCCCGGGCGAGCGCGACCCGCTGGCGCTGGCCGCCCGACAGCGTGTAGCCCCGCTCGCCGACCGGTGTGTCGTAGCCGTCGGGCAACGCCTCGATGAACCCCGCGGCCTGCGCGACACGCGCGGCTGCGCGGATCTCCGCGTCGGAGGCTTCCGGCCGGGCGTAGGCGATGTTGTCGCGCAGCGTCCCGCCGAACAGGAACGGCTCGTCGAACACGACGCCGACGCCGGCCCGCAGGCTCGCCAGACGCACGCGCCGGACGTCGTGTCCGTCGACACGCACCTCGCCGTCGTCGACGTCGTAGAAGCGGGCGACGAGCCGTGCGACGGTGCTCTTGCCGGAGCCGGTGCGCCCGACGAGCGCGACCGTCTCACCGGGAGCCACGGTGAGGTCGAGACCGGCGAGCACGGGGTTGGCGGGGTCGTAGCCGAACACGACCCCGCGCAGGCACAGCTCCCCCCGGGGGGCGGTGAGCTCGACGGCGTCAGGGTGGTCGCGGATGGCCGGGTCGCGGTCGAGCAGCTCGTAGATTCGCCCCGCGGAGGCGGCTGCGCGCTGCGCCATCATGACCGTCGCGCCGAGCATGCGGAACGGGGGCTGCAGCAAGCCGACGTAGGCCGCGAAGGCGATCACCGCTCCCACGGTCACCTGCCCGCCCACGACGAGCCAACCGCCGTACCCCAGCACCCCGACGACTGCGAGGCGGGGAAGGTTCTCCATGGCGGGCCCGTAGGCGGCGCGCACGTCGAGCTGGCGCACGCTCGCCCAGTGCAGCCGCCGCGCCGCACCCGCCAGCGCCTCGAGCTGACGCTGCTCGGCGGCGAACGAGCGCACGACGCGCACGCCCGAGACGTTCTCCGCGACCACGCCCGCCACCTCCGCCTGGCGCGCCTGCACGACCCACGAGAGCGGATACAGGCGCGCGCGCATGCGGGCGCCGGCCACGAGCACGCCGATGAGCGGGACGGCGGCCACGAGCGTGAGCGACACGTGCACGGACAGCATGAGCCCGAACGCGAGGGCAAGGCCGGCGAGCTGCAGGGCGAGCAGCGGGGCGAAGCTCAGGAACAGCTGGACGGCGCGCACGTCGCTGTTCGCCCGCGAGATGAGCTCGCCGGAGTCCACGCGGTCGAAGAAGCCGAAGGGCATCCGGCCGAGGTGCCCGTAGAGGAGCACGCGCAGGTCCGACTCGAGGTCGAAGGCGAAGCTGAAGAGACTCGCCCGCTGCGCCCAGGTGAACAGCCCGCGGGCGACCGCGAGCCCGACCAGCACCCCGACGTACGGCGCGAGCCCGGCACGCGCCCCGACGAGCGCATCGTCGATGGCGGCCATGATCACCCGGGGGGCGGCGATCTGGGCGCAGAGCGCGACCAGCGCGGCGCCGAGCGCGAGGAGCAGGGGCCGCCTGCGGGCCGCGACGAGCGGGCGGATGCGCTGCAGCCAGCCCTTGGAGGGATCCGGGTCGACGCCGGCGGGCGGCGGCGGGTACCGGACGGTCACCGCGACCGGCTCGAAGGGTCCGGGTGGCGTCCCGTTCCTGCCGACGAGGCCCGCGAGGTCGCGCTCGAGCGCCGAGCTCATGGCCCTCCCAGGCGGCGTTCGCGCTCGATGTCGAGCGCGTCGCGGAGCGCCTCCAGACCGGCCCGTGCCTGCGCCCGCCGGGTCGCCGGCAGCGGCTCGAGGAGCGCGGCGAGCCCCGCACCGACGACCTCGTCGGCCGTCGACAGCACGGCCCGCCCCGCCGGCGTCAGGGTGTGGTCGACCCGCCGACGATCGGCCGGGTCGCGGCTGCGGGCGACGAGACCCTGCTCGACGAGCCCGTCGACGACGCCGGTGAGGGTCGGCCGGGAGACCGTCAGCCGGTCGGCGAGCAGGGCCGCCGCGGCAGGACCGAGCGACAGGAACCCGAGCACGCGGTACTGGGGCAGGGTGAGCACCGCACGGGACAGGCGGCGCTCCACGAACCGGGACAGTCGCGCGACGGCGTGCGCGAGCTCCGGCGGGATCGTTTCGGAAGCCATATAGTTAGGCTACCGAAAGGACACGCTGCCGCGCAGCCCGCCCGCCGACCGGAAGGCCATAGGTTAGAGCGATGGAGCTCGTCGCCGGCGTCGACGTCGCCACGGCGGGGGTGCGCGCGCTCGTGACCGACGCCGCCGGTCGCGAGCGCGCACGCGCGCACCGGCCGATCCCCGCGCCCTCCAGCCCCCGGCCGGGATGGTGGGAGCAGTCGGCGCAGGCGTGGTGGCCGGCGGTCGCCGAGGCGCTCGCGGAGGTGACCGATCGCCTCGGTGGCGAGCGCCAGGCCGTCACGGCCGTCAGCGTGTGCGCGACGTCCGGCACGGTCGTGGCCCTCGACCGCGAGGGCGAGCCGGTCGCTCCCGCGCTGGCCTACGCCGACCAGCGGGCGGTCTCGCAGTCCGCTGTGGCGCAGGACGCCGCCGCCGCCCGTTGGGCAAAGCTCGGGCTGGGCATCCAGCCGTCCTTCGGGCTGCCGAAGTGGGGATGGCTGTGCGCGCAGCCTGGCGTCGCCGCGGCGACCGCCCGGCTCGCCCACGCGTCCGACGTCGTCGTGTGCCGCCTCGTCGGCACCCTCCCGCCGACCGACTGGAGCCACGCGCTGAAGAGCGGCTACGACCCCGGGCGCGAGGAGTGGGCGACGGAGGCGCTCGACGCGCTCGGGATCGCGCCCGAGCTGCTGCCCGACGTCGCACCACCGACCCGGCCCGCGGGTCGCGTGACGGGCGACGCGGCGCTCGCCACGGGCCTGCCCGAGGGCTGCCTGGTGCGCCTCGGCATGACCGACTCCTGTGCCGCGCAGCTGGCCGCGGGAGCGGGCACGCCGGGACAGTTCGTCTCCGTGCTCGGCTCCACCCTCGTGCTGAAGGGCACGGCCGAGGAGCCCGTTTGCGACCCGGACGGGGCGGTCTACAGCCATCGCCATCCGAACGGGTGGTGGTTGCCGGGCGGGGCGTCGAGCACCGGCGCGGGCGCGCTCACCGCCGGCTTCCCCCGCCGCGCGCTCGCGGCGCTCGACGAGCGCGCCGCCCGCCGCGGACCCGCCCGGAGCGTCGTGTACGCCCTGCCGGGGCGGGGGGAGCGCTTCCCGTTCGTCGCGCCCGACGCCGAGGGCTTCGTGCTCGGCCAGCCGCGCGACGAGGTCGACCGCTACCGGGCCGTCCTCGAGGGCGTGGCGTTCGTGGAGCGCCTCGGCTACGAGCGCCTCGCGCGCCTCGGCGCGACCGTCACACCGCCCCTCGCCGTCACCGGAGGGGGAAGCGCCAGCCCCGTGTGGAACCGCATCCGCGCGACCACGCTCGGCATGGCACTCGACGCCAAGCCGTCCGCCACCACCGCCCTCGGCGCATGCATGCTCGCCGCCGCCGGCACCCTCCACCCCGACCTCGCAACCGCGACCGCGGCGATGGCCGTCACCGGGGAGCGCAGCGAACCCGTCGAGCGCGAGCGGGAGGCCCTGGCCCACAGCTACGCGCGCTTCCTCGACGCCCTCGCGGCGCGCGGTTGGATCACCCCGCAGGGCGTGTCGTGACCGGGCGGGCGTCCACGGTGCGCGGGGGCAGCGCCGCCGCGCGCTGGCGCCGGCTGGTGCGGGCGCGGATGGAGGAGATCACGCGTCTGTCGGCGGGCGAGGTTCGCGTGGGGCCGCGGTTCTGGGACGAGCGAGCGGAGCGGTTGGCCGACCGGGCCGCCGAGGGCGCCCGCACCGACCCGCTCCTGCGCCGCGCGCGCCGCCACGTCGGGCCGCGCACGGTGGTGCTCGACGTCGGGGCCGGCGCCGGGCGCTTCGCCCTGCCCCTCGCCGCGCGGGCCGCCGAGGTCGTCGCCGTTGACGTCAGCGAGGGCATGCTCGGTGTGCTGCGCCGGGAGGCCGACCGCCGCGGCCTTGCGAACGTCCGGACCGTCCACGGTGCGTGGCCGCAGGTCAGCGGCGTGACCGGCGACGTCGCGATCTGCGCCTACGTGCTGCCGGTGGTGGAGGACGCGGCGGCTTTCCTACGGCGCCTCGACGCGGCCGCCCGGCGCCGGGTGTTCGTGTGCCTCGGCGCGGGCGGCGCGGAGCTCCTGCTCGACCCCGTATGGCGGTACTTCCACGGCGCGCCCCGCAAGCCCGCGCCAACCTACCTCGACGCGGTCGCCCTCCTCCGCGAGCTCAGGATCGACCCGGTGGTCGAGGTCGTCGAGGTGCCGACGACGAGCCGGTACGCCACCCTCGAGGAGGCGGTCGACGACTACCGCCGCACCCTGCTCCTCGCCGACACGGACGAGACGCGCGCCGAGCTCCGGGCGCTGCTCGGTTCCTGGCTCGTGCGCCGCGACGGTGCCCTGCGGATGCCGGCACGCACCATGCCCGCCGCCGTCCTCGCCTGGACGCCGACCGGCACGTGAGGGCGGGCGGGCTCCTGCGTAGGCTGTCAGCAGCCCCTCGACGCGACGGAAAGGCCAGTGCGGATGTCCGAGACCGCCGAGCGCTCGGCGAGCCAGCCGTCGCGGCGCCCGACGGGCAAGCGCCTGGCGGAGCTGCTCACCATCACCGACGAGACGGACGAGCACGGCCGCCTCCTGCTCGAGGACTCGGCGCCCGACCGGGCGATCAGAAGGGCCACACGCGCGGGCGTGCCGATGCGGACGGTGGCGTGCCCCTACCGCGACAGCCCCTCCCGCAAGGGCGGGCGCATGAACGTCTCTGCGTACGAGGACCTGCGCCGTGACACCGCGGAGGTGCTGAGCGGCCTCGCCTGGCTCGCCGAGCACTACTTCAGACGGGAGCCGGCCGCGCGCGGCACCGTGCGGGGCGCCACCGACCTCAGCAAGCTCGGGGTGACGCTGCCGCTCGTCCTGTTCCACCGGGCGCGTGACCCCTTCCGCCGGCACGGCGAGCTGCCGTCCTTCGTCGCGGCGATCTTCAAGGCGTGCCGGGGGATGTTCTCCGCGACCTTCGACATGCTCGGCAAGCGGGGGGGTGGGGCCGTGACCGCCCAGGAGCTCGTCGCCTACGCCGAGTCCGAGGGGCACCTGCGCCGCGTGCAGACCGGCACGGTGTGTGCCGCCCCCACGCGCCTGATCGAGCGGACCGTCGCGGTGCTGCTCACCGGGCAGGGCGCCGACCCTGCCACGAGCCGGCTCGGCGACGTCGTCGCGTTCGAGGCGCTCTGGAACTTCTTCCAGGTCGAGAAGGCGTTCAACGCCAACCTCGGCCAGTACGGCCACGTGCTCGAGCAGCTCGTGCGCGCCGGCAGGCGCGTCGACGACCCGGCGTTGTTCGACGCGACCATCCGCGTCCGCGGCGAGGTGGGGCGGTTCGGCGACTTCACCGACGCGTTCCTGCGCTACGCCAACCAGGCGCAAGCCTTGATGAACCGGGCGCTCGAGCGGGCCGAGAACGCCCCGCCGATGACCTTCCAGGACGTCCTGGCCGCCCTGTAACGCGCTGCACATCTCAGTGGTCGCGGGGGTGGTCGTCCTCCCCGTGCCCGCCGAAGTGGTGGTCGGTGCCGGCGTGGGCCGCAGGCTCGCCGGCCGGGTCGAGGTGAACGTCGACGCTGAGCATGTTCGGGAAGGCGTGGACGAGCTCGTGGCGGACCCGCTCCGCGATGGCGTGCGCCTCGCGCAGCGGCAGGTCGGGGTCCGCCTCGGCGTGGAGCTGGACGGCGAGGCTGCGGCCGAGGTAACGGGCGCGCACGTCGTGGACCCCGACGACGCCCTCCACCGACCCGGCGACCTCCCTGAGGCGCGGCACCGTGCCGGGTTCGACGGCGTCCATGGCGCGGCGGAGGACGTCCCGGCCCACGTCACGCAGGATCCAGAGGATGGCGCCGGTGATGGCAAGGCCGGCGACGGGATCGGCGAGGGGATAGCCGAGCCAGACGCCGACGATCCCCGCAGCGGCCGCCGCCGACGCGAGCCCGTCGACGCGCGCGTGCTGCCCGTCGGCCACCAGCGGCACCGAGTCGATCGCCCGCCCGACCGTGATCTTGTACTGCGCAACGGCCTCGTTGCCGACGATGCCGACGAGCGCCGCCGCGAACGCCCACGGCAGGTTCACGATCTCGTGGTGCTCGCCGAGCAGCGCGCCCAGGGAGTCGTAGCCCGCCAGTCCGGCCGAGGCCAGGATCGCGAGGACGATGAGCAGGCCAGCGAGGTCCTCGGCCCGCCGCCATCCGTAGCTGAACTCGTCGCTCGCGGCCCGACGCGACAGGCTGAACGCCAGCCAAAGGGACGCCGTGCCGGCGACGTCACCGATGTTGTGCAGGGCGTCGGCGAACAGCGCCGCCGATCCGCTGACCGCCACGATAGCGAACTGGAACGCCGCCGTGAGCCCCAACCCGACCGCGGACACCCAGACGGCCCGCACCGCCCGGCGGTGCGTGAGCAGGTCGCGGTCCAGAGCGCTGTGCACGTGCCCGTGCCCGTGCCCGTGCCCGTGGCTGTGTCCTGCGTTCCCTCTACTCATGACGCCCGGACCGTACTGCGCCCGCCCCGGGGACGGGCGGGCGCAGCGGGATGAGGCTAGGGGCCGCTAGACCCTGGGGCGCAGCAGGTGGTAGAGGAGGATGAGCTGGGTCAGTGCGAGCGGCTCGCTGCGCTCACCCGGCCCGAGCAGCCCGAGGGTCTCCGGCAGCGGCTGCGACGTCCCGAGGCTGTCCCAGATCGCCTTGGCGACCATGCGGCTGTCCTCCGGCGGCGCGTGACCGTGGATGTGCAGCGCGTCGACGGGCTTGCCGTCCTCGTCGCGCATGAGCTTCAGGTGCATCGCCCCGTCGCCGACGTCGGCCATCATCTCGTGGAGCTTGGGGTGGCGGATCGTGGGGCGCAGGAGAACCGTGGCGGACAGCGGGGTGTCGGGCGGGTCGTCGCGGCCCTCGATGGGCGCGAACCGCACGACGATGTCGGCGTAGGAGCGCTGCGGGCGGATGAACGCCTCCGACTCGGGCTCGCGCCGCTCGAGCTCGGCGATCACCTGGTCGGCGGTGTAGCCGCGCTTGCTCGTGTCGCGCTTCACCTTCCACTCGCGGCGGATCTCCTCGGGGGGGTCGAGGTAGACCGTCACGTCGAAGCAGGCGCGGGCGAGCTTCGTGTGCAGCGGCAGGAGCCCCTCGATGATCACGGCGCCGTTCGGTTCGACGAGCTGGGGCCGCGTGAGCTGGCCTGTGCTGTGGTCGTAGACCGGCTTGAGGATCGGCTGACCCGTGGCGAGCAGCTGCAGGTGCTGCTCCATGATGCGGATGTAGTTGCAGTCGGGGTGCAACGGCGTGAAGGGCTTGTCCTTGCGCTCTTCGCGGTCGTAGCGGTGGTAGTCGTCGACGCACACGGAGCTGCTCTGACCGGGGCCGAGGGCATCGACCAGGCCCTGCGTCAGCGTGGTCTTGCCCGCCGCGGAGTCGCCGGCGATGGCCAGCATCACGGGCCGGGGACGGGCCGGCCCCTGGTCCATGGTCGCGCGATTGATTCGCATCATCTTGTCAGGCACGGCTCCTCCTCCTACTCCTCCGTCGGACCACCAACCTGGCCACGTCGAGGCCCTGATTATGGGCATCCGAGGCCGCGGCGCACATCCCGCGTCCGCGGCGGCAGCCGATGGTCCGACCAGAACCCGATGCAGGGCGGATCCGGATGCAGGGTGGTGGAGCCTCAACGCTAGGGGCTCCGCCGGCGGGTCGCCTCCCCCGTGCGGGGAGGGCGAGGGGGGATTCCCGCCCGGGACGCGGTCGGCGTACCCTGGGAGGATGCTGGCGGCAAGTCCCATCCGTGTGCTGCTCGTCGACGATCACCAGATGGTGCTCGACGGCCTCAAAGCCATGCTGCACGCCTACCGCGACCGTGTCGAGGTGGTGGGTGAGGCCAGCGACGCCCAGCAGGCGGTGAGCCTCGTCGCGACGACGAACCCCGACGCGGTCCTGCTCGACGTGCGGCTGAAGGGCACCAGCGGCCTCGACCTCTGCGCGGACATCCTCAGGCGGTCCCCGGACTGCAAGGTCGTGTTCCTCACCGTCTACGACGACGAGCAGTACCTGTTCCAGGCGCTGCGCCTCGGCGCCGCGGGCTTCCTCCTCAAGCGCGTGCAGGGTGGGGAGCTGGTCGAGCAGCTCGAGCGCACCCGTGACGGCGAGACCGTGATCGACCCCTCCCTGGCGGGCCGGGTCGCCCGGTCGGCGGCGCGACTGCACAGCGGCGAGTTCTGGCCGGGCGCGCACCTCGGCCTCACGCAGCGCGAGAGCGAGGTGCTCGCCCTGCTCGTCGCCGGCCTGTCGAACAAGGCGATCGCGAGCAAGCTCGTGGTGAGCGAGGAGACGGTCAAGAGCCACGCCCGGGCGATCTACCGCAAGCTCGACGTCGCCGACCGGGCCGGGGCGACCGCCGTCGCGCTGCGCGAAGGGGTGTTCCACTAGCGTGAGCCGGTTGGGCCTCGCCGACGCCGAGCAGGAGGCGCGCCTGCTGTCGCGCGCCATCGAGACGATCTCCGCCGGGCTCGACCTCGATGAGATCGTGCAAGGGGTCGCCCGTCTCGTCACGGAGACGACCGAGACCGACGTCTGCTTCGTGCACCTGCTCGACGAGGACGCGGCCCATCTGCGGCTGCGCGGCGCCACGCCGCCCTTCGACGCGCTCGACGGCGAGATCGTCCTCGCACTCGGTGAGGGCGTCTCCGGGTGGGTGGCCGCCCACGGCAAGCCGGTGGTCATCACCGACGACAAGCGCGCCGACCCCCGCTACCGCTACATCCCCGCCCTGCGCGGCGAGGAGTTCACGTCGATGGCGTCGGTGCCCATCGTCGCGGCGCCCGGCCACCTCGTCGGCGTGCTGAACGTCCACAGCCGCCGGCGCCGGGAGTTCACCGCCGCGGACGTCGAGCTGCTGCGGTCGGTCGCGGGGCTGATGGCCGGCGCGATCGAGAACGCGCGCCTGCACCGGCGGCTGTCCGACCGCGAGGAGGCCCTCGAACGCTTCGCCGAGCGGACCGTCGAGCTGCAGGAGAGCGAGCGCCGGCGCCTTGCCGGCGAGATCCATGACGGGATCAGCCAGCGCATCGTAAGCCTGTCGTTCCACCTGTCCGCGGCCGCCGACGCGATCCACCACGACCCCCGGTTCGCCGCGGGCCAGATCGCGGCGGCCCAGGCGCTGGCCGGCGCGGCACTCGACGAGACGCGCTTCGCGATCGCCGGCCTGCGCCCACCCGTCCTCGACGACCTGGGGCTCGCCGCCAGCCTCGAGAGCCTCGCACGCGACCTGCCCGGGCTGGACGTCGAGGTCGAGGCGGTCCCCTGCCGGCTGCCCGAGCACGTCGAGACGGCCATCTACCGCATCGCGCAGGAAGCCCTCCAGAACGTCGCGAAGCACGCCGACGCGAGCCGGGCGATGCTCGCGCTCACCGAGTACCCCGACAAGGTGGTGCTCGAGATCGCCGACGACGGGACGGGCTTCGACGCGTCGGCCGCCGAGCCCTCACCGACCGGCAGGATGCACTACGGCCTGTCGGGGATTCGCGAGCGTGCCGAGCTCATCGGCGCCGAGCTCGACCTCGACTCTCGGCCCGGCCGGGGCACGACCGTGCGCCTTGGCGTCCCCCGGCCGGCGAGCGGCGTGGGTCAGTCCGGCAGCTGAGCCGGGTACGCCGCCATGTCGGCGAGCGGGTGCACCTCGAACGTCGAGTAGTTGTAGACCGGCGACTTCGCGAGCAGTATCTCGAGCTCCTCGTTGGACTCGACGACGTAGATCCACGCCCCCCCGTGCGCGCCCACCATGTGGTAGCGCGCCTCGACCTTGCCGTCTTCGATGAGCGGGTCGGCGTACTCCGGCATGCGGGCCACGGCCCGCGCGACCTCGGTGGACAGGCGGGCGAGCTCGAGCCGCCACAGCACCAGAAACTTCATCGCCACTCCTTGCTCTCGTCTGCGGTCGTGGGGACGGGTCAGCCCCCGATGTAGCTCATCTCCACCCTGGCGAGCTCGGCGGTCTCGCTCGCGCGCTGCGCCGAGTAGCGGTCGGCCCGTCCGGCCCACACGGCACGGATCGCGGTGTCGAGGTCGGCGGTGCCGGCGCCACCGCGCAGCAGGCCGCGGAGATCCGTGCCGGTGGCGGCGAACAGGCAGGTGAAGAGCTCGCCCTTCGCAGAGATCCGCGCGCGGGTGCACGTGTGGCAGAACGGCTGGGTTACGGAGGCGATGACGCCGACCTCGCCCGCCCCGTCGCGGTAGCGATACCGCTCGGCGACCTCCCCGTCGTGGTGGGGGTCGACAGGCTCCAGGGGCCACAGCGCGTCGAGGCGGTCGACGAGGGTGCGCGCCGGAACGACGTCCTGCATCCGCCAGCCGTTCGTCGTGCCGACGTCCATGTACTCGATGAAGCGGACGACGTACCCGTGGTCGCGGCCGAAGGCGGCGAGTTCGATCACGTCCCGCCCGTCGTTCACGCCGCGCTTGACCACGGCGTTGATCTTCACGGGGCTCATCCCGACCGCCTTTGCCTCGGCGATCCCCTCGAGCACCCGTGCGACCGGCAGGCGGACATCACTGACCGCCCGGAACGTCGAGTCGTCGAGCGAGTCGAGGCTGACGGTGACGCGCGCCAGTCCCGCCTCGCGCAGCACCTGCGCCTTGCCCGCCAGCAGCGAGCCGTTCGTCGTCATGGCCACGTCGTCGATGCCCTCGATCCCGACGAGCAGCGCGACGAGACGCTCGACCTCCCGGCGCAGGAGCGGTTCGCCTCCGGTGAGCCGGACCTTCCGCACCCCGAGCCGGGCGAAGGCCGACACCACCTGGGCGATCTCCTCGAACGACAGCAGGTCGGAGCGCTCGAGGAAGGCGAAGTCGGGCCCGAACTCCTCCCGCGGCATGCAGTAGCGGCAGCGGAAGTTGCACCGGTCGGTGACCGAGATCCGAAGGTCCCGCAGACCGCGGCCGAGGCGGTCCGTGACGCTGTCCATGGAGTCCACCTGTCGGGTCGGCGCTTCCCCGCGTAACCCGATCCTACCGGCTCGGCCCTCCGTCAGACGGACTCCCCGTCGCCATGGCCGCACTCAGCAGCACGGTTCCGGTCGGCTCGGGGACGCCGCCGGCCGGTTCCGCGGTCACCGCGAGACCCTCGGCGTCGCGCAGCGACGCATCCACCGGCACCACCGTGTCAGCCTCGGCGTCGAAGACACCCGCGGGCACCGGCGCGCCGTCGTGGAGCACCCACAGCTGGTAGTCACGGTCGGGGCCGAGCGGGTCGAGGCCGGTGGCGACGAGGTAGCCCTCGTCCCGGTCCACCGAGTAGAGCAGCTTCGCGTGGACGCCGTCGGGCGCATCGAGGCGCACCGTCTCCGCAACGGCGACGAACTCGGGGGACATCGCCGGCGGTTGACGGCTCTCGAGCACGGAGAAGGCCACCGCGGCGAGGCTGACGAGGGCGGCCGCGAGCAGCCCCGCTACCGCGACGAGCTGGTGGGGTCCACCTGCCGGGGTGCGGGACCGTCTGTGCAGCGGCGAGGGCTGCCGCGTGCGCTCGACCTCGGCCATGACCCGTGCGCGCAGGGAGGCGGGGGCGAGCCGCCTGACCGCCATCCCCATCGCCGCGGCGGTGTGGAGGTAGCCCACGACCTCCTCGCAGCAGGTCTCGCACGTCGCGAGATGCCGTTCGAAGAACGCCCGCTCGTCGAGCGGCAGGGCGTCGAGGGCGTACGCGCCCGCGAGCAGGTGGAGGTTGTCGACGGTCACCGGGCCCCCGGGGCTTTGTGTCGGGTGTGGTGGTGGGTTCTGTCCTTCGGCGGTCGGGTGTCTACAGGCCCTGCTGCTGGGCGATCGTGGCCGCCAGCGGGTTGGCGATCATGGGCATGTGCTGGCCGGCTTCGCGCAGTTCCACGAAGGGGTTGCCCTGCCCGGAGGCGATCGTGTCGACCGCTTCCTTGAGGGTCAGCACGTGCTCGGTGACCAGCTGCTCGGCGGCGGCCTGGTCGATGCCGGTGGCCTGGTTGAGGAACACCGCGAAGTCGGTCGCGTAGCCGGTGAGGTCGGCCACCGCTGCCTCCTGGCGGGCCTGGTCACCGGCGGCCACGCCCTGGGTGTAGTCGACGAACATCCCGATGTGGGAGCGCCACAGGCCACCGAACGCGTCGCCGGCCTCCGCGCCGTACACGCCCGCGATCGCAGCCTGGAAGTCGCTGGAGTTGCCCTCCAACGCACCCGCGGCGGCCTGGAAACCCGCCTCGTTGCCCTTGAGCGCCTCGTTCACGGCCGCGCCGGCCAGGTAGGTGTGCTCGAGCAGCACGAGGTTGAGGTCACGCTGCAGCGTCGCCGCGGCCGAGTCGGACTGGCCGGGGAAACGGTCGGGGAACTGCCCCGCGATCGCGCCGGCCAGCGGGTCAGCGACCATGTGCATGTGCCCCATGGCCCCCCGCAGGTTCGCGAACCCGCCCTGCGCGTCACCCGCGGCCAGCGCGTCCACCGCGTCCTTCGTGCTCACCACATGCCCCAACACGAGCTGCTCGACGGTCTCCACCGGCAGGTCCGGGTTCGCGCCGTTGAGGAACACCGCGAAGTCGTTGGCGTAGCCGGTCAGGTCGGCCACCGCCGCGTCAGCACGCGCCTGGTCACCGCCGGCAACACCCTGGGTGTAGTCGACGAACATCCCGATGTGGGAACGCCACAGACCCAAGAACGCCTCCTCGGCGTCGCTGCCGTACGCCAGACCAACCGCGCCGGCCAGCGCCTGGGAGTTCTCGTCAAGCGCGCCCGCGGCAGCCTCGAACCCCGCGTCATTGCCCTGCAACGCCTCGTTGACCGCAGCACCCGCGAAGAACACGTGCTCAGCCAACAACGTGTTCAACGTCGCGCGCAGATCCGCAGCAGCCAACTGCCCCTCCTCCACGCCGGGCTCCGCGGCAGGCGCCTCATCACCCCCACCACACGCCGCCAGACCCAACGCGGCCACAACCGCCACCGCCAACAGCCGAACACGAGCAAGCTTCGCAGACATCGGTCGAACTCCTTGTAGGCCTCAAGCCGGCGCCGCCGGGGAGGCGAGCGCTCGTCAGGTGTTCGACACGCGGGCCAGCACGGCTTGCCGATCGCGAACGTGTTATCGGATTGGACCGCCCCGACACCGCATGCCGGCCGGTCCCCATCCGCGCCCGCACCGGAGACGAACCCCGATCGCAACCCCGCCCCGGGCTGCAGTGCCGAGCACGGGTGCGTTCCGCCGCCCGCTCCAGCGAACAGGACGAAGCCATGAACGACCCGAAAGACCCATCCCCCGTCGCCGGTCGCCGGGTGTCGGCGACGGGCGTCAACGGGCAGGTCACCCTGGACGGTGACCGTCTGACCATCCGCAAGGGCCTGGTCCGGCGCTCCTACGGCGTGCGTGGAGACCGCGACGTCCCCCTGCGTGACCTCACCGCCGTGCGGCTGCGACCCGCGACGCGCAGCGCGAACGGAGCCCTGGAGCTCGTCGTCGACCGCAACGGCTCCCGCAACGGTTCGCCGACCGCTCCCCCGACGGGCGAGTACACCCTTTCGTTCACGGAGGAGTCGGCCGCCCGGTTCGAGCAGGTGCGCGCCGGCATCCAGGCGCTGCTCGACGCGCGGGAGCAGGCCCACCGACGCTAGGCAGCTCCACACCACGAAGAGCCGGCCCCGAACGGGGGCCGGCTCTTCGTGGTCGGGCGACTGTCGCCTCAGCCGGTGACGATGATCTCGCCGGTCATCGACTCGTGGAACCGGCAGAAGTACGCGTAGGTTCCCGGCTCGTCGAAGGTGTGCTCGCCGCTCGTGCCCGCTTCGGGCATCTCCACGTCGAAGTTCCCGTCCACCGCGTCGGGCTGCCCGGCCGTGGCGGTGTGGTTGATGCCGTCGTTGTTCCGCCACACCACGGTCGTGCCCGTGGTGACCTCCAGCTGCTGGGGTGAGAAGCGGAAGCCCTCGACGACGACCTCGTCGCCGGCTGGTTGCTGCTCACCGGGTGCCGCCTGGTCGGGTGTGGTGGGGTCCTGCCCGCAGGCGGCCAGCCCGAGGGTGAGTGTGGCGCCGAGGGCGAGCAGTCGGGTGGGGATGGTCATGGTGTTCCTCCGGTTGCCCCTCGGGGGGGGAAGGCCGTGCCGGGGGGAGGGGACCCCCGGCACGGCCCCCGCTGCGGCGGTCGGGTGTCTACAGGCCCTGCTGCTGGGCGATCGTGGCCGCCAGCGGGTTGGCGATCATGGGCATGTGCTGGCCGGCTTCGCGCAGTTCCACGAAGGGGTTGCCCTGCCCGGAGGCGATCGTGTCGACCGCTTCCTTGAGGGTCAGCACGTGCTCGGTGACCAGCTGCTCGGCGGCGGCCTGGTCGATGCCGGTGGCCTGGTTGAGGAACACCGCGAAGTCGGTCGCGTAGCCGGTGAGGTCGGCCACCGCTGCCTCCTGGCGGGCCTGGTCACCGGCGGCCACGCCCTGGGTGTAGTCGACGAACATCCCGATGTGGGAGCGCCACAGGCCACCGAACGCGTCGCCGGCCTCCGCGCCGTACACGCCCGCGATCGCAGCCTGGAAGTCGCTGGAGTTGCCCTCCAACGCACCCGCGGCGGCCTGGAAACCCGCCTCGTTGCCCTTGAGCGCCTCGTTCACGGCCGCGCCGGCCAGGTAGGTGTGCTCGAGCAGCACGAGGTTGAGGTCACGCTGCAGCGTCGCCGCGGCCGAGTCGGACTGGCCGGGGAAACGGTCGGGGAACTGCCCCGCGATCGCGCCGGCCAGCGGGTCAGCGACCATGTGCATGTGCCCCATGGCCCCCCGCAGGTTCGCGAACCCGCCCTGCGCGTCACCCGCGGCCAGCGCGTCCACCGCGTCCTTCGTGCTCACCACATGCCCCAACACGAGCTGCTCGACGGTCTCCACCGGCAGGTCCGGGTTCGCGCCGTTGAGGAACACCGCGAAGTCGTTGGCGTAGCCGGTCAGGTCGGCCACCGCCGCGTCAGCACGCGCCTGGTCACCGCCGGCAACACCCTGGGTGTAGTCGACGAACATCCCGATGTGGGAACGCCACAGACCCAAGAACGCCTCCTCGGCGTCGCTGCCGTACGCCAGACCAACCGCGCCGGCCAGCGCCTGGGAGTTCTCGTCAAGCGCGCCCGCGGCAGCCTCGAACCCCGCGTCATTGCCCTGCAACGCCTCGTTGACCGCAGCACCCGCGAAGAACACGTGCTCAGCCAACAACGTGTTCAACGTCGCGCGCAGATCCGCAGCAGCCAACTGCCCCTCCTCCACGCCGGGCTCCGCGGCAGGCGCCTCATCACCCCCACCACACGCCGCCAGACCCAACGCGGCCACAACCGCCACCGCCAACAGCCGAACACGAGCAAGCTTCGCAGACATCGGTCGAACTCCTTGTAGGCCTCAAGCCGGCGCCGCCGGGGAGGCGAGCGCTCATCAGGAGTTCGACGTCGATAGGAGGCTGGCTTGGTGGAATCTGCGCGCCACAAGCCCGGCGGGCAGCCCGCGGCGGGGGCGGGAACCCCCTCCCGCCCCGCGCTCTAGACGCGACTCGTCGCGCGATCCTTGTCGGCAGCCAGCCCCACGGCGAGCGCGGCGGCGCCGGTGGCGAAGTGCAGGACGTGGTCAGCGACGTTCAGGGCGAGGACGTTCGCCTGGGCGTCCTCGGGCACCAGCACACCGAGCACGCCGACGAGGAGGTAAGCCGCGCCGATCGCGGTGTTCACCATGCGCGAGGCGCCGAGGCCGGCCGCTGCCCCGCCGACGAGGGCCGCACCGATCGCCAGGTGCACGATGTTGTGGAGGGGGTTGACCTCGAAGATGCCGAGCAGCAGGCCGCCCTCCGGCGACGCGAAGCCGACGCCACCCGTAACGGTGAAGCCGAGCAGCCCGACGAGGATGTACACCCCGCCGACGGCGTAGCCGAAGATCTGGTTGATGCTCACCGGGTGCTCCCATCAGTCGGAAAGGCTCTCCTTTGGGAGGCTTGCCCCTCTCAGGGGGCGGACAAACGCACACCCATGCGGGCCCCGCGCGCGCAGGCCCCGACCGGCAAGCGGTCGGGGCCTGTGCGCGGCTCTTGGAGGGCTTTCCTCCGTGGAGGACCGCCTGTCTAGGGAACGATCCGATCGATCAGGCCGCCAACGCCAGACCGCTCGTCGGACGCGGCCGGTGGGTCGGACGCGCCGGTGTCAGCGGGCGCCTCGTCGGAGAGCGCCGTCGAGCCACCAGCGGGGGCGTTGTCGTCTCGCAGGACGTCGGTGACGCCGTCGAGCAGCTCGGTTTCCCGGATGGCGTCCGTGACACCGCGCAGCGGCTCGACCTGTCCGACGGCGTCGGTCGCCCCGTCGATCAGGTCGTCGACCTGTTCCGGCAGCCCCGGCAGGAGGCTCGTCGCTGCGGTCTCCCCGTCGGTCAGCTCGGTGACGTCGAGCAGTCGGATCAGGAACGTCGCCATCTGGTCACGACGCACCGATCGGCCAGGGGCGAACGCGTTCGCCGTCTGGCCGACCGTCAGTCCGAATATCTCGAACGCGGCGTCGATGGTGCCCCGGTGCACGTTCGTCGGCGACACGTCGGCGAAGTGCGGCCCGCCGACGGCCTCGAACGTCGTGCCGAAGGCGAGGTTGGCGGCACGCAGGAGGAACGACGCCATCTGATCGCGGCGCACCGGCTCCGCCGGCGCGTAGCGCGTCGGCGTCCGCCCCTGCGTGATCCCAAGGGCCGCGAGCTGGTTGATCGCGTCCTCGTGGGTGTTTCCGGCGACGTCGGTGAAGCCCTGATCCGACGGGGCGGGGATGTCGATGCCCCCCGCCGCCTGGAGCGTCCGTACGACGAAGGAGGCCATCTGGTCGCGACGCACCGCCATGCGGGGTGCGTAACGGCCGTCGCCGGTGCCCTGGGTGATTCCCCTGGCCAACGCGCAGTCGACGGAGGCGCGGTGCACCTCGGCGATGTCGTTGCGGTCGGAGAACTGCGCCGGCGGAGCCGGCGTCGAGCAGGGGTCCTCAGGGTCGATGACCCGGGGGTCGGCGTCGGCGGCTTCCTGCGCCGACGTCATGCTGCCGAGCGGCAGGAGGGCGAGCGCGGTGACGATCGCACCTGCCAGGGCGGGCGCCCAAAGGCGGGGGCGTGCCAGGAGGTGGGGACGGTTCATCGCCATACCTCCTAGCTGCCGGGGGTCTGGGGCTGGGCGCCGGGGACGCGGTCGCGGTTGGTGAGGTCGAAGCCCCGGTGGGGCGTCGCCAGGTACGGGAACTGGTTCAGGAACGGCTTGTCGTTGCGGATGACACCATCGGTCAGCTCGTTGTTGGGCGCGACGTTGAAGTCAGGCGTGAAGGGTGTGGCCCCCGCCACCGCCCGCAACGCGATGTCGACGACGTCGTCACCGGGACGGCGCCCGTTGGGGAAGCCGTCGTTCTCCCCGGCGAGCACGCCGAGGCGGTTGTTGGCGTTGAGGTCGGCGTTCGACGGGGCGACGTCCATGTTGAGCCGCATCATCTCGGACGGGCGGGACAGCCTCGGGGACTGGTTGACGCCCTCGATGCCGGTGAGGAAGATCGCCACGAGGTCCTCGCGCGGAGCGGGCGGCACCTCGATGCCGTAGACCGCGTTGATCTGCGCCGCGAGGATCGGGTCCGTCACGAGCGGGATGGGGCCCTCGGTGGACAGCGGCGGGGCGTCGAGCTGCGGGAACACGTCGGCGTCGGCCGACGGCGGGATGGAGTTGAAGGCGTCCTTCAGCCCGAGGGGGACGACCACCTCGTTCACGAGCGGCATGCCGAGGCGCGACACCTGCACCCAGCGGCCCCGGTGAACGGGGGCGGCGCTGGAGTTCTGTGCGAACACCCGGACCTTGCGGCGCTCGGCCGTGGAGTACACGCCGATCACCGGGTCGTTGGCAGCGCCACGCAGCAGCGTCTTGGGCACCTGCAGTCCGAGGGTGTGCACGTTGTACCCGGCGAACGTGTCGCGGCCCTCCTCGGCGGGGCGCTGCGTCAGCGCGTGCGCGCCCTGGAAGGGCCGCAGGGTGCCGATGTCGAAGATCGAGGCGATGTCGACGTAGAAGGGATCGTCGCGCTGCCCGGCGAACACCCGGATCCCCCTGGCGACGTCGTGCACCGCCTGCTGCGCGAGCTGGTTGTAGTTGGCGTCGTCGCCGGTGGTGATCGGCCCCACGTGCTCGGGCGGCAACGTGAGGTTGCTCCCCAAGGCGGTACGCCGGCCGTTGCGCACCTCGAAGACCGACATGGTCTGCCGGAAGTTGTAGGTGTCGTCGTCGAGGTTGGTGATCGGCAGGGTCCCCCGCCCATCGAGTGCGGCGACGGGATCACCGTACAGGTACTCGTTCGGGTTCTGGATTGCGTTGGTGAACCGGAACTCGTAGGTGATGTCGGGATTGGCGTCGCCGGTGTTGTCGATGTGGATGTTGTAGCGGACGTCCTCGCCGAACCGGAAGTAGTTCGGGCCACCGCCCGGCTCCTGGAAGGGCACGAAGTTCGCGAGCAGGGTGACGGTGTCGGGGCGGTCGGGACTGGTGAACGCGTACAGGTCGGTGTTGTCCGCGACGGGGTCTTCCATGATGAGCGGTGCTTCGCGGTGGCTCGACGCGTCGGCGATCGACAGCAGGGCCATCGCGGTTGCGACGCTCAGGCCGAGGGCGAGCAGCACCGTGGTCGACCGCCGGTGGGGGGTGGACAGAGCGGATGATGACATGCGGATGCCTCCTGAAGGCAGATGGAGCGGGGGTGAGCGGGGCGGGACGGCAGCGGAGGGCCGCGACACCGCAGCCCTGGGCCGCTCATCGCGGTGTCCGGCTCTGGAGCACCCCGATGACCCGCCACTGCCTACCGACAGGCGCGACGACCACACGAAGCTCGATCGGTGCGATCACCGGTACGACGCGCGCCCACTCGAGGACCGGCTCGCCGTAGGCGGCGAGGATGCCGTTCGTGTCGAAGCCCTCCCTGAAGGGCTCGACCGGTCCCACCTCCACCGCACCGTCGCTGCCGCAGAGCTCCCGTGCGAGCGCCGGCTGCCCGAGGACCGAGGAGTGCTCCCCTCCGGATCGGCACTCCTGGCGTGACAGGGCCCACTCCCGCACGGCCTCGCCCGCTTCGCCGTCCGGTGGATGGAGCGGCTCGAAGGTCGACTCCTGCAGTGCCACCGCCCAGCCGCCGTCCTCGGCCACCACCGACCACGTCGCCCGGGCGCGACCGGGGACGAGCCCGATGACGTGGTCGAGGCTCGGTTCGAAGCCGACGAGCGCGACGACGGCCGCCCGGCCGTCCCCGACGGTCGCCTGCTCGACCTCGTAGCCCGTCACGGGGGGCAGAACGTCGGCATGCAGCGCGACCCAGCCGGCCGCGGTGCGGTACTCCCCCCGGTCGCCGGCGGCGAGGAGCAGGTACGAGGCGGCGTAGTCGCCGGCGACCTCGGCGTCGAGGAAGGCACGCACCGCCGCCTCCGGCGTGTCCGCCGGCTGACCGGGTGGGGTCGGCCCGCTGAACGACTCCACCTCGGGGGGTTGACCGATCGGCAGGTCGGCGACGGGCGTGACCTCGCCGACCGGCGTGCGCGTTCCCCGGAGCGCTTCCGTCACCAGGACCGTCAGGCCAACTCCCACCGCGAGGCTGACGAGACCGACGAGCGCGACACGAAGGCCGTCCGGAAGGCGGACGCCCCGCCGATGCCGTGGCGGACCGTTCGGCGGCTTGGCCTGCGCACTTGTGGTGTCACTGTCAACGACGCTGCGGGTCACGAAAGTGCCTTTCAGGGGACCCATCCGGCCGGCCGACCGGATACGAACATGTGAGGCGTTCGGTGCTGTCGGCTCTGCGGTCGGGTCCGGATCTCGAAACGACTCGCAGAGCTCCGAAATCGAAGAAGGGCCGGCACGTCCATGGGAAGTCAGCGCAGGATGGTCGTCACCGTCGCGGCCATGGCCCTGCTCACCGGGCTGGCCGTCGGCCGGTTCGCCATGGCCGAACCCACCGCCTTCGCACCCACGGTGACGACGGCGCACACCGTCGCTGCACAGGTGGCGGCTCTCGAGCGGGCCGTGGAGGCGCAGCCGACCGACCTCGCGTCATGGCAGGCGCTCGGCACCGCCTACACGCAGCGCGCGTTCGAGGTCGGCGACCCGAGCTTCTATGGCCTGGCGACGCGTGCCTTCGACCGAGCCGAGCGGCTCGGCGGGGACCAGGCGGGGACGCTGCTCGGCCGCGGGCACCTCGCCCTCGCGCTGCACGCGTTCGCTGACGCCCACGCCTACGCGGAGCGCGCTCTTCTGCAGCGTCCCCACAGCGCCGAGGTGCTCGGCGTGCTCGTCGACGCGGATGTGGAGCTCGGCCACTACGGCAGCGCCGCCGCCCGTCTCCAGGAGATGCTCGATCTTCGTCCGGGCCTGCCCGCCCTCGCCCGCACGTCCTACCTGCGCGAGCTCCACGGCGACCTTGAAGGGGCGACGGAGGCGATGCGGCGGGCGGAGGCCGCCGGCTCGGGTTCCTCGTTCGAGGCCGCCACGGTCGCCGCGCTGCTCGGAGACCTCCACCTCGCTCAGGGAGACCTCGAGGCGGCCACGACCGCTTACGAGCGCGCGCTCGATGCAGCGCCCACGCTCGTCGGCGCGGGGGTGGGGCTCGCCCGCGTCGACGCCGCACGCGGCGACTCCGGCGCAGCGATCAGCCGGCTGAAGGCGGTCGTGGACCGATTCCCCCAGCCCGATGCGGTCATCCTGCTCGGTGACCTCCACGCCGAGGCGGGCGAGGGCGAGCTGGCCCGCCAGCAATACGCGCTGGCGCGCACGATCGCCCGGTTGCAGGAGGGCGCCGGCCAGAACGTCGACCTCGAGCTGGCCCTGTTCGAGGCGGATCGCGGCGACGACCCGGCGCGTGCGCTCGAGCTCGCGCAGAGGGCCTACGAGGCCCGGCCCGCGAACGTCTACGCGGCTGACACGCTCGCCTGGGCCCTGCTCCGCTCGGGACGCGCCGAGGAGGCGACGGTGCCGATGGAGGATGCCCTGCGCCTCGGCACCGCCGACGCGCTCATGCGCTTCCACGCCGCCGAGGTGTTCGCCGCGGCGGGTGATCCCGAGCGTGCCCGCGAAGAGCTCGCTGCGGCGCTCGAGACGAACCCCTGGTTCTCCGTCGCCCACCGGGGTCGTGCGGCCACGCTGACCGCAGATCTCGGCGTCCCGCAGCCGGTCGCGTGGGAGGAAGTCGAGTGAGGACGCTGCGCCGGCTGCTCATCGGAGTTGGGGTGACGACCTTCCTCGTCGCGCCCGCGACCGCCGCCGCCGCCCACCCGCTCGGCAACTTCACGACGAACACCTATGCCGGCCTGGAAGTAGGCGTCGAGGACGTCGCGGTGGACTATGTCCTCGACCTCGCCGAGATCCCCACGTTCCAGACGATCGAGCGCCTCGGGCGGGGTCCCGACGGCCGTCTCGACACACGCGTCCGGGCGCACTACGAGGCCGGCCAGTGCGCGGACCTCGCGGCCGGCCTGCAGGTGACCGTGGACGGCGAGCGCTTCGACCTCGACGTGGTGGGGAGCGAGCTGTCGTTTCCCGCGGGCGAGGCCGGGCTCGACACGCTGCGCCTCGAGTGCCGCATGCTCGCGCGCGCCGGGGCGTTCGACGGGCAGCGGACGGTCACGATCTCCGACGGCAGCTTCCCCAGCCGGCTGGGGTGGCGGGAGATCACCGCGACCGGCGACGGCACGACCGTCACGGCCAGTGACGTCCCCTCCACCTCGCTGAGCGCCCGCCTGCTCGCCTACCCCGAGGAGCTGCAGCGGTCACCCCTCGACCGGCGCGAGGCGACCGTGCGGGTGCGCCGGGGGGGACCGGCGGATGGGGCCGGGGCGCCGAGCGATCCGGGGGAGTCGATGGTGGGCGCCATCGAGCGGCTGAGCACCTCCTTCACGTCCCTTGTCGCGGGGCAGCCGCTCACCGTCGCGTTCGGGCTGTTCGCGTTCGGCGCAGCCATCCTGCTCGGGGCGTTGCACGCGCTCGCTCCGGGCCATGGGAAGACGGTGATGGCCGCCTACCTCGTCGGCAGCCGGGGCACCACCCGCCAGGCACTCCAGCTCGGGATGACCGTGGCCGTCACCCACACCGCGGGGGTGTTCGCACTCGGCATGGTGCTCTCGGCCTTCCAATCGGTCGCACCCGAACGCGTCTACCCCTACCTCGGACTGGCGAGTGGGCTGCTTTTCTCGGCCGTCGGCGCGGTGCTGCTGCGAAACGCGTTGCGTGCCCGCAAGGCCCACCACTCCCACGACCACGGTCACTCGCACGAGCACGGACACACCCACGAGCACGGACACGAGCACGGCCACACGCACGACGCCGCCCTGACGTGGCGCAGCATGCTGGCCCCAGGCCTCGCCGGCGGCCTCGTACCCAGCCCCTCCGCGCTCGTCGTCCTCCTGGGCGGCATCGCCGTCGGGCGGGCGTGGTTCGGGGTCTCGCTCGTCTTCGCGTACGGCGTCGGCATGGCTGCCACACTCGTGGCTGCGGGCTACCTGCTCCTCCGCGCCCGCCACCGGTTCGAGAGCCGCACCACCACCGGTCGCCTGTCCCGCCTCGTCGGTGCGTTGCCCGTGGGAACGGCGGGCCTCATCGTCGTCGGGGGCCTCGTCATCGCTGCACGTTCCGCCATCCCGCTGTAGGAGTCGCCCGGGGCGTCGCCGGCTTGGCTGGCCGCTCATCCGGGAGCTCACGCGCACTCCGGCACGCAGGGAGTTCCGTGTCGAACGGGGCAGCACCTGCACGAGGACCCCCCGGCGGGCGGCGTCGCACAGCATCTGCGTGGTGACGGTGTCGGGACAGAAGTACGCGGTCGCGACGCGGATGCGCTCCTCGGCGAGCTGCAGGAGCGCGCGCACGAGTGTGGTGATGTCGCTCCAGGCCCTCGCGTCGTCGCCCCGCACGACCATGACCCGTGAGGGCCCGCCGGTCGGTTGCTCGGGGAACTCGTCGACGCCGATGTCGACGAGCGGGCCGTCGCACACCTCGGCCCAGTCGTCGAGGAACGCCGCGCGCAGACCGTTCACGGCCGGGCGGATCATCCGGAACCGGGTCGATGCGGCGCGCCCCGAGGGCGTCGAGCAGCACCCGGACGCGCAGGCCGGCCGGCACGGGCGCGTTCGCCCCCGCCGGGGCGACTCCACGCCGCCCGAACGCCGGCCGGTCGGCCGAGGCCCCCGTGTGGCGCCGGGCAGATCCAGCGCTCGCAGGGGGATGCGGCTATGGCGCTTCCTGCACGCGAGAAGGCCCCGTCGCACGCATGCGACGGGGCCTTCTCGCGAATCGGGAGCCTCAGCTGGAGTGGCGTGCCCCTGAGGTGGTTCCGGGGAAGCGGTCCGGGAACTGCTCGGACAGGCCAGTGGCGAACGCCCCGGCCGTCTCGAACATGTGCTGGTAGGCCTCGTAGCCCTCGCTGAAGGCGCTCTCGAAGTCGCCCTCGGCGTACGCGTCGATCTGCGTGACCAGCTGGTCGACGTGGGTTTGCAGGGACTCCGCGACGGCGTCGCCCGGGATGTTGCCCTCGCTCGCCTCGTCGATGAACGCGGAGAAGTCCTGGCGGTACTGCTCCAGGCGAGCCAGCGCCTCGTCCTGCATGGCCTGGTCGTCGCCGGCCAGCCCCTGGGTGTACTGGACGAAGAAGCCGATGTGGTCCTCCCACATCTGCTGGAAGGCCTGCGCGCCCTCGGACCCGTACACGAGCTCGATGGAGCTCGTCAGGTCCTGCGTGTTCGCGTCGAGCGCGGCTGCGGCCTGCTCGAAGTCCGGCGCGCCGTTGAAGCCCCTGCGCATGGCGACGATCGCCGCGTTGGCGTGCTGACCGAGCTGCTGGCCGAGCAGGGACTGCAGGTCGGTGGCGGGGATCGGCTCGCCCTCCGTTTGGGCGACGGCCACTCCCGTGTGCGTGGCCAGGCTCACGTGCTCTCCACCGCTCGGGAAGCGGTCGGGGAACTGGGTGGAGATGCCCTCGGCGAGGACCTGTGCGGTCTCGAACATGTGGCCGTAGGCCTCACGCTCGACGTCGAACGCGGTCGCGAAGTCCTGCGCGTCGTACGCGTCGATCTGGCTCACGAGCTGGTCCACGTGCATCTGCAGGCTGTCCGAGACCGGGCCGGCCGGGAGGTTGCCTTCACTCGCCTCGTCGAGGAACGCGGAGAAGTCGTCGCGGTACTGCTCGAGCTGGGCCAGTGCCTCGTCCTGCTTGGTCTGGTCGTCCGCGGCGAGTCCCTGCGTGTACTGGACGAAGAAGCCGATGTGGTCCTCCCACATCTGCTGGAAGGCACTCGCGCCCTCGTCACCGTAGACCAGGCCGATGGACTCGGTCAGGTCCTGGGTGTTCGCGTCGAGGGTGGCGGCCGACGCCTCGAACTCCTCTGCGCCGGTCAGGCCGTTGCGCATCGCGTCGATGGCGAGCAGGGCGTGCGCGCCGAGCTGCTGCTCGAGCGTCAGGCGCAGCTCCTCGGCGGACAGCTCGGCTTCAGTCGTCTCCTCGGGCGTCTCGGTAGCGTCGGGGGTCGGCTGCGGGGTCGGCTCCGTCTGGGGCTCTTCCCCGGGTGCGCACGCCGCGAGGGCGAACAGGGCGGCCAGCGCCAGGATGAGCAGTCGGACATGGCGAAGCAGGGGGGTCATGGGGGTCTCCTGGTCGTGCGATCAGCCGGTCACCGTGACGGTGCCGGTCATGCGGGGATGGAAGAAGCAGAAGTAGGGATACGTGCCGGCCTCGTCGAACACGCGGGTGTAGGTGTCGCCCGGCTCGAGGTCCCCCGACTTCTCGCCGTCGTCGAACGTCACGGTGTGACGTGATCGACCCTCGTCGAACGTCCACTCGACTGCGCTGCCGGGCGCGACCGCGATTTCCTCCGGCGCGAAGGCGAAGTCGGCGACTACGACGACCGCCTCGCCGCTCGGGGACTGCTCAGGTACCGGTGGTGACGCGAGCTCGTCGTCGGTCATGCAGCCGGCGAGCGCGAGGCTCGCCGCCATCAGCAGCGTGAATGTCTTCCCGGTCATGCTCCCCGTTCGGACCGCCCCGTGGTCCGGTTTGGTCCGGAGCGGAGAATCTCCTACAGGCCTCGTACTCAGCGCCGGTACCCGCCGAAGAAGGGCACGGAGGGGGGGCGACCGGCGGCTGGACGCACCCGGTGCTCACCGTGACGCCCGGGATCCCCGGTGACTCGGGCAGCGTGTTCCTCGAGGCCCAAGGGCAACGCCCTCGGCGTGCTGTCGACGCAGATGATCGCGCCGCTGCTCCAGCGGGACGGGCCGTGGCGTCACCGGGGTCACGGGCGAACTGCCTCCCTCGCCGGTCAGTGCGCCGGAGGCACGACCCGTCCCGCGGCCCCTATAGCCCCCTGGCCTCACGCCGAAACGGCGGGCCTGCGGGCGTCGCCTCGTGACGGTGAGCGTTGCTCGGTCGTGCAGTGGGACACAGCCGCGGTGGGTTGAGCGCCGCCCGGACGATCAGGTGCGTCCGGGTGCCGTGCAGAGGCTTCCCGCCTGGTCCGCCTCACGGCAGTTGCCGCGGCGCTCGTATTCACCGGTCGCCACGAGGTTGCCGGCGTCGTCGACGACGTCGGCGTGGTGGAAGCCCCGACCCGACGTCGCACCGCTGCAGCCCGCGGCGCCGGTGCCCTTCGCCGTGAAGGTGCAGATCGAGGTGACCGTGCCGTTCGCGTGCCGGATCTGGAAGGTGTACTGACCCGCCTCCAGGCCGCGGACCCTCACGTTGGCCCGGATCGTGTCGGTGCCCGTGGAGTAGTTCGCCACCGACGTTCCCGTCGCCCCGTCCCCGGAGAGCTCCGCCTTGTTGTTGCCGATGTGCGCCGCCGATGCCGGTAGAGCGGCGAGGGCGGCCAGCACCGCCATCGTCACCGCGACCAACCCGACCTTGAAGCCCGTTCCCACACCCTGCATGCCGTCTCCTTGCGCTCGCGTACCGGAAGGTGCCGCCCGCGCCGGGCGCACACCGCGGACGGTGCTCCGCGGCCAGGGTTCGGAGCGAGGGCAACGCCGGCTTGCTCGACGGCGAAATCGTGTGGTGCCCACGCTGGCACATCAGCCCGGAAGCCCGAGAACCCGCCGCTGCCGCGGCGGGTTCTCGGCTTCGGTCGGACAGCGGGCTACGCGGGGGCCGGCTCCCGCTCCATCTCCGGCGTGTAATTGCCGTCGCGGGCGGCGGCGTTGCAGCGCGCACGGTGGGCGAGCGCCTCCTGAGCGGCCGCGACGTTGCCTTCGTCGCCCCGCCACGTCTCCAGGGCTGTTGCGAGGAGCGCGCGGCCGTAGGAGAAGGTCAGCGGCCAGGGCTGCGGGCCGCGGCTGTTGAACTCGTTGAGGTTCTCCGCCGCCTGCTCGTCGGACTGGCCGCCGGAGAGGAAGGCGATGCCGCCCACGGCTGCGGGCACCACGCGACGGAAGATACGCAACGTCGCGTCGACGACCTCCTCGACACCGGCCTGCTGGGCGTTGTCGGTGCCCGAGAGCACCATGTTCGGCTTGAGCACCATGCCCTCGAGCGCGACGTGCTGAGTGGCCAGCTCGGTGAACACCATCCGCAGCGTCTCGGCCGTGACCTCCTCGCACCGGGCGATGCTGTGATCGCCGTCCATGAGGACCTCCGGCTCGACGATCGGCACGATCCCCGCTTCTTGACACAGCGCCGCGTAGCGCGCCAGCGCATGGGCGTTCGCGGCGAGGCAGCGGGTGGTGGGGATGCCGTCGCCGATCGTGATGACCGCGCGCCACTTCGCGAAACGGGCGCCCATCTCGGCGTACTCGGCCAGTCGTTCCCGGAGGCCGTCGAGGCCTTCGGTCACCTTCTCCCCGGGTGCACCGGCCAGGTCCTTCGCGCCGGTGTCGACCTTGATGCCCGGGAGGATGCCTGCTTCGCTGGCGGCGTCGGCGAAGGGCCGCCCGTCCGACAGCGTCGACCGGATGGTCTCGTCGTAGAGGATCACCCCGCTGATCCAGCGGCCGATGTCGGGCGTGGTGAGGATGAGCTCGCGCCAGGCACGCCGGGTGTCGGCCGTGGGGGGCACGCCGACGGCCTCGAGGCGCTTCGACATGGTGCCGCTGCTCTCGTCGGCGGCCAGGATGCCCTTACCCGGAGCCACCATGGCGGCGGCCGTCGCCTCCAGGTCGTGGTCGTGATGCGTCATCGGTGTCACCTTCCTCCAAACCTCTGCAAAAGACCGGGAAGACGCGCGTCGGAACGCCACGCGCGTGCCCGGGACCTTACGACGCCGTACGGCAGGGTTGCCACATCGGCGTCCCCCCGCCCGGGGAAAGCGGCGGGGGAAGCCGGTGACGTGCGCTAGGCGTCGCCGCCGGTCGGCGCCGCGAAGTCGCTGCGGTCCTCCGGCTGGCGGTCCGCCATCTCGGGCATGGTGTCGGCCATCTCCTTTGTGACCTGGTCACCGCGGGGCCGTGAGCCGCTGTCGCCGACCAGGTCCTCGTTCTCGTCGAGGGCCGGCTCCACCCACTCGCCGGGCTCCTTCTCCACGTCGGTGCGGGTGCGTCCCTCGGCATTCGTGTTGGCGCGGGTGCGCTCGCTCATCGAGTTGCCTCCTCTGGGTCGGGGCTCGTCCGCACCGTGTCTACCCGGTGACGCCGATCCCAACCGCCTGACTGTCAACCTTTGACTCACACTTTGTCCGGCAATCCCCACTGGACAGTGAAGCATCCGTGGCCCATCCTGAGCGGACAGACGTGCCCAAGAACCGCCCGGTGCGGCCACGTGTCGCCCAGAGCCGTGGCCGCACCGGGCGCCAAGATCCGGTCGTCGCCGTCAGCCCGCCGCAGGAGCGAGCGCAACGACCCGGCGTCCCGCGTGGGCGTCCGCGACGGCGTTGCGGTGCGCGCGACCCGTGGAGACACCCCCGAGCATGCGGACGAGGTCCACGACCCGGGCCGCGTACCCGGCCTCGTTGTCGTACCAGCCGAGGACCTTGAACTGGTTGCCGGACGCTCCCCGCGTCGAGTCCAGGTCGACCGTGCACGAGTGGCGGTCGCCCACGTAGTCGCAGCTCACGAGCGGCTCCCCGCTCACGTTGAGGACGCCGGCCCAGGCCGGGTCCGCGCTGGCCGCGGTGAAGACCGCGTTGATCTCCTCGGCGGTCGTCGGGCGCGCGAGGAGGACCGACAGATCGGTGAGGGACACGTCGGGGACCGGCACACGGACGGCGATGCCGACGAGGCTGCCCGCCAGTTCGGGCAGGACCTTGCCGATTGCCTTGGCGGCCCCGGTTCGTGTGGGTGTCATGTTCATGCTCGCCGCCCGACCCCGCCGGGGATCGTCGTGGATGGCGTCGTGGATCTCCTGGTCGCGGGTGAACGCATGGATCGTGGTGACGAGGCCGCCGACGACCCCGAACGCCTCGTGCAGCACCTTCACCATGGGCGCGAGGCAGTTGGTCGTGCACGAGGCCGCCGAGATGACGTGGTGCGTCTCCGGGTCGTAGCGGTCGTCGTTGACCCCCACGACCGCGGTCAGCGGGACGCGAGCGGCCGGCGCGGTGATGAGCACCTTGCGCGCGCCGGCATCGAGGTGCGCGCAGGCGCCCTCCAGGTTGTTGAAGCTTCCGGTCGCCTCCACGACCACGTCCACGCCCATCGCCGCCCAGGGCAGCCGCGCGGGGTCGCGTTCGGTGAGCACCGCCACCGGCCGGCCCTGCACGACGAGATGCCCGTCGTCGTGCGCGACCTGTCCCGGGAACCGCCCGTAGACGGAGTCGTAGAAGAACAGCTGCGCAAGGCTCGACGGACGCCCGCGACCACTGTTCACGGCGACGACCACCACGTCGTCGTCGTCGGCGACCTGGCGCAGGACCTGGCGACCGATTCGACCGAAGCCGTTGATCGCCACACGCGTCGCCATGAGGCCGAGTGTGCGCCATTGCCCCGCTGGCGCATCCACCCCGCGGGGGACGGCGGGGGTGATCCCGCCTCCCGGCGCGCCGAGCGGCGCCGGGAGACATGGCCGGCCCGTTCCGCGACAGGCGCGACACGGCAGGCTGCGAGCGGCTAGGCTGACGGCTGTGGCCGTCGACATCACCGTCCAGGAAACCCCCAACCCGCATGCCCGGCGGTTCGTTCTCGACCGCCCCGTCCAGGAGCACTCACGGGGGCGCTTCTTCACGGACGCGGCGAGCACGGAGGACACGCTGGCGAAGCGGCTGCTCGAGCTCGACGGGGTGGAAGCGGCGATGCTGCTGCCGACGTCGATCACGCTGAACAAGGCCGCCGACGCGTCCTGGGAGGACGTCGAGTCGGCCGCGCGGGCGGCACTGACCGACTACTTCGCCTGAGGAGCCGGCTCGGGCACGAGGTGGTCGGCCACGCGCAGGGCGTAGCCCTTGATCACCCACCACGCGAGGTACTCGGTGATGTCGGCGCTCGACTCGCCGGCCCTGCCCTCGACCGCCGCGTCGAGGCCGCCGAGACGGCGTTCGAGCTCCCCCATGATGAGATGGTCGAGCGCGGCGACGACGTGCTCCTCGGGGTACAGCAGGTAGGGCTCGGCGCCGTCGGTGCGGATGAGCTGGGCGATGTGGCTGGCCGCAGCGTCGAAGTCGGCCGGTAGCGGCTCGGGCGGGGTGTCGATGATCCGGCCGACGTCCTGCTCCTCCACGCAGCGCAGGCAGTAGCCGACCGTCAGCGCGTTGCCCGCCCAGATGCCGAGCTCCTCGGCCGGCTGGGTCTTGCGCTCCTGGGCCACCCGCGCGTTGAGGTAGCGGTAGCCGCGGGGAGTGAAGGGGTGACTCTGCCCGAGCGCCCGAGTACGGAAGATCAGCTCGTGGAGGTCGAACACGGGGGGTCAGCTGCGCTTGAGGGACTGGATCTGCAGCAGCTGCTGAGGCTGCTGCTGCACCGGCTGGTCGTCACCCGCCACCTTGAGCGCGCGGAAGTCCGGCCAGCGGTCACGCAGGATCTGCTCGACGCCCTGGGTGAGCGTCACCATGCTCGACGGACAGCCGTCACAGGCCCCCATGAGCTCGAGGGTCACGACGCCGCCTTCGATGCCGATGAGCTCCATCTCGCCGCCGTGGGAGTGCACATAGGGCCGGATCTCCTCCAGCGCCTCCTGGACGAGTTCCATGGCGTCGCCCTGATCGTCCTCGCCGAGGTAGGTGTCGAGGAGGTGTGCGACGACCGGGTCCTGGCGGGCGGAGTCGAGCGCCTGCGGGGGGATGGCCGTCACGAGCCGCGTGAGCCCCTCACGGTGCCAGGCCTCGAGGTAGTCGAGCAGTTCGAGCGCCGGCTCGCGCAGCTCCGAGTCGGACTGGTCGACGGAGTCGACGAGTTGGGCGATGCGGTCGAGCATCTCGTCGTAGCCGAGCTCTTCGCGCTCCATGTCGTGGTCTCCTACTCCCAGGGACGCGCGACCTCCGCGCGTACCATCTCCAGGACGGGCTCGAAGTTGGCTTCGACGGTGGGCGAGAAGACCGGTCCGAACCCGTCGTCCACAGCTTCCACTTCGATGCAAACCGTGTCGGGAGGCAGTCCCTTGTAGTACCGCACGACCATCAGGGTGCAGTCCAAGTCGATGACGCCGCTGGCGGCCTCACCAAGGGACGCCGCCAGCAACTCGAGGTCGATGTCGTCCGTGGCCGTGTCCACACTATAGCGTCGGATCGTGCCCGGAGGGTCGCCTCGCGGATATGCCCCGACGAAGATCACCCGGTCCGGCTCGACCTCCTGCAGCTGATGCAGCACCCGGTGGGCGGACTCAGCGGAGTCCCGCAGGAGCACGCCCTCGGGCCAGCCCGAGTGGAGGTAGCGCCGCACGAACTGGGGGCCGAAGTCGAGGTCCCCGAGCAGCGGATTGCCGACGCCCCCCACGAAGATCTTCCGGTCGGAGCCGGAGGGCTCGTGGGGGGCGTCGGCGGCGTTCGTGGCGATCCGTCGCCCCTACTCAGTCAAGCGTGCAGGAGCAGGAGTTGACCTCGCGGGTGATGACGCCCTTGCCCGTGTCGACGTGGGTCGTGCACGGCATGCACGGGTCGAAGCTGCGGATCGTGCGCAGGATGTCGATGCCCTTGAGGTTGTCCTCGGGGTTCTGCTCGAGGAGCGGAGTCCCGATGACGCCCTGCTCGTAGGGACCGGGCTGGCCCCACGGGTCGCGCGGCGCCGCGTTGAAGGTCGACGGCGTCGAGATCTGGTAGTTGACGATGCGGCCCTTGTCGATCTCCATGTGGTGGCTGATCCAGCCACGACCGGCCTCCCACAGCCCCACACCGAGGCGGTGGTCCTTCGGCACCTTGAACTTCGTGTAGGCCTTCGTCTCGCCACGGCGCCAGTAGTCGTAGGCCTCCATCAGGACGGTCAGGCACGTCGCTGCCTGCCAGCCGACGGAGAACGACCGGGCGCGGTTGCGCTCGAAGGCGTTCAGCCGCTCGGGCACCTTCCAGAACAGCTCCATCTCCGGCAGCTCACCCTTGGGCAGGATGAAGCGCAGGCCGTCACCGGTCGACTGCACGAAGTCGCTCGGGCGGATCTTCTGCGCGAGCGCGGTGACCCACATGCGCCCGTAGACGCCGGTCTCCACGACCTGACGGTCCCAACGCGGCGCGCAGTCCCAGGTGTACTTCTCCTTGAAGTCACGGGCGCCCGGCTTCGGGATCGTGATCTTGTTCCACGGGTGGTAGGGGGAGATCGGCGTGCCGTTCGGGGAGGTCTGGAACTTCTGACCCCCGCCGGTCCACTCCTCGTAGAAGGAGTGCTGCACGAACTCCTCGTACCCGGCGTCGATCTGGTTGAGGTTCGTCGTGACGAGCTTGCCGTCGATGACGACGCCGGGCGTGGTCCAGCGCCGCTCACCCCACGCGCCCATGTTCTGGTACGTCTCGTCGTACGCCTCGGGGTCGTCCCAGGCGCCGAGCTGGATGATGTTGATCGGGCGCTGCCCGACCTCGGCGTAGCGCGGGTTGCACTCGAGGAAGAAGTCGAGGACGTCGTTCCACCAGCCCTGGACACGCTTGGAGTAGTCGATGAACTTGATCAGGCGCGAGTTGAACTCGTTGAACGTCGAGGTCGTGATGGTCGTGGTCACCCCGCCCGGCACGAGCGTGGAGGGGTGGGGGAACTTGCCGTAGAACAGGTTGACCATCTCCCGGCCGAGCCGGGTCATCTGGATGGCCTCGAGATAGATCTTGCCGGTCAGGGGCGCCATCGCGTCCATGATGTCTTTGATCGTCTCGTAGCCGTGCAGCCCCGAGTGCGGCGCAAGCGTCGTCTCGGCCTTGCGGACGATCTCGGGGTTCGTGGCCTCGACGAGCGGCGTGGAGTAGTCGGGACCTGCGAGCAGCCCCATGTGGATCGGCGCGTCGTAGAGCATCTCGGCGAGCTCGCCGAGGTTGCGCGCGATGACCCCCATGGGCGGCGGACGCACGCCGAACGCCATGTCCATGCACTGCGACGAGCAGGTCGCGTGCGTGCCACCGCACACGCCGCAGGCGCGGGAGGTGAGGTCGATCGAGTCGCGCGGGTCGCGGCCCTCGAGGATGAGCTCGTAGCCGCGGAAGAGCATCGCCATCGAGTGGCACTCGACGGCTTCGCGCTTCTCGAGGTCGAGCTGGACGTGGACCGCGAGCGCGCCGGCCACCCGGGTGATCGGGTCGATCATCCAGTCGCGGACCTTCGGCTCGGTCGCCACGGCGCCACCAGCCACGCGGGCGGTCTTGGTCTTCGTGAAGCCCTTGGGCTTCGCGCCGTCGACCGTCCAGGGGTTGGCCACGCCCTCCTTCAGCTTGGCTCTTCCGAGGTCGTCGAATTCAACGGGCAGGTTCTTGAAGCACATGTGTGGGGCTCCTGGGCTTCGGGGTGGGTGGGACTCAGGTCTTGTTCGCCCGCTGGCGGGCGCGGTAGGCCTTGTAGAACAGCTTCTTGGCACTGCCGGGCTCGGACTTGTAGCGCGCCCAGCCGGAGGGCGCGCCGTCCTCGGTCCAGCGGGTGGTCATGTTCTTGTCTTCCATGGTGATGGCGCGCATCCTGCGGATGGCGCCGCCCACGACCTTGGAGGCGCTGCTCGACACGAACGAGCCCGGGGAGGCCGCGTAGATCGGGGCGAACTTGTCGGGGAAGCCCGGCATCGTGCAACCGATGCAGATGCCGCCCATGTTCATGCAGCCGCCGGTGCCGTTCACGATGCCGCGCTCGGCGATGTTGCACTGCACGACGGGGCCCCAGCAGCCGAGCTCGACGAGGCACTCCTTGTCGCCGTACTCCTCCGCGAACACGCCTTCCTCGTAGTAGCCGGCACGCGGGCAGTGGCGGTGGACGGTCTCGCCGAAGAGCCACGCGGGCCGTCCGAGCTCGTCGAACTCCGGCAGCGGGGCGAGGCCCTGGAGGAAGAGGATGACCGCGGCTGCGGTCTCCATGAAGTTGTCACCAATCGGCGAGCAACCCGGAACGTTCACGACGGGCACGCCGAACGCCGAGCGGTAGTCGCGCCCGAGGAAGTCCATGACGGCCATGGAACCGGTGATGTTGCCCTCGGCGGCGGGGATGCCACCCCAGGTGGCGCAGGTGCCGATCGCCACGACGGCGGCGGCCTTCGGCGCCAGGCGCTTCATCCACTCCGCGGAGGTGATGGGCTGGCCCGTCGCCGGGTCGTCGCCGAGCCCCATGAAGAAGCCGTCGCCCGACTTCGTCTCGTCGAACATGCTCCCCTCCCAGGTGATGACGAAGGGGGCGTCGAGCTCGCCGCGCTCGGCCATGTGCAGGTTCTCGATCCACTCCGCGCCCGACTCGACGGACACGACCGTGTGAATGAGCTCGAGCTTCGGGAGCCCGGGGACGATGCCGTTCAGGAGGTGCTCCACCGGGGGGTTCGTGGCACCGGCCACCGCGATGGTGCACCCGTCACAGGAGCCGCCCACCATCCAGATGAGGTAGAGCTTCTCCAGCGGGCCGAGCCGCATCCGGTTCGGCGGGTCCGTGGAGGGCACCCGGCTCCGCATCGCGATCGGTGCGAACGGGTCGTAGTCCGAGAGCTCTCGGACATCCCGACCCGTCGACGTGCCTGGATGGGGCTGAGCCCCCATGCGTTCAACCATTTGCGCGCCTCTCTCTCAACAGAAGCAGGACGGTGCGGGACGACGTGTAGTTTTCAGGTAGATGACGGTAACAGGTAGTCCGCTGCCGTCAAGGGTCTAGTCATTCTGTCGGGGGTGTCTAGTCAACCTGCCCGCTTGTCGGCTCCCCGTCGCACGGGGTCTTGTCGGGCCTTGGTCTAGTCATCTCCGCTACCACTAGGATACCGTCAGGCTGGTCCGATGCCGGATTTCCCCGGGCCGCGCCCGCCGAGGACCGACGTGATGACCGACCTGCCGCCGCCCTACGGCCGCCCCCGCGGGCCGTCGCTCGCGAGGCCCGAGCTGCTCGCCGCCTTCCTCTCCGGCGCGGACGCGGGCAGCGCTCCCGACGCCCACATCGAGGGGGCGGTGCTCATGAGCGGTCACCAACCCGTGGCCATGCGCATCGTGCGGGCGGTGCTCGTTCGGAGCGCCGAGATGACCGAGGACGCCGACGCCGTGCGCGCCGCGCTCTGCGCCACTCTGCGGCAGGCCGGCGCGGACCTCGTCGAGCAGGATGCGCCTCTGGCCAACCTCGTCGAGATCGAGCTCGTCGGCAGGCGCGCGGATCCCTGGGACCTCTGGGCGCAGGACGCGCAGGAGGGCCGGGCCGAGCTCGCGAGGCGCGCGCTCGGGGACATGCCGGACGCGGTCGGGATCCTCGAGGAGGACAAGGCTCGCCGGCAGGCGCAGTCGGAGATCGACGCCGCGCTGTCCGAGATCGAGCGCGAGCTCTAGCGGTCGCACCCCCAGCGGCGCCCCCCGGACATGCATCGGGGCCGCGCCAGCGGCGCGACCCCGGACGGGGCTCACCGGCCGCCGAGGGCGGCGGCGAGCCCGAGGAGGAACGCGGTCCTAGTACTCCGCCTTCAGCAGGCGCAGGGGGATACCGTCGTGCGTGGGGCAGAAGCCGTCCGACTTCGCCTTCGTCTTGCAGCCGGGCACGGTGCAGACGTAGACGCCGCGGTTCGGCTTCGTGTAGCGCTGCAAGAGACTCACTCGTTCCGACGACTTGGTCCTCATGTAGCCATCCTCCGCACGGTCGCAATCCCTGCCGGGACTTCCGGTCACTACATGATACCTGCACAGAGCGATCCTCATAGACCAACTTCGTGGATTCGCTTTCCCACGCGTGCGTATCCTTGCCGCATGACCCCAGGCAGCGACATCCTCGAGCGCGTGCGGACCGCCCAGGCCGAGCTCGGCACCGGCGACCCCGCGGACGCCCTCGCGCTCGTCGAGCCGCTGCTCGACGAGACGGCGGAGGCCCTGCGAAGCCTCGACTTCGTCGCGCGCTCGCCGGAGGACCGGCGCGCGGTGGTCGAGGCCTTCTGCTACGCGCGCGTGACCGCCATCCTCGCGCTCGAGTCGGTGGGGGCGACCGCGGCGGTGGGGCGCATCCGGGCGCTCGCCGCCGAGGCGCTCGACGTCGCCGCGGAGGGCAACGACGCGTGGAAGGTGCTGTGCGCCGCGGCCGAGATGCTGAGCCGGGCGGGCGACGCCGACGGCGCCGCCTCGTCGGTCATGGCCGCGGCACGCCTCGCGCCGGAGGACGTGGAGTACGTCCGCCAGCTGCGCGGCAGCATCCGGTCGATGTTCCCCGCCGCCTTCGCCGACCGGTAGGCCCGCCCGCTCGCGGGCCCGAGAGGCGCCGGGCGCTGCCCGGTCGGTGTCCCCGACACTGTGTCGGGACCTGCTAACTCGATGTTCCCCGCACTGTGTCCCGCGCTGCTAATTGGACATTCCACGTATTGAGCAAGTCCGGTTTCCGCCCCACCATGCCGGTGAAACCGCCTCGACGTCCGTCGGGGTGACGACAGCGGAAGGACGCACGATGGCGGCTGCGGCGCCCACTCCAACCCGGCCACTGACCACGCGGGAGGGCAGCGCGCGCGCTGGCCGGTCCACGATCCTCCACGACCCCGTGACCCGCGTGGGGGGAGGGCTCGGCGTCCGGGTCGAGACGCAGGGTTCCACGATCACCGACGCGCACGTCTCGGGGACCTCGTTCCGGGGTTACGAGCCGATCCTGCTGGGACGCGACCCCCGCGACTTCCTCCCGCTCATCTCCCGTGCGTGCGGCTGGTGCGGCAGCATCCACCAGACGACCGCGTCGGTGGCCGAGGAGATGGCGTGGGGCCTGAGGCCGCCGCCGATGGCGCTCGCGCTGCGCGGGATCGCTCAGGCTACCGAGGCGATCTGGATCCACGCCGCGCACCTCGCCGTGCGGGCGGGGCCTGACTACTCCGCTCCGGTCGTGCGGAGGACCACCCCGTGGGTGTGGGACCTCGCGAAACGCACCGAGGCGCCCGGGGCGGCGACGCACGGCTACAAGACCATCGCCGAGCTCATGGAGGAGCTGCGCTACTTCGAGGGCAAGTACTGGTGGAACACCATCCCGGCGGGCCGCAAGGTTCTCGAGATGATCAACCTCATGTACGGCAAGTACCCCCACCCGTCGGTGCTGAGCCCCGGCGGCGTCGGCTCCACCCTCACCGTGGGCAACTTCACCTACTACTACACCCGCCTCTACCAGTCGGTGGACTACGTCAAGCAGGTCATCGCCATCTGGGACGACCTCGTCGACTTCCTCTACGCGGCCGACCCGCGATTCGCCGAACAGGGGGAGCGCCCCGCGAGCTTCATCCACGCGGGCGCCTGGGACCACGACGCCGCGAGCGGCTACGACGGCAGCTGGGCCGGGCTGGACAACGACGGTCGCCGGCGCCTCGCTCCGCCGGGGGTCATGCTCGACGGTCGGCTCGCGACCGGTCGGCTGAGCGAGGTGAACGCCGGCGTCGAGGAGTCGGTTGCGCACTCCTTCTACAGCGGCTGGGAGTCGTCGGGGGGCACCGACCCGAGCGGAGGCGCGCTGTCCTCGGGGCATCCGTGGAACAAGACGACCATCGCCGCGCCGGCACCGCGCGACTTCGCCGGCGCCTACTCCTGGTGCACCGCACCGCGCTGGCAGGGCAACGTCGTCGAGAGCACGCCACTCGGCCGTCTGTGGCTCACCGCGCAGCGGACGGACTTCCCGCCGAACGACTACATCGAGCCGACCGGCACGAGTGTCCGGATCCTCGTCCCGGAGAACTTCCTTCCCGAGACCATTGTCGAGTGGCACATCCCCAAGCGCGTCAACACCCTCGAGCGCCTGCGCGCCGACGCCTACGGGGTCGCGTTCTCGGGCCTCTGCGCGGCGCTCTGCGTGCTCGACGGTTTCACGCTCATGCGCCACCGCCGCACCGACGTGTCGCACGGCTTCACCGTCCCGAAGGGCGAGACGGCCGGCGTCGGACTGTTGGACTCCGGGCGTGGCATGAACGCCCACTACCTCCGGACGGACGGCAAGCGCCGGATCAGCACGATGCAGGTCGTCGGCCCGTCCACGTGGAACGCCTCGCCGCGCGACGCCACGGGCCAGCCCGGGCCGCTCGAGGAGGCGCTCATCGGCACGCCGATCATCGAGGAACCCGCAGACGGCCGCCTGACCGGTATCGACGCCATCCGAACCATTCACGGCTTTGATCCGTGTATGCACTGCGGCACGCACTAGTTTCCGCAGGCGGGTGGACCATACGTGAAGTCCACATATACTCGGGACGGAGGAAACCGAGGCGAACGAGCCTGACCGCAAGGAGCGTCGATGAGCACCGGCTGGGTCATCGGCTTCGGGGTGGGCGCGGCGGTGGTGGTGGTCGTCGTCGTGCTGCTCCTGCTCATGATCGCCGGTATGCGCGCCGCGGCCATCCGGGCGGAGTCGATCCTGGCCGCCCTCCACGCCGCTCGGGACAACACCCAGGGACTCTGGGAGATCGAGCGCATCAACACCCTGACCACCCGCATCCTCGTCGCCGCCACCACCGCCCGGCAGGCGCTCGCCCGCCGGGCCGGGTACCGCGTAGGGGAGGTCGGTCAGCGATGACCGACGAGACCCTGTGGTGGACCGCTCTCGGTCTCGGGGCGGTGGTCGCCGTCGTCGCGGTCGCCCTCCTTCAGGTGTTCCTCGGGTACGTCCGCCGGGTCGAACGGGGGGCGGAGGCGATCTGGGAGGCCGGCAAGCAGGTCGCGCGCAACACCTCGACGACGTGGATGCTCGGGCAGACCTCCGAGCGCCTCGACGAGCTCGCCGCCGAGGCGGCGCGCCACGACGCGTTCCTGCGCTCGGTCAAGGGGGCATGAGCCGATGCGTCCCCTGCTCGTCGCCCTGACCGCCGCGGAGATCACCCTCGTCGTCGTCGTGCTCGCCGTGTACCTCCACAAGATCGCGGGATCGCTGCGGGCTACCGCAGGGTTCCTCGGCAAGACGAACTTCGGCGTGCGCGCGATCGAGTCGCAGTGCGCCCCGATCGGGCCGGCGGTCACGAGGATCAACGCGCAGCTGGGCGTCATCTCGTCGGCGCTCGGCGGCCTCGCCGACCTCGCCGAGGGGCTTCCGACCCAGACCAACGGTCGGGACCCCAAGCACACCTCCTCCCGGAGAAGGAGAAAGAGCCGTGGCTGAACTGCAGACCCCGAAGTCGGAGGCGCTGCGCGCCCTGTTCTGGAGGAGCGAGATCCTCCAGGTCATGTACTGGCTGCGGGGGGAGGGCCTCGGTGACGAGATCACCCCGCGGATGATGGAGCGCTTCCTCGGCGTGGGCGCGGAGGTCGGGGTCACCTACCTCAACCGGCTCGTCGAGGAGGGCTACCTCGACCGCACCGAGCGGGGGTTCACCCTGTCTCCCCGCGGTATCGAGGAGGGGGCGGCAGAGTTCGCGTCTTCGTTCGCCGAGCTCACCCGGCCCACCCACGGCGAGTGCAGCGCCGACTGCTGGTGCCACAACTCGCCGGAGGAGGCGGACGCCTGTGCCGCCGAGCGCGGCGCTCACAGCCACTCCCACGATCACGACCACGACCACGACCACTGAGCCGCTGCGTCGCAGCGGCCCTGGAAGCCGAGCCGGACCCCGGGGAGCCCACCATGTCCACCTCACGCATAGACGACGCGCCGGGCGGCTTGCCCCGCAACTACCTGCGGCCCTGCCTGCTCCTCCTCCTCGGTGAGGGAGCCTCGCACGGCTACGAGCTGCTCGAGCAGGTGGGCGTCCTCGGGCTCGAGAAGGCCGACCCGGGTGGTCTCTACCGCACTCTGCGGGCCATGGAGCAGGAAGAGCTCGTGCGCTCGTGGTGGGAGCACTCCGAGTCGGGTCCCGCGCGGCGGACGTACGACCTCACGGAGGAGGGGCGTGACTGGCTCCACGCCTGGGCTGGATCCCTGCGTGAGGTGCACCGGCTGCTCGGGCTCTACCTCGACCGCTACGAGGCCCTGGTCGAGGGCTCGCACTCGACCCTCACGTCATGAGGATCGCGCTCGCCGGCAAGGGCGGTGCCGGCAAGACGACGACGTCGGCGACGCTGGCACGGCTTCTCGCCCTGGGCGGGACGCCCGTCGTCGCCATCGACGCCGACAGCAACCCCAACCTCTCCTTCGCCCTCGGCGTCCCGCGGGAGGAGGCGACGCAGGCCAGGGGCCTGCCGACCTCGCTCGTCTCCCGCCGCCTCGGTGGCCCGGGCCTGACCCAGTCGCTCGACACCGCCCTGGACCGGCACGCGATCGTCGCGCCCGACGGGGTCCGCGTCCTGCTCATGGGGATGCCCGCGCACGCGGAGGAGGGATGCCTCTGCTCGGCGCACGCGACGGTCAGCGCGGTCCTCGAGGACCTCGGAACCCGGCAGGAGGTGGTGACGATCATGGACATGGAAGCGTCACCGGAGCACCTGAGCCGGGGCACCGCCCGCCACGTCGATCAGCTGCTGCTCATCACCGAGCCCTACTACCGGTCGCTGGAGACGGCGCGCAGGATGGCGGCCCTCGCCGCGGAGCTGCCGATCTCCCGCGTGGCCGTGGTCGGCAACAAGATCCGCTCTGAGGGCGACGCCGAGGCGATCGGCGCCTTCTCGGAGCGACACGGCCTCGAGGTGGCCGGTTACGTCCCGTGGAGCGACGCCGTGACGGAGGCCGACGCGCAGGGCGTCCCCCTCGTCGAGCGCGACCCCGACGGTCCCGCTGTCCAGGCCATCGCCGAGCTCGCTCGGGGACTCGTCGCGTACCAGTTCCAGACGGCGGGTTAGGGCACCCGCAAACCGGTTAGACTGCGGGCTGCTCCGGGCAGCTCGACCAAAGCGGTTCGCCATGCCGGTTACGCCCGTCAGTGAAGAGCGGCTCCGCGTCGTGGTCACGCGCGAGCGCCGCACGCCTCCGCGACTCTACGAGCGCAATCCCGTCGCGGGGCTCATCGTCGAGAGCATGGCGAAGGCCAGCGACCGCCACGAGCACGCCGTGCGCGATGCCGGGGCCTTCCTGCTGGACCTCCTCCGCGCGAACGAGCCCGAGGCGCCGTGCCTGTCCCTGCCCGTGGCGATGCGGGTCCTCGCCCGCGACGAGGCTCGGCCGATGGACGATGTGTGCTGCTACCTCTCGCGCACCGCACGCCAGGACGTCCTGCTCGGCATCGCCGTGCACGCCCTCGTCGGCGGCTGCGTGGGCCCGCGCCGGCGCCGCCAGGAGCACACCGACGCGCGCCGCGAGGCCGTGATCCGGACCCTCTACCTGCTGCTCCGCATGTTCGAGGCCCAGCAGCAGGTCGACGACCTCCATCACCACTACGCCGCCGACTAGCAGCCCGCCGGCAACCGAGAAGCCCCCCGCATCGGCGGGGGGCTTCTCCGTGGTCTTGCTCAACGATGGTCTTGCTCAACGATGGTCTTGCTCAACGGTCCCAGGACCTGGGACCGTCGCAACCTGTTCGCCTACTTCCTGGCGGACCGGAGGGCGAAGCGCTGGAGGGTCTTGCTCACGTTCTGCACCTTGTGCTTGGTGCGGAGGTGGTCAGCGACCTTGCTCAGCAGCTCGTCCTCGCTCGAGGCCTTGAAGTGGCCCTTGCAGGTTGCGCCTGCATCCGTTCAGCGGAACTCGGGCATGTGCTCTGCTCCTCCCTTTGGGACTGCCTGTCTCCAAGTCTTACCCCTTGGCGTCAGCCCTGCACGCCGAGGGTCTGGTCGAGCGCGACGCGGGCCTCCTCCAGGTTGGAGTAGATCTCGCCGATGAGCGGCTCGAGCGGCTCGCCGCCCTGCGCGATCGCGCGGACACCGGCGTTGATCGTGCCGACGGTGAAGTTGACGTGGTTCAGGATGACCGCCACACGGATGAGGTAGGCGGCGAGCACCGCGACGGTGGCGAACACGAGCACCAGGACGAACCAGCCTGCGAGTGGCATGCGATGCTCCTTATCCGAGTTGCTGGAGGGCCGCGCCGTAGCTCTTGACCCCCGCGGCCACCTGTGCGGTCTGGTCGCGGGTCTCTTCGAGCAGGTCGACCCCGTCGAGGGCGGCGATGAGCAGCACGCCGTGCTCGAGCACGTCGTCCGCGTACCGCTTGATCTCCACGATCGGTTCCATGAGGTTGTTCAGCAGGGTGATGACGACCGGGATGACGGCCAGGATGATGATGCCGAGTACCCACAACCACAACATTGTCGCTCCTCCCTACCGCACGGCTTGGGCGTAGCGCTGCACGTTCGACGCGATGCGGGGCAGCATCTGGTTGATCTCCCGCAGCCCCTGGTTCACGCGCTGGACGGGCGGGCCGATCGACAGCACCTGCTCCTCCACGGCGCGCACGCCGAAGGCGACGTTGGCGAGGGTAGCCGAGATCGACTTCAGCCTCGTGGTGATGACGACGAGGTAGATCGCGAGCACGAGGACGAGGAGGACCACCTCGATGAAGGTCAGGACGACGAGCAAACCACTCATACTTGACTCCAGAGCTGATCGTGCCGCTTGATCTCTTCCTTCAGCTTGTCCACGGTGTTGGCCGTGCCCTGCAGCTGCCAGGCCGTCGCGGTGTTCGCCGCGAGCTTCGTCGCCATCTGCCACACGTCGGCGAGACCGCGGTCGATGTCCTGGACGAACCGCAGCAGCAGGGTGAGGAGGGCGATCACGACGGCGATGACGACGGCGCCGATGCCGAGCGCCACCGACCACATCGCGATCTCCTGCGGTGCGTACGCGAGAACCCTCATGCCTGGGCCTCCAGTGCCTCACGGGCTTCCGTCGCGCGCTCGAGGATCGCCTTCGCGGTGGCGTTGACGGAGTCGATGTCCCACAGGGGCAGCGTCGTCTGCCGACCCTGGTCGAGGCCGACGAGGATCTCCTGCGCCTGCTTGGCGATCCGGGCCGCCCGCGACAGGATCGCCGAGACGACGATGACGACGACCCAGACGATGGCGAAACCGATTCCGAGGCCGAGCCACCACCCGAAAAGGTGCGGCTCGCCAGGGGCGTGCTCAGCTAACGTAACGAGCATTCATCACTCCTTACTGTGCCGGAGGTTTGCCCTCCGACTACGATCGACGGATGCGGCGCGTACTCATCTTGTTCGGTGTGGCTTTCGTGGCGGGGCTCGTAGCCGTGGTGGCGGCGACGGCGGGCGAGCGGCTCATCACCGGACCCGACGTCGCCGGGCCCCCGGACACGTCGACGGCGGGAGACGGCGAGGCCTTCGCATCCTTCACGGACGAGCGAACCGGCTTCTCGCTGTCCTACCCGGCGGACTGGCGCAGGGTCCCCGTCGGGAGCCCCGCGGTCCGCCTGCTCGTCGCGCCACCCGACGGCGACGACTCCATCCTCGTCCGGGTCGTCACGCTCGAGGCGGACGTGACCGGCGACGATCTTCCCGCCGTACGGACCTTCACCGACCAGCTCGTCCGCGAGGGCGAGACGGTGGAGGTCCTCGGCGACCCGACACGCGTCGAGATCGGGGGCCTGCCGGGCATCCAGTACCTCTACACCTTCGAGGACGCGGAGTCCGGCCGGCAGGGTGTGCACTCCCACTACTTCCTGTTCGACGGGAGCACGATGTACACGATCGTGCTCCAGGCGCTGCCGGTCGAGCGCTTTGCCGAGCTCGCCCCCGCCTTCCGGGTCGTGATCGACAGCTTCGAGGTGTCGACCTGACCCGGGGCGGGGGCGAGCGGGAGGCACGGTCTGTGGTTCGCTAGCTGACGCAGCCGGAGCCCGAGAGCAGGCCCAGGACCACGACGATCGAGTTGCAGTCGATGGAGGCGGCGTGCCCCAGGATGCTCGGGGTGTTCTCGGTGCCAACCACCTCGATGATGGCGCCCGTGTCGCTCTTGATGCCCTGCCCGAGGGCGATCACTCCGTCGGCGCGGCTGTTGATGTCCGCGACGCCCTGCTGGATCGAGTGGACGACCGGCAGGAGCGTCGAGAACGTCGCGTGGATGCCGTTCACGGACTGCTGGATGGCTGCCTCGGACGTGCCGATCGCCAGCACGTTCGGGTTGATCTGCCCGGCAGCCATCTGGTTGATCTGCCCGGCGGTGTCGAGGATCTGGGTGACGGTGCCGTCGATGCTCCCGGCCGACTCGATCACCTGATCGAGCTGTCCGGACAGGGGCGCCGCCGCGTCGCGGATGGCCGCGGCGCTCGCGTTGATCTCCTGGGTGAGCGCGACGTGCTCGGTGCCGCTGCCGATGTCGGTGACGAGGTTGCGGATCTCGAAGACCCGCTCGTCGATCGACTGCGCAGCGACGAGCGTGCCGGTGAGCATCAGCACCGCGGCGAGCGCCCAGGCGATGACGATCACCAGCGCCGCACCGGCGAGCCCTTGCTCGTCGCTGTACAGCCGCGCGTGAAGTCTCTTCGTGGTCATGGGGCCTCCTAGCACGGACCCGGCGTGGGCAGAGCGGTGCAGATGCTCTCCAGGTGCCGGTCGGTCTGCTGGAGTCGCGGCACGACGGTGCCCGTGTCGCCCTTGACGCCGGTGAGGATCCCGTTGGCGATGTCGACGCGCATCCAGATGTTCTCCGAGGAGAAGCCCGTGCCGGCGGGCATGCCGGTGGACTGCGTCGCCTCGAGGGAGGCCAGGATTTGGTTGGCGAGCGACAGCACGGACCTCAGCGTGTCCGACGTGCCGGTGAGGCCGCCACCGGTCCCGACGAGCGAGCCCGACGTGTTGTTGAGCGACGCGAGCGTGCTCGACAGCGACGCGTCGACCTGCTGGAGCGAGCCGCGGATGGACTGCAGCTCGCTGATGATGGTCTGCGCCTGCCCCGGCACCGGGACGAGCGACTGGTCGATCGCACCGAGCGAGTCGTTCACCGTCGCGATCTGGTCGGGCAGCGGCTGGACGTGCCCGCCGACACCGGTGAGGTCCTCGTCGGCGGTCGCCAGCGCGTTGTCGATGGACACGAGCGCGTTGGTGATGCCGATGAGGAACGCGATGACGACGAGGACGACGAGGAGACCGATGGTCACCCACACCCACAGCCACCGGGTGGTGCCGGCGGTCTCGACCGCTCCGCTCTGCCCCGACGAGACCTGGGATGTGCGGTCGGCGGTCCCGGAGTACCTGCTCTCAAGTTTGGTTGCCATGTTCTTGCCTCCTACCTGCCGCCGCCGGCGCAGACGCCCTGACCGGCCATCGGCCCGAGCAAGAGCTTCGTGTCGATACCGCAGGCAGTGAACTCGATGGACTGCGCGGTCGTGAGGACGTTGCCGGTGTCGTTCTTGATGCCCTGGGCCAACCCGAGCGTGCCGTCGAGGCTGGTGTTGATCTGCACGACGTCGGCGTCGATGCGCCGGGCGACGTCGAGGATGGCCGCAGCGGTCTGGTTGATGCCGACCGCGGTCGCGTCGATGTCCTGCGCGGTCCCGCCGATGCCGCCTGCCGCGGCGGTCTGGTTGATCGTCCCGGCGGACGCCAGGATGCCGCCCGCGGTCGAGTTGATCGAGCTGGCCAGGCCGTCAACTGCCTGGGCGAGCGCGACGATCTCGGCGAGCAGGCCCTCGAGGGGCTGCGCGGTGTTGAGGATCGAGGCCGCGGTCTCGTTCGTGCGGTTCAGCTGCACGATGGAGTCCGTGGCGGTGTTGATCCCCGTTCCGGTGGCGGCGATGTTGTCGGCCTTGGCGTTGATGCTCCGCGCGGTCGACAGCGTCCGCCAGAGGAGCCCTGCGGACACCGCGACGGCGCCGAGGACGACCACCAGGACGAGAACACTCGCGATCTCGACCTGCCCGTGCTGGGCATGCCGCCGTGCTTTACCTGGTCCCTGTCGGGTCATGCCCATCACTGGACCACCTCCTGGTCTGTGGGAATGTCGTGGTGAGGAATGGTGCTCGTCGCAATGTCCTTGAGCTCTCCGGTCAACGCAACCTCCTGGGGGACAGCCGGGCACGACGAGGAGACCGAGCCGGCGAGACCCCACCTCCGCACGAGAGGCGAACCCTCACGCAAACTCCGGGCGCTGCACTGTTATGTGGCCCTCCCCTCGATCGGGCCGGACGTACGTGTACCACACACATAGGACCCCTGACTAGTCCCCGGGCAGCGGAAGGCCAGAAAAGCCCGCCAGGCCCCCCCGAACCCCTGCAGCGGGGTTCAGCCTCAGGGGTTCAGCCCAGGAGGGCGGCCGCCCCTGAGCGGCTCAACCGCTGGTTGGCGAGTCGCAGCGTCCGCGCGGTGTAGGTGACGAGATGGCGCAGGCGGGCGGGCGTGAGCCGTTCGCACATCCAGTCCCAGTGCAGCGACACCCAGTCGCCGGCCGCCGGCTTCGCGACGAAGGCCAGTCCGCGCTCGGCCCGCGTGGCCGTCTCCAGCCGCCGCGGCCCGAGGCTCAGCGACCGGCCGTCCCAGCGCAGGGGCCGGCTGCCCACGACGACCTGGTCCCCGCTCGCCGTCACGACCTGTCCCCAGCGGATGCGGCAGCGGTCGAGGACCTCGAGCGCCTTCTCCCCCTGGACCCCCGCCCCGAGCAGTCCGATCCACGGGTACACGCAGAACACGTGGAAGCTGTGATGGGGCACCCCACCAGCGGGAACGGCCTCGGCCAGGCGGCCCCACGCCTTGCCCGCCGGGCCCCGGAAGCGGCTCTCGAGGGACCGGCCGAACACGCTCATGTCGACCTGGTCGAGCAGCGGGCTGCCCACCCAGTAAGCCTCTCCCACCCGGGGGTCGAGCGGGTCGTCGATCCCCGCAGCCGTGGCGATGAGCTGATAGTAGGGCCACGCGCCGGAGAAGCCCCGGGCGAGCTCGCGCAGGCCGGGGTCGACGGCTCCGGTCGCCCCGTACTCGAGAAGGGCCCGGTGGTCCGCCGGGCCGCAGTAGCCGCGGGCGTTCGGCGGGTAGGCGTACCGGGCGAACAGCAGGGCCCCGGCGTTGCCCGGTGCCGTGGATGTCGGAGCCATGGTGGGACCCATGTTCGTCTCGCCGTCCTCTCCCCGCGACCTCGGGCTGAAAGGAGCCCGAGAAGCCTCCACGTCAACTATATGCGGCTAACATGGAGCGCAGCGTTACTAGTCCCCCCGGAGCAGCCGCGAAGGCCTGTGCGAAGGGGTGGCGACCAGTACGATGGATGTCCCAACCCGCGGAGGACCACGTATGTGTCTCGGCATTCCCGGCAAGATCGTGGAGCTGGTCGACCCCGACAACGGGATCGCCAAGGCGGACGTGAACGGGGTGCGCCGCAACGTCTCCATCCAGCTCATCCCCAAGGAAGAAGGCGGCGTCGAGGTCGGTGACTGGGTCCTGATCCACGTCGGCTTCGCGATGTCGAAGATCGACGAGCAGGAGGCCGAGGACACCTTCCGGTTCCTCGAGCAGCTCGGTGCCATGTACGAGGAGGAGCTCTCCGACCTCGCCAAGAGCGACATCGAGTAGGAGGCTCACTGTGAGCCAGCAGTCGACGGCAATGGTGCGGTCGGCGATCGATGACGCGAGAGCCCGCCGGCGGGCACCCGGCGAGGCGGTGGCGGCCGAAGCCGAGCGCGTTGCGCGAGCCTGCCACGCGATGGCGGCGCGCTTCCACCAGGGCGGCAAGCTCGTCGGCTTCGGCAACGGCGGCACGACCTCGGACGCCCAGCACGTGTCGGTGGAGTTCGTGCACCCCGTCATCGTGGGCAAGCGCGCCCTGCCGGGGATCTCGCTCACCAGCGACGTCGCGACGATCACCGGCGTGGCCAACGACGAGGGCTTCACCGAGGTCTTCGCCCACCAGCTGCGCTACCTCGCCAACCCCGAGGACATCGCGCTGGGGGTCTCCTCCGACGGGCGGTGCGCGAACGTCCTGCGGGGCCTCCAGGTCGCCAAGGAGCGCGGGCTGCTCACCGTCGCGCTCGTCGGCGGTGACGGCGGGCCGATCGCCGCGGATCCCGCCGTCGACCACGTGCTCCTCGCCAGGTCCCCCGATCCCCGTGTCGTGAAGGAGGTCCACGTGACCCTCTACCACATCCTGTGGGAGCTGGTGCACGTGTTCTTCGAGCAGCCGGGCGTGCTGAGCCCCGAGGTCCTGCGGTGAGCACCGATCCGATCCCTCTCGGCACGCAGCTCCCGCCGCCCGTCCCCGAGTGCTACGGAGACGTCTGCATCACGTGCTCCGACGAGGCGGTGGAGGTGACGGTCCTCGAGATGCTCGACGACGGGCTCGCCCGGGTGGACACCGGTGAGAGCGTCGAGGTGGTGAGCGTCATGCTCGTCGACGCCGAGGTCGGCGCTCGCATCCTCGTGCACGCCAAAGAAGCCATCGTCCGTCTGGAGGACTGAGGTGGACGCCGACGACCAGGTCGGGGGCATCGAGGCCCTCTACCCCTTCCTCTACGCCGACGCGTCCAACGTCGACGCCGTGCTCGCCGAGGTGCGCCGCTCCACGGTGGCCAAGGCCGCCGAGATCGTGGCGCTGCGCGAGGAGGTCTTCGACCTCCACGCCGAGCGGCTCGTCGCCTGCGCCGAGGCGATGGCCGCCTCCTTTGCCGCCGGCGGCAGGCTCTTCGCGTTCGGCAACGGCGGTTCGAGCACGGACGCCCAGGACGTCGTCAACACCTTCCTCCACCCCGGCCTCCCCACCGGACCGGCCGTCCGTCCGCTGCCGGCGCTGTCGCTCACCGGCGACGTGGCCGTGCTGACGGCCCTGTCCAACGACGTCGGGTTCGACGTCGTCTACGCTCGGCAGATCGCCGCCTTCTCCCGCGCCGGCGACATCGCGTTCGGGCTGTCGACGAGCGGCGGGTCGGCGAACGTGCTGCGGGCGTTCGACGAGGCCTCGCGACGCGGCCTCGTCACCGTGGGGCTCGCCGGCTACGACGGGGGCCAGATGGCTGACGCCGACACCATCGACTACCTGTTCGTTGTGCCGTCCTCCTCGGTGCACCGCATCCAGGAGGCCCAGACCACGCTGTACCACGTCCTGTGGGAACTCACCCAGACGGCCCTGGAAGGGCGAGGAGCGAAGCTATGAAGTTCGTCGACGAGTACCGCGACGCCGAGATCGCCAAGCGCCTGGCGAAGGAGATCGCCGAGCTCGCGGGGTCTCGGGAGTACAAGTTCATGGAGGTGTGCGGGGGTCACACGCACACCATCTACCGCCACGGCCTCGAGGACTACCTGCCCGAGAACGTGCACCTCATCCACGGCCCCGGCTGTCCCGTCTGCGTGATCCCGATGGGGCGGGTCGACGACGCGATCGCCATCGCCGAGCAGGACGACGTCATCATGACCTCGTTCGGCGACATGATGCGCGTGCCCGGCGGACGCGGCTCGTTCTTCGACTCGAACGCCGCCGGGGCGGACATCCGCATGGTGTACTCCCCGCTCGACGCGCTGAAGATCGCGCGCAACAACCGTGACAAGCGCGTCGTGTTCATGGCGATCGGCTTCGAGACCACGGCCCCCTCGACCGCGGCGACCGTGCTGCGTGCGGCCGCCGAGGGCCTCGACAACTTCTCCATCTTCTGCAACCACGTGACGATCATCCCGGCGATCAAGGCGATCCTCGACTCACCGGACCTGCGCCTCGACGGCTTCATCGGACCCGGCCACGTGTCGACGGTGATCGGCTGCCGCCCCTACGAGTTCATTCCCCGGGACTACGGCAAGCCGATCGTCTGCTCAGGCTTCGAGCCGCTCGACATCCTCCAGGGCGTCTACATGATCCTCAAGCAGATCCAGGAGGGCCGCTCGGAGGTGGAGAACCAGTACAGCCGCGTGGTGCCCTGGGACGGCAACCGCCGTGCCCTCGAGGTCATCGGCCGCACGATGGAGCTCCGCCCGTACTTCGAGTGGCGCGGGCTCGGCTTCATCTCCCAGTCGGCGATGCAGGTCCGCGAGGAGTACGCCGCCTTCGACGCCGAGCGCGTCTTCGACGTCCCCGGGGTCCGCGTGGCCGACCCGAAGGCCTGCCAGTGCGGTGAGGTCCTGAAGGGTGTGCTGAGGCCGTGGGAGTGCAAGGTGTTCGGCACCGCGTGCACACCGGAGACCCCGATCGGCACCTGCATGGTGTCGAGCGAGGGCGCCTGCGCCGCGTACTACAACTTCGGGCGCTTTACGCGTGAGCGCGTCCGGGAGGCGACCGTCACATGACCGACCAAGCGCACTCCGGCCCCCCCGTCCCCGGCGACGTGCAGGAGCGCTCCGCCGACTGGGCGGAGGAGGCCATCCGCGAGCACGAGGAGTTCCACGAGCTCGCCCCCCACACGCCGGGCGAGGAGCACCTGTCCCGTGAGGAGCAGGTGCTCCAGAAGATCGAGCGGGCCCGGGCGCGCCGGGCGCGGATCAAGGAAACGCGCATAACGATGTCGCACGGGGCGGGCGGCAAGGCCACCCAGACGCTCATCGACGCGGTCTTCCTCGAAAGCTTCCGCAACCCCACCCTCGAGCGCATGGAGGACCAGGCGCTGCTCGACGTGGGTGGCACCCGCCTGGCATTCACGACCGACTCGTTCGTCGTCTCGCCGCTCTTCTTCCCCGGTGGCAACATCGGCGACCTCGCCGTCAACGGCACGGTCAATGACCTCGCGGTGTCGGGCGCGCGCCCGCTGAGCCTGTCAGCCGCATTCATCCTCGAGGAGGGCTTCCCGATCGAGGACCTGCGACGCATCGTCGAGACGATGGCGACCGCAGCCGCTGCGGCCGGGGTCCAGATCGTCACCGGGGACACGAAGGTGGTGCCCCGCGGCAAGGGCGACGGCTGCTACATCAACACCGCCGGCGTCGGCGTGCTCGAGCGGGACATCAGCCTGTCCGCGACGAGCGCGCAGCCCGGCGACGCGATCATCGTCTCCGGCCCGGTGGGCGAGCACGGGGTCACCGTCATGCTCGCCCGCGGAGAGCTCGAGATCGAGTCCGACGTCGTCTCCGACACCGCGCCGCTCCACGAGCTCGTGGATCGGCTGCTCGACGCGACGAGGGGGGTGCGCTGCATGCGCGACGCCACCCGCGGCGGCGTCGCCACCGTGCTCAACGAGATCGCAAAGGCGTCCCAGACGGCCGCGGTGCTCGATGAGGGCAAGGTGCCGATGCGCCCGGACGTGTTCGGGGCGACGGAGATCCTCGGCATCGACGCCCTCTACGTCGCCTGCGAAGGGCGCATGGTCGTCGTCGTCGACGGCGCGGAGGCCGACGCCGCGCTCGAGGCCCTCCACTCGCACCCGCTCGGCAAGGGCGCTGCGGTCATCGGCTCGGTGAAGGAGGACCCGCCGGGGCTCGTGCTGCTGAAGACGACCTTCGGCGGCACCCGGATCGTCGACGTCCTCGTCGGCGACCCGCTCCCCCGCATCTGCTGAGGCGCCGCCAGAGGGCTACGGCCCTGTCGGCTCGGGCTCGTCCATGAGCTCGGTGACCTGCGCGACGGCCCGAGCGAACGCGACGGTGGAGAAGGTCTTCAGCCGCAGGTTCACCCCGCCCCGCGGCCCGTCGGCCTTGAGGCTGAGCGAGACGTCGGGGTGGCGCATGTACCAGCCGCCGACGGCGCGCAGGGCGCTCGCGCAGGCCGCCTTGTCGGGGAACTCGAGGAGGAACACCCGCAGGGTGACCTCCTCCGGCGGTGCGGTCGGGGTGAGGCGCGGACCGACGGCCTTCGCGGCCCCCGGCAGTGAGAGCTCCGGCAGGCGGGTGAGGCGCTGCTGGAGCCCCATCTGGTTCTTGAGCGCCTGTTGCAGCTCGTTCAGCGTGGTGGTCTGCTCCTCGACGTCGTAGGCCCCGTCGGGGAAGTTCACCACCACGCGCAGGTCGCTCACAGCGCCCGCGCCACGAACGCCTCGAGCTGGGCGAGGTTGCGTACCTCCACGACCTCGTCACACGCCGGCGCGAACGCGCTCATGACCGAGTCGCCCGTGTCCCAGTGGTCCCGTGGCTCGGGGTTCAGCCAGTACAGCCGGCGGGCGCGGTCGGCGACACGCTCGAGGTACTCGACGCCGGTGCTGCGGAAGTTGCCCCGCGCGTCGCCCATGACGAGGACCGTCGTGCGTGGCGCGATGTCCCTGCCGGCGCACTGCCAGAACTGTTCGAGGCAGTTGCCGTACCACGACTGCCCGTCGCCCTCCACGACGTTCGCCTCGCTCTCGACCCGGGCGAGCGCGGCGGGAAAGCTCCCCGCGGACTGCAGCAGGCCGGTCACCTCGTCGAGGGCGTCGACGAACACGAAGGTGCGGACCCGCTGGAACTGCGTGGCGAGCCCGTAGGTGAGCTCCAGCGTGAACTTGGCGAAGGCCCGCATCGAGCCGGAGATGTCGCAGAGCAGGACGATCTCGGGCTTGCCGGCGACCGGGCGGCGGAATCGCGGCTCGACGAGCGCGCCGCCGGTGGACAGCGATCCGCGGATGGTGCGGCGAAGGTCCAGCCGCCCCTGCCTGGCACGCCGGCGCCGGTGGGACAACCGCATGGTGAGTTTGCGGGCGAGCGGTACGAGGGCCGCGCGCATGCGCTCGAGGTCGGACTGGTTGGCCCAGAGGAAGTCGACCTCGTCGGGCGGGGGCCTGCGGTTGCGTCCCGAGAGCTCCTCGGGGTTGAGCACGGCGAGCATCTCCGAGAACACCTCTTGGGTGAGCATGTCCCGGAAGGCCTGCATCCGCTCGGTGAGGTCCTCGGTGATGGCCCGGCGCTCGAGGACGGAGTAGCCCTTGCCGCTCACCTCGTCCTCGTAGAGCTGGTTGAGGATGGCGTCGAGGTTCAGGCCCCGCAGGGCCCGGAAGACCGACGCGTCCTCGCTGAGGTTCGTCCCCGACTCGATGTCGCCGTGCTCCTGGACCCGGTCGTGGGCAAGGTGACGCAGGCGTTCGCGGTCGTTCGTGCGCAGCGCGTCGGTGAGCGTCTCGGTCGGGTCACCGCCACGCGCCACGCGCTCGGCCGTCGACGGGCCGCGGCGCGACGGGAAGTAGAGGTCGAAGGCGCGATCGAAACGCGGGCGCAGCGCCGGTTCCTTGCAGAGGGTTCCCGCCAGGCCCGCCCGCACGACCTCCCGGTGCTCGAGCGGCAGGGTCGGCAACGCCTCGAGCGCGTCGACGATCTCCGGCGCCGACACCGCGATGCCGGCGGCCCGCAGCTCGCGGGAGAAGGCGACGACGTGCTCCGCCAGGCCGTGGTCGCTCGGGTCATCCATCGTCTCTCTCAGCGAGCTCGCGCTCCACGGTCGCCTGGTCCACACGGTGCTTGAGCAGCGTTCCACCGGTGCGGACGAGCGTCTCCCGGTCCGTGGGCGACAGCCCGAGGTCAACGAGGGTCGCCGCCCAGTCGAGCGTCTCGGCGATCGACGGTGGCTTCTTCAGCTCGAGGCTGCGCATGGCCTGGACCATGCGCACCACCTGCTCGGCGAGCTGCTCGGAGATGCCCGGAACGCGGGACAGGATGATCGCCCGTTCGCGCTCCACCGACGGGTAGTCCATCCACTGGTAGAGGCAGCGGCGCTTGAGTGCCTCGGACAGCTCGCGCGTGGCGTTCGAGGTGAGGATGGTGACCGGCCGGGCCGTCGCGCTGATACGTCCGAGCTCGGGGATGGTGACCTGGAAGTCCGCCAGCACCTCGAGCAGCAGCGCCTCGGTCTCCATCTCGATGCGGTCGACCTCGTCGATGAGCAGCACGACGGGATCGGGGGCCCGGATGGCGTCGAGGACCGGACGGGACAGCAGGAACGGCTCGCTGAAGACGTCGTCGAGGCCGGCACCCTGGCCGTTGCCCCCGGCCTGCAGCCCGAGCAGCTGCTTGCGGTAGTTCCACTCGTAGAGGACCTTCGTCTCGTCCAGGCCCTCGTAGCACTGCAACCGCACCAGCCGCGCGCCCGTGGAGCTCGCGAGTGCCACGGCGAGCTCGGTCTTGCCGGTGCCGGCCGGGCCCTCGATGAGCAATGGCTTGCCGAGCCTCGCCGCGAGATACACGGTCGTGGCCGTGGCGGCGTCGGCGAGGTAGCCCCCCCGGCGCAGCACGTCGGCGGCCTGCTCGACCGACGCGATCTCGACCCCCGTCGCGGGAGCGGCCATGGCGCCTCCTTTGTACGTCTCGTACGTCTCGGCCAGGCTACAGGCGGATGAGGACGCGAATGCCGTCGGCTGTCGGCTGCCGCTCGATCCAGGCGTGGATGGGATCCACGTCACCGAACGCCTCGGCGATCGCGCTGCCCTCGGGAAGTGGGCCCCGCACCCGCACGAAGCGCTCGTTGAAGGCCTGGACCTCGTCCTGGCCCGGGACGACGCTCTCGAGCCAGCGGACCGGAAAGGGGTGATCGGTGAGCCCCGAAGGCGGGCGGTCGCAGGTGAACGAACGGAACGGCAGTTCGGCGATCTGGGCGGGGCGGCGCCCGTCAGGCTCCGCCACCCGGCCGCACTGCGGACATTCCCCCGGATCGGTCATCGCCATCTCCCGTTCCCGCGCGCGTCGCCGATCATGAGTTGCCCTGGAGCAGCTGGTCGAGCAGACGCCGGACCTCCGCGATCGCGACCTCCACCGCTCGGGCGACCGCCGGTGACAGCCCGACCTCGAGCGTCTCCGTCTCCTGCGGCTGGCAGCCGACGAGCAGGAACCGCTCGGGCAGCACGCCCAGGGCCTTGGCGAGCATGAAGGCGCTTTCGGGCTTCGTGTAGTGCATGTCGGCGAGGAAGTCCCACCGGGCCAGCTGAGGGAGGTCGTCCACGTCGGCGACCTCCGGCTCGATGACCATCACGGTGCCCGGCGGGCGGCCGTGGTCGACCGCGTCGAGGACGATGAGCACGTCGGTCGGATCGTACAGGGCCGTCACGAGGTTGATCCCACCCGTGCCGGTCTCGATCACCCGGACCGACTTACCGAGGTCGAGCGTTGCGAGACGGCGGGCGACCTCCACCCCGAACCCGTCGTCCCCCCGCAGCACCTGGCCGACACCGGCCACGAGCACGTCCATCAGCCGATGTCCCGCAGGGCGGCTCGGATCGCCTCCCGCCCCTCGTCGACACCCATGCGGACGAGCTCGGGAGTGTCGGCGCCGAGACCGCTGACGAGCTGGTCGGCGACGTAGAAGCCCGTCCGCCACTGCTCGTCGACGAAGCCCGCCCCGAAGAACGCCTCCGTCGCGCCCTCCGCATCGAGCGCGTCCCTGAACGCGGTCATGAGGAAGTCCCGGTGCTCCTCGCACCACGGCAGCCAGTCCTCGAACCCCCCCACGCCGTACCAGAAGTAGTCGGCCGGCGGGCGGTCGGGCACCACTTCCCGCGACACCCGGATGGCGAGGCCCTCCGCGAAAGCCGTCCAGGCGAGGTCCTCGGGAGGCCGCGCGCCGAGGAGCGTCTCGTGCCACGCGTGGGTGTCCTCGTGTGCGACGAGCACCCGAGCCGGGTCGCGGCCCCCGAACCACTCCAGACAGTGGAGGACCGCCACGTCCCCGTCGACACGGGCGACGCACGCGTTCGTCGAGAACGTGCCGACCATGAGGACGTGGAGCGGCTCGGGCAGGTCATCCAGGCCGAGTGCGTCGCGGACCGCCGGCTCGACCTCCTCGATGAGCCCGGGCATCACCGGAGCCGCCTGCTCGACCGTCCGGCGGACGTCGGACAGCTTGTGGGTCACCGCGGGCACCTGCTCGGGGTCGCCGTAGGTCGCGAAGTAGGCGGCGAAGACCTCGGGATGACGTGCGCGGTAGCGCTCCTCCCACAGCACGCCCCGGGTCACGCGATCTTTGAGGAAAGCCGCCCGGGCGAGGGCTACGAAGTCTGGGGTGGTGTCGAGGATGCGCGCCACGTCGACAGCCACGCTAGCACGATGCCGACGCCGGGCACGATGCCGCTTGGTGTTTACCCACGGTCGGACCTATGGCAGGCTCGACGGAAGAATCGAAAGCAGAGGTGTGTGATGGGGCTCTTCGACAAGATCGCAGGCAAGCCGGACAAAGAGGAAAGCAACGTCGAGCAGGATGCTGCCCGGCAGCTCGAGGCCGCCCGCCGGGACACCGCGCAGCAGCTCGGGGGAAGCCGCACCGGCGGTGGGTTCTCCGGTGCACCGCCCATGTCGCTCGGCTCCCGCCCGCCGACGGCTTCCGCTCCGGCGGCAACACCCGAGCCGGCCCCGCCGGCGACACCGCCGCCGGGCTTCCCGACGCCGCCCGCGGCGAACCCCTTCGCCACGGGGGGCGCCTCCGCGACGCCGCAGGAGGAGCGCCGGAGCATCACCGACATGGCCCTGCAGGACCTCCAGCGCCAGCGTCAGTCGGCGCCGAGCCAGACCCCCTACATCAAGACCGCCCGCCTTCCCGAGAACGAGCTCGAGCGGCGCCGCCCGCCGGCGCCGGGGGAGTCGCTTCCCGGCGTTCCCCCTCCCCACATCCCCTCGGAGGATCTCCGCGATCAGGCGCTGCGCGAGATCCTCGAGCGCAAGGAACGACTTGACCGCGAGTACCGGGCACGCCAGGCGCAGCAGCACGGCGTGAGCGGTGGCGAAGAAGGTTCCGCGCCCGGCGCGCCGGCGGCCCTCGCAGGTCCTGCGGCTCCGACCGGTCCGAAGACCAAGCTCCACGGGCTCGCGCGCAAGAAGCTCAGCCGGCCCGCGCCGGGCGCGGTGAGCGGCACAGCGCCGTCGCAACCCCCGGCCCCGGCCGCGGCACTGCAGCAGGCCGCGGCCCCACCACCGCAGGAGACCGCGGCGCCGCAGCCGCGACGCGCGTTGAAGAAGCTCGTCAAGCCCGCCGCAGTTCCCGAGGCGGCCCCCGCCGCAGCGCCGACCCCGGCACCGCCCGCGGCCCCGGCCCCTGCCGCGAACGGAGCCCCGTCGATCGCGGCTGCGCTCACGGGGGTGAAGGGCGTCGGGCCGAAGATCCTGCGCGGGCTCGAGGAGCACTTCGACTCGGTGCAGGAGATCAAGGAAGCCGACCTCGCCGCGCTGACCGCGGTGAACGGCATCGGCCCAGCGCTCGCTGCGCGCATCCAGTCCTCGCTGTAGGAGGCAGGCAGTACCCTGAAATCCGGATCGCCGAAGCACTCGCGGAGGCGACGGTCAACAGTGCAGGGTGTGGCGGTCCCCGCGGCCGCCATGGAGGTACTGACTCCATGGAGATGAGGGCACCGGCGACGCCGGAGCAGAAGCTTGCCGACCTCGAGGATCGGCTGAAGGCAACGCCGCGTGCGGCGCGGCCCCTCGAGCACGCGGCGCTGCGCCACTCGATCGGTCTGGCCTATGCCGAGCTTCCCTCGGGGGACCGCCACACGAACCTCCAGCGCGCGGTCGCGTCGTACCGGCAGGCCCTGAAGCTGTTCGGCGCCCAGCGCTTCCCCGTCGAGCACGGCCGCGTGCAGACCGCCCTGGGCGCGGCGTTGCGCGAGCTCGGTGAGCGGGACCAGGCGGTCGAGGCGTGCGCCCGAGCGGTCGAGCTGCTCGCCGGCGGACAGGCGCCGGGCGACCTCGGGGCCGCGCTGAACAACCTGGGGCTCACGCAGAGCGACCTCGGCCGGCACGAGGAGGCGGTCGTAAGCCTCCGGCAGGCGGTCGCGGTGTTCACCGCCGCGAAGGAGTCGCGTCAGCGGCCGATGGCGCTGCACAACCTCGGGCAGGCGCAGGCGGCCTCCGGCGACCACGCAGGAGCGGTCGAGACCTACGAGCAGGCCATCAGCGAGACCGACGACGAGTCACTGCCCTACCAGTGGGCGCTGCTTCAGCACGCCCGCGGCGTGTCGCTCACCGCGCTGGGCGAGGGACGTCAGGCCGCCGGGGCGTTCGAGGCTGCTCTAGGGGTGTTCACGCGGCAGCGCTACCCGTTCCCGCACGCGCTCGCGAAGAACAACCTCGGTCTCGCCTACGCCCAGCTCGGCGACGTCACGTCGCTGCGCAGGGCGCTCGCCGCCTACAGCGACGCGGTGCGCCTCCTCGACCCCCGACTGCACCGCCCGCAGTGGGAGCAGACCTACCGCAACCTCGAGCTCGCCGAGTCGGCGCTCGAGGCCCAGGGCCTGAAGGCCACGCGGACCGAGCACTTCGTCGCCCTGCTCGCCGAGGTCGACGACCGCGAGCGGCTCGCGCTGCTCCGCCGGCGGCTGCTCGACCTGCTCGGGCAGCCCGACAAGCAGCGCGACGAGCAGCTGGCGGAGCTCGACCTGGCGGTGCTGAGGCTCGACGAGCAGGCGGGGAAGCAGGTCACCGCGACGTGGCTCGAGGTGCTCATGGAGCTGCCCGACGATCTGCTCATCGCCGGGTTGAAGGCCCGCATGAACGCGCTCGCGCACCTCGACGACGACGAGGAGCGCGAGCAGGCGGCGGAGACACTCGAACGGGTCATCTCCTCCGAGCTGCTCGCCCCCCAGCGCATCCGCGTTCGCGACATGCTCGAGACCATGGGGTACGAGCGGCCATGACGTGCGGCAGTTCCGACGGGGATCACCGACGAGGCGAGCGAGGGGGTTCATCCGTGGTGAGCGGCAACGGGAAGCCTGTGGGGGACGACGATCTCGAGGAGGCGCAGGCGGTCGCGCAGCGTTTCCTCACCCTCGTCGGGGAGGGCGACCACCGGGGCGTCTGGGACCTGTTCTCCGAGAACGCCCAGGCCTACGTCCTCAACCGCGCCGTGGACCGCGGCATGGACTTCGACCTGATGAGCGCGATCCGCCAGGGCGCCGCCTCCGACGAGCAGTTCGACGACTACCTCCAGGACCTGCTCGAAGGGCTGCGCCGGGACCTGCGCGGTGTGGACCTCGCCCGCTTGAAATTCCAGGCGACGCCGGAGCCGGAGACCGCCGGGATGGTGCGGGTCGTCTACCTCCTCGAGATGGACGTCGCCATCGGCGATCAACGTCCCTCCATCCCGGCCGGGTCGGTGCTCGTCGCGCCGCAGGAAGGCGAATGGAAGGTGGAGCGGCTGATTCCCCGGCCGGGCTAGCCGTGCAACCGGCAGACGGCGACGACCTCTCCCCCGACCGGGTTGCCGCGGCGCTCGGCCCGGACGCGTCGCTGGGGCGACCCGTGCAGCACTACGGCGTCGCGGTGTCGGCCGAGTCGCTCGCGCTCGGGTGGGCCCGCCAGCACGACGCTCCCGAGGGCGCCCTCGTCGTGGCGGACGTCGAGCTCTCCGCACGCGGCCGGCGCGGCCAGACCTGGGTCTCCAGGGCCGGTCGCTCGCTGGCGTTCTCGGTGGTGCTGCGTCCGGGGCTGCCGCCCGCGGGAGAGGGCCTGCTGTGGCTGCTCGCGTCGCTGGCCGCCGCCGAGGGGCTCGAGGCCGTGACCGACCTCGACGTGCGGCTCAAGTGGCCGAACGACCTGCTCGTCGGCGGGCGGGGCATCGGGGGGATCCGGATCGACGCCCACCTCGGCCCGGGCTCCATCGAGTCCGCGGTCGTCACCGTGCGCGTCAACGTGGGCCTGCACGAGGACGACTTCCCCGCCGAGCTTCGCGGTGGGGTCACGAGCCTTGCGATGGAGGGCGCGCAGCGGGCCCGGTCGGACGTGCTGGCCGCCGTCCTCGACCGGCTGGCGGCCCGCTACGAGGCTGGTGTGGCGAGCCTGCTCGACGACTACCGGGCGCGCTGCGAGACGATCGGCACCCGCGTGCGGGCGCTGCTCATGCCGACCGGCGAGGCCGTGGGCCTCGCGGCCGACGTCGACGACCACGGGGCGCTCGTGCTCGAGACACCCGGTGGGCGCGGCGGCATCGGCGTCGACCGGGTGCAGCGCCTCGAGCGGGCCTGAACGTCACGGGCGCTCGAGGGCGGCGCGCGACCGCTCACTCCTCGTCGGGCAGGGCCGCCGCGCGCGCCGCCTCCTCCGGCACCGGGATCGCCGAGCCACCGGTGCCGAGCGGCTCGCGTCGCAGGCGCAGGGTGTCCCAGTGACCGAACTCGTTCTCCGGCTGCCAGCGCATCATCCAGCAGCGGTCGCCCCAGCGCTCGTGGAGCTCCTGCTGCGCGGGCTCGCAGAGGAACTTGGAGCACGCCTGCTCGTCGCGCAGGACGGCGAGCGCGTAGTGGTCGGACCAGCCCGAGAAGCCGGTGACGCTGCGCAGCACGCCGCCGTCAGCCGTGAGGCGCCGCCCGACCCGACGGATGTCCCACCAGGCCCACAGGGACTGCCCCAGGTCGTCCGCCTCGATCCGGACGACGATCGCACCGGCCCCGCTCACCGCTCTGCGGTGCCGGCGTGCGGCGGGCGACGTGTCGTAGGTGGGGGCGCCCTCAGGGCCGGCGGAGGCCTTCAGCACGGGCAGCGCGTCGAGCACGGCGTCGAGGGCCCGCTGCTCCTCAGGGGTGCGGGCACGCGCTTTCCTGCCCTGGCCCGTGGGCCCGAGGGTCGCGTCGCTCCAGCGCCCCACCTCCTCGGTCGTCGGCCTCCACCGCATGAGCCAGAAGCTCTCGAGCCACTTGCCGAACTCCCACATGATGTCCTCGTGCGCACCCGAGCGCATGAACTCGAACATCTTGTCCCGCGTCTCCCAGACGGTGATCGTCCAGAACTCGCGGGGGCCGGCGATGATGCTCGCGAAGCGGACGCAGCCGGGGGTGACCGCGAGCTGACGGCGGATCCGGCGGGAGGAGAGGAACATCTGGGGGAACCGCCACACGCCCCGGAGGCGGGACCGGGTGGTGACGGCGAACTTCACCGAGGAGGTCATCGCAGGTCCTCCTACGTCGTTCTCGCTTCGTCGGCCGCGTAGTCGATGAGCGTCTGCGTGAGCACGACGCCGTGCTTCTCGCGCGCATGCGCGGCCACCTGCGCGAGCAGGTCCTCCACGGTCGCGGCTCGGTGGACGGCCCCGCAGGCCACCCCCACGTCGGCGCAGGCGAGTTGGACGGCCATATCGCTCCCATATAGGTGTTGGTGTGTGCGTGGGGGACGCCTACGTCCCCGCGTCGACCTTCGCTGCGAAGTCCTCCAGGGCGTCGGCGACGGCGGTGAGGTTGCCGCTCACGTCGGCCAGCGCCGGTCCGGCAGGCCCCGTGCGGTGCGCGACCGCGCGCACGCCGAAGGTGACCTTGCCGAGCGTGTCGTTGACGTGGCTGAGGATGACCACGATCCAGATGAGGTAGAAGGCCAGCGCGGCGACGAGGAGGGCGACGAGGCCGAGCGTGACGATCGCCGCTGCGGACATCGGCCGATTCCTCTCGGTCAGGCGAGACGGCGGAGCGCGCTCACGTAGCGGGCCGCGTTGTCGGTGACGCGACGAGCCACGTCGCGGGTGTCGGCCAGGGCGGGCAGGGGGTCGAGGGTACCGGTCAGCCGGACGCCGTGCTCGAGGATCTCGTCGGCGTACTGGCGGATCTCCAACGCCTGGGCGATGACCCGGTTGGCGAGGAGGACGACGAGCGGGATGACCGCGAGCAGCCCGACGGCGTTCGCGACCCACCACAGCGTCACGCGCGACCTCCTCGTCGTCGTGCCGGTCCGCACCTCGCCTGGCTGCCCAAAGCCGGGATACCTGCCCCCGGCGGACGACCCGACTATATCATTGCGGAGTAGTCACCCACCGCGCGCTCGGGAGGTCCGGGGCAGTGCGGATGCCGCCGCTGGACGAGGAGGACGCAAATGAAGCTCGGAATCGTCGGGAAGGGCGGGGTAGGCAAGACGACCGTGTCCGCCCTCATCTCGCAGGCCTACGCCGCGCGCGGCGCCCGCGTCGTTGCCATCGACACCGACTCCAACCCCAACCTCGGCATGTCGCTCGGCATGGACTGGGACGAGATGGAGGCCGTGCCGGTCATGCCCCGTGCCCTGATCGTCGGCAGCGAGGGAGACCTGACGGCCCAGGAGGTGATCGAGAAGTACGGTCGCCCCACACCGGCCGGCCCGGTCCTCCTCTCGGCCATCCGCGTCACCCAGGCGGGCTCCGGCTGCACCTGCTCCGGCCACGCGACGGTGCGCAACTTCCTCGGCGAGGTGCTCGCGGAGGAGGCCGACGTGACGCTCATCGACATGGAGGCCGGCCTCGAGCACCTGAGCCGCTCCGGCGGCACCCTCGCGTACGCCGACGTCCTGCTCGTCGTGATGGAGCCGAGCCGCAAGTCGGTCATCACCGCTGCGCGCACCCTCGCCCTCGCCGAGGAGCTCGGCATCCCCAGGGTGTACGGCCTCGGCAACAAGGCCCGCATGCCCGAGGACGCCGAGTTCTTCGCCGAGTTGGCTGCGGAGTACAACGTCCCCCTCGCGGGGGTCATCCCCCTCGATCCCGCCGTGGCCGACGCCGACCGGGCGGGGTCCGCGGTGACCGCCACACCCCCCGAGGCGGTGCGTGCGGCGCTCGACGCCGTCATCGACCTCATCGAGGGCTCCTCAGTGAGCGACCAGGCCCCCGTGCGCTGACCCCCACGGGGGGCGGGCGAAGTTTTTTTCGCCAACCCGGTTGACATTCAACCTGGATGCAGGGTCTACCTTGGGGGCATGACCCGCCTCACCGTCTCCAAGCTCGCTGAACGCGTCGGCAGCACGCCGTCCGCGCTGCGCTACTACGAGCGCATCGGCCTGCTGCCCGCCCCCCGGCGGAGCGCCGGGGGCTACCGGCTCTACGACGAGACCGCCGAGGAGCGCGTGCGGTTCATCAAACGGGCCCAGCGCTTCGGCCTGCGCCTCGACGAGATCAGTGACCTCCTGTCCATCCGCGAGCGCGGGCAGTGTCCGTGCGGGCACACCCGCGACCTCCTCGCGGGGCGCCTCGCGGAGATCGACGAGGAGATGGCCGGCCTCGCCCGGCTGCGCCAGGACATCGAGCGCATGGTCGAGGACCTGCCGTCCAGCGAGGACCGCGCCGACTGGGCCTGCGGCGGCGAGCTCGTCACGCTGACCCGCCGCCCCCCCGATCACCACGCCAACACCAACCTTGAAGCCTGATGAGAGACGAGAAAGGACACCGACCATGAGCACCACCGACACCGGCTGCCAGTGTGGCTGCAGCACGATGACCGTCGTCACGGAGGCGGCCGAGCCCTGCGGCTGCGGCTGCGAGTGCTGCGCCGCCGTCCCACAGAGCGCCCAGGAGGAGATCACCCAGCTGCGTCAGCTTCGCGAGAACGTCGAGCAGCGCCTGCAGACGCTCCAGGCGAGCGGCGAAGGCGCCGCCGCGGCATGCGGCTGCGGCTGCGGCAGCGCGAGCAGCTCCGGCCCGGCCGAACCGTGCGCCTGCGGCTGCGACTGCTGCCAGGTCGCTTCCTGACCCGGCCGGCTCGGCCGGCAGCCGTCGGAGGACCGACCTCCCCGCCCTGCTGCCTCAGCTAGGACGCGGGGAGGAGGTCCTCGGCGAGCGCCGCGAGCGCCGCCACGGCCGGCGCGTCGGGGTCGAGGTCAAGGGGCGCGATCCCCTTGCGGTCGGCCTCGACGATCACCGGGTCGTCGGGCACACCCACGACCTCCACCCCGGGCGGAAAGGCCGCACGGATCCGCTCGAGGTCGTCCTCGCCCCGGATGCGGTTGGCGAGGACCACCGTGCGCATCGCCGCGCGCTCCCCCGCGAGCTCGGCGGCACGGGCGCCGACCTCGAGCGACTTCGACATCGCCTCGACGACGATGACGACCACGTCGACGGCGTTCTCCGCCAGGCGCGTGAGCGTGCCGATCCCCGCCTCGCAGTCCGCGATGACCACCGATGCGCCGAACTCCCCGGACCCGAGCAACTGCTCGGGTGAGAGCCCGCATCAGGGACAGCCCGGCTCCGGGTTCTCGATACGCGAGACGACGGCGAGCCGCACGTTGTCCGGCGCGTCGGAGCCGAAGCGGTCCATGAGCTCGGCCCAGCCAGGGGCGTGCTCCTCCTCGCCTTCGGCGAGCGCCTGACGCATCGCGTCGAGCCGCTCGGTCTCCGTGTCACCGATGCCCAGCGAGATGCCGAGGTTCGGGTTGCTGTCGCAGTCGAGCGCGACCACCCCGCGGCCCTGGCGGCCGATGGTGCGCGCCAGCACGGCCGACGTCGTCGTCTTGCCAGAGCCGCCCTTGCCGACGACCGCGATCTTCATGCGCCTGCCTCCTCAGCACGGAGCCGTTCCACCAGCAAGTCTATCGCCTTGACCGCCGGTGAGTCCGGGGCCTCCTCGATCGGGGGACGGCCTTTCCGGTCCGCTTCGGCGAGCTCCTCGTCGAGCGGCACGGCACCGACGACCTCAAGGCCCGTGCGGTCCTGCACCCGCTCGACGTCACCGTCCTCGCAGACCTTGTTCACGACCGCCACGACCCGCGGCGCGTCCTCGGCCAGCGCGAGGCGCGCCAGGCGCTTCGCGCTGAGGATCGACTTCGCCATCGGCTCCACCACCACGAGGATGGTGCGGGCGTAGCGACCCCAGCCGAGAAACGGCTGGCGGGTGCCCCCGGGGAGGTCGCCGACGATGTTCCACTTGTCGTCGGGCAGCTGGGCGGTGATCTGGCGGAACGCGAACTGCGAGCGAATGAGCCCGCGCCCGGAGTCGCGGATCTTGCCGAACTGCAGGACGCGCACACCGTCGGGCCCGCGCACGGCGTAGCGCTCGACGGCGTCGGCGGCCGTGAGCTCCCCGGCCAGCACGTACCGGGGGCCGGCCTCCGCCGGGTTCTCGACCACCGCCTCGTCGGGGATCCCGGCGTCGGTGGTCTCGACGCCGAGCGAGTAGGCCAGGCCGGGAAGCGGGTCGGAGTCGACGACGAGCACCGGCTCCCCACGTCGGGCGAGGAGGCGGGCGAACGTCCCCGCGATCGCGGACTTGCCGGCTCCGCCCTTGCCTACGAATGCAACGCGCATCCGGCTACCGTATCCGGTCGGTGAGCAGGGCGGTAACAGCCCGGGCGCGCGCTGCTCCTATCATGGCGGGCAGATGGCCACACGTGTGCGCACCCGCGTCCGGGTCGACGGCATCGTCCAGGGCGTGGGCTTCCGTCCCTTCGTGCACTCGCTCGCGACGCGGTGGCACCTGGCGGGGCTGGTCGGCAACGACACGCGTGGGGTGTTCATCGAGGTCGAGGGCGCGCCGGAGCACGTTGCGGACTTCGTCTCCGCGCTCGACCGGGAGGCGCCGCCGCTGGCCGTCGTCGAACGCGTGGAGACGGAGCCGGTGCCCCTGCGGGGGGAGCGCGGCTTCGTCATCGTCGACAGCGCCACGGGCGGGCGCCGCGACACGCTCGTGTCGCCCGACACCGCGACGTGCGCCGACTGCCTCGCCGAGATGGCCGATCCCGCCGATCGCCGTCACCGCTACCCGTTCACGAACTGCACGAACTGCGGGCCCCGCTTCACGATCGTGCGGGACGTGCCCTACGACCGGCCGAACACCACCATGTCGGCCTTCCCGATGTGCGCCGACTGCGCCGCGGAGTACGACGACCCCGCCGACCGCCGCTTCCACGCCCAGCCGGTGTGCTGCCCGGCCTGCGGTCCGGCGCTGTCCCTGCTCGACGCCGGCTACGAGCCGGTCGAGGGCGACCCGATCACCGCGACCGCGTCGCTGCTGCGGGCCGGGCGCGTCGTCGCCGTGAAGGGCCTCGGTGGCTACCACCTCGCCGCGGTCGCCGCCGACGAGGACGCGGTCGCCGCTCTGCGTGACCGCAAGCACCGCGAGGACAAGCCGTTCGCGGTGATGGTCACCGACGTCGCGGCTGCCCGTGCCCTGTGCACGGTGACCCCCGCAGAGGAGGCGCTGCTCACGAGCACCCGTCGTCCCGCCGTCCTCCTGCGGCGCCGCCCGGACGCGCCCGTCGCCGCGGCGGTCGCGCCCGGCAACCGCCACCTCGGCCTCATGCTGCCCTACACGCCACTGCACCACCTGCTCGCCGCAGAGGTCCGCGAGCCGTTCGTCCTGACGAGCGGCAACGTCTCCGACGAGCCGATCGCCTACCGCGACGGGGACGCCCGGGAGCGCCTGTCTCCCATCGCCGACGGGTTCCTCGTGCACGACCGACCCATCCACATCCGCACGGACGACTCGGTCACGCGGGTGTTCCGCGAGCGCGAGCTCGTCATCAGGCGCTCGCGCGGGTACGTGCCCCGGCCCATCACGCTTGCCGCGCCCGCCCGCCGCCCGGTCCTGGCCTGCGGCGCCGAGCTGAAGAACACTTTCTGCCTCGCCCGCGGACGGCACGCGTTCGTGTCCCACCACATCGGCGACCTCGAGAACTACGAGACGCTGCGGTCGTTCGTGGACGGCATCGCGCACTTCAGCCGCCTGTTCGACATCGTCCCGGAGCTCGTCGCCCACGACCTCCACCCCGAGTACCTGTCCACCAAGTACGCCCTCGACCTGCCCGACGCGGAGCTGCTCGGTGTCCAGCACCATCACGCCCACATCGCGTCGTGCCTCGCGGACAACGGGCACCCGGGACCGGTGATCGGGGTGGCCTTCGACGGGCTCGGCTACGGCACCGACGCCACGCTGTGGGGGGGCGAGGTGCTCGTCTGCGATCTCCACGGCTTCGACCGGGCGGCGCACCTCGCGACCCTGCCGATGCCCGGAGGGGCGAAGGCCATCAGGGAGCCCTGGAGGATGGCGGCGTCCTACCTCGACGCCGCCGGCCTCGCGGCCGAGCACCACGACGTCGCCCAGCGCAACGCCGAGTGGTGGGATCGCGTGCTCGCCGTCGCGCGGTCCGGTGTCTCGGCCCCGCTCACCTCGAGCGCGGGGCGCCTGTTCGACGCGGTGGCGGCGCTGCTCGGGGTCCGCGACCGGGTCCACTACGAGGGGCAGGCGGCGGTCGAGCTCGAGCAGCGCGCAGACCCGGCCGAGCGAGGGGCCTATCCCGTCACCCTCGACGCCGGCGCCCCGCTGCGGGTGCGGACCACCGACCTCGTGCGGGCCGTCGTCGCCGACCAACGGGCCGGCACCGATGTCGCGGTCGTCGCGGCCCGCTTCCACAACAGCCTCGCGGCAACCGTCGCCGAGGTGTGCGCGAGGGTGCGCGAGCAGACGGGCATCGGCACGGTGGCGCTGTCGGGAGGCGTCTGGCAGAACCTGCGCCTGCTCGGCAGCACGGTGGACGGGCTCGAGGCGCGTGGGCTCGCCGTGCTGCTCCACCGCCAAGTGCCCCCGAACGACGGTGGGATCAGCCTTGGCCAGGCTGCGGTCGCCGCAGCCGCCGACCGCAGGGATTGACGCGCGCGTCAATTTGTGCGTGCATGCCGGTCTCGAGAGTTCCACCGACGTCCCGCGGCCCAAAGAAGACCATGCGACAAGCCGAGGACACCCGGGCGCAGACGCAGCGGCGTCTTGCCACCCCGGGTGACTCCGACAGTGCCCAACCGAAGAACTTCCTCCAGGCGTGCCTCCTGCTGCTTCTGCGAGAGGCCCCTTCCCACGGGTACGCGCTCATCGAGCGTCTCGAGGAGATGGGCAGCCGGCGGGACCGCGGCGTCGTCTACCGCACCCTGCGGTTCCTCGAACGTGAAGGCCTGGTGCAATCCGCCTGGGAGGACTCCCACTCCGGACCGGCCAAGCGCAGCTATGCCCTGACGCCGTACGGTGAGGAGATGCTGTCCGCATGGGCGGAGTCGCTCCGCAGCAGCGCGCGCATGCTCGGTGAGTACCTCGAGCGTTACCACAAGGCCACGAAGGGGACCTCCGAGCAGGCGCGTTAGCCCGAGGGCCGGGGTGCCAGGCGGTGCACGAGCGCACGGGACGTCAGTCCCTCGGCACCGCCACGGACCTCGGCGGTCAGCCGTTCGGCGGGGACGCCTCGATGGTCACCGCGACGTCGTCGCGGACCTTGAGCGCCCCCATGAGGCCGCTGTACGGCTTGATCCCCCACCGCGACTGCACGATGCTCGTCGTCGCGATCAGGCGTCCCTGGTCGAGCGTGACGTCGAGGGTCACGGGGCGGGTGTTGCCGACCAGGGTGAGGTCACCGTCGACGCGCGCGGTGTCGCCCTTCACCTCGACGTTCGTCGAGCGGAACGTCATCTCCGGGTGCTTGGCGGTGTCGAGCACCTTCTTGTCGATGTTCTTCTTGATGTCGGCGCGGTCACCGTCGGAGAGGGGCTTCACCCCGCCGGTGCCCTGCACCACGTTGATCGACCGGGTGTCGATCGACGCGGTGACGACCGACTGGGTGGGGTCATCGGGCACCTCCACGGTCGCCTGCCACTGCCCGGCCTCGAGCAGGAGGTCGTGGCCGACCTTCTTCGCCATCCCCTCGCGGAACGTCTCGAACTGCAGCTTGGCGTTGTGTGGCCCGAACTCGTAGGTTCCCGGACTGATCATGGGTCATCGTCCTCTCTCGCGCGTGTGGGCGCTTCGACGTACCGGCAGGGGCAACGCGCCTCGGCGCTCCACTCGACGAGAAGGCAGAGCCGCGAGGCGGGATCACTCTAGACGGTGGCCGCCGTGACGCTGGACGGCCCGCCGTCACGCCGGACGGGACACGACATGCAGCGTGGTCCACCCCGTCCGCGCGGCAGCTCGTGGCTCGCGATCTCGTGGACGGTGACCCCCGCCTCCCGCAGGCGCCGGTTGGTGTCCACGTTGCGCTCGTAGGCGACGACGACGCCGGGGCGCAGCGCGAGGGTGTTGTTGCCGTCGTCCCACTGCTCGCGGTCGGCGGTGACCTCGTCCTCGCCGGTCGTCACGACGCGGATCCGGTCGACGCCGAGGCCGTCGGCGAGCGCGCGCGCCAGATCCGGCTCCTCGGTCACGCGCATGCGCGGCGCCCCCGGAGCGATGCGGTAGGCCGCCAGTGCGGTCCGCGCAGGCGGCCACAGGACCACGGCGTCGGTGTCGACCACGGTGAGGACGGTGTCGAGGTGCATCGTCCCGCGGGCCTTCGGCAGGTCGACGGCGAGCACCCAGCGCGCCGCCCCGGCCGCGAACAGGCGCGCTGCGAGGTTCTCCGCCGCCACGGGGCTCGACCGCTCCGACAGGCCGATCGCGACGCACTCCGGGGACAGCACGAGGATGTCGCCGCCTTCGATGGTCGCGGTGAGCAGGTCGCCCTCGTCCTCGCCGTACCACGTGCGCGTCGGCGCGCCGGCGAAGCGCTGATGGTGGCGGTAGACGGTGCGCCACAGCCGCCGCTCGGGTTGGCGAGCGGTCTTGTGGAGGGGCCCGAGCACGAGGCCGTCGCCGATCCAGGCGGACGGGTCACGCGTGAACACCGTGTTGGGCAGCGGCGGGACGAGGAACGCGGCGGTGCCGAGCACCCCTCCGACGAAGCCCTCGCGCGCGCCGGGCACCTCGGCCACCGTGACACCGCCCACGAGGGCGGTGGCGACGTCCTCGGGCGGGAGGTCCGCCAGGTGGTGGCGCACCCGCTCGACGAGCTCCACGCCGCACGTGTCAGCGGTCACGACCTGACGGACGAGGTCGGCGCGCACACCGTCGTCCGCGAGCGTCTCGGCCAGCAGCTCTGCGAACAGGTGCACCTGTACGCCCTCGGCACGGAGCAGCGCGGCGAACCGGTCGTGCTCCGCCTGCGCCACGCTGACCCACACGAGCTCGTCGAAGAGCAGCGCGTCCTTGTTCGCCGGGGTGAGGCGACGAAGCTCGAGCCCGGGGCGGTGCAGGATCACCTCCCGGAGCCGACCGGTCTCGGATGCGACGGAGACGCCGGGCGCGGTCACGACCGTGCAGCCTATACTCGCCCGGCGAGAGGGAAGGAGCGGGCCGGCGTGACGGGATTCCTCGTCATCGGCGCCGTCGGGTTGGCGGTGGTCCTCGCGTCGCTCATCCTCGGAGACATCTTCGAGGGGCTGTTCGACGCGTTCGACGTCGACTTCGGCAGTGGCCTGTTCTCCGCGCCGGTGATCGGCTCGTTCCTCGCCGCGTTCGGCTTCGGGGCCGCCCTCATCATGACGGGCACCGGCATCGGGGCGGCGGGTGGGGCACTCGGCGGCCTCGCGAGCGGCGTCGTGATCGGGGCGCTCGCGCTCATGATGACCCGCGCCCTCATCGACATGCCGACGGATCCGCCGGTGCGCACGGCGGACGTCGTGGGGGCCACCGCCGTCGTCGTCACCCGGATCCCCGATGACGGCTTCGGCGAGATCACCCTCATCCACTCGGGCCAGGTGAAGAAGCTGTCGGCTCGCGCCGCGGAGCCGGTTCCCGCGGGCCGCACCGTCGTCGTCACCCAGGTGACGTCGTCGTCCTCGGTCATCGTCCGGCCCGTCGAACCCTAGCCGGAGTCCTCCGGCCCTGACGCAAGCGACACAGGGAGCCCGCAATGCTCGACTTCGTCTTCGAGAGCCCGCTCATCCTCGGCATCCTCGGTGCCGTCGTCCTGCTCATCCTCGTCGGCTACCTCATCGTCCAGCGCGTCCAGGTGGGCGGTCCCAACGAGGCGTTCATCATCACCGGGCGCAAGGGCAGGCCGGTCCGCAACCCCGAGACGGGTGAGGTCTCCACCGACATGTCGGGCCAGCGCGTCATCATGGGCGCAAGCGTCTTCGTCCTGCCGTTCGTGCAGCGGCTCCACATCATGGACCTGCGGAGCCGACGCATCTCCGTGCGGATCACCGGGGCAGTCAGCGAGCAGGGCATCAAGTGCGACCTCGAAGGCGTGGCCATCGTCAAGGTCGGCGGCAACGAGGACGCGATCCGCGCCGCCGCGCAGCGCTTCCTCACCCAGCAGGAGGGCATCGAGGAGTTCACCCAGGAGGTCCTGGCCGGCTCCCTGCGCGCCATCGTCGGCCGGTTGACCGTCGAGGCGATCATCAAGGACCGGGCCGCGTTCGCCTCCGCCGTGGCCGAGGAGGCGGAGACGTCGCTCACCAACCAGGGGCTCACCCTCGACACGTTCCAGCTGCAGGACATCCAGGCCGAGGGCAACTACCTCGCCGACCTCGGGCGGCCCGAGGCCGCGCGCGTGCAGCAGGACGCCCAGATCGCCGAGGCCCGTGCCCGTCAGGCGAGCGAGCAGGAACGGCTCCGGGCCGAGGAGCAGATCGCCAACGCCGAGCGACAGCTCGAGCTGCGCCGCGCGGAGATCCGCGCGGAGATCGACGAGGCGAACGCCCGAGCAGCGGCGGCCGGTCCGCTGCAGGAGGCCGCTCGTGACCAGGAGGTCATCGCCGAGCAGGAGCGGGTGGCCGAGCGCCAGGCCCTCCTGCGCGACCGCCAGCTCGACGCGGAGGTCCGCAAGCCCGCCGACGCCGAGCGCTACCGCGTCGAGCAGGAGGCCGAGGGGCGCAAGAACGCCGCGGTCTTCGACGCCGACGCCGAGCGCCAGCGCGTCATCGCCGAGGCGCAGGCGCGGGCGGAGGAGGCACGCCTGTCCGGAGAGGCGGAGAAGGCGCGCCGCACGGCGCTCGCCGACGCCGAGCAGATCGAAGGCGAGCGCCGCGGCGCAGCCCAGCGTGCGGAGCGCGAGGCGATCGCCGCGGCCGTGCAGCGCGAGGGCGAGGCGGAGGCCGCGGCGATCCTCGCAAAGGGCCAGGCCGAGGCGGAGGCGCGCGGGCGCAATGCCGAGGCCTTCGCGCACTACAACGACGCCGCGGTCCTCGACATCCTCGCCGGCATCCTGCCCGACACCGTGCGGGCGGCCGCCGAGCCCATCGCCGCGGTCGAGAAGATGACGGTGATATCCACCGAGGGGGCCTCCCACCTGACCCGCAACGTCGCCTCGAACCTCGAGCAGGGGCTTCAGGTCGGCTCGGACCTGCTCGGCCTCGACCTGCGCGCCCTGCTGTCCCGGCTGGGTCGTCAGGGGGGCGCAGGCGAGGCACTGGCCGCCGCCCGGTCGTCGCCGGGTGACGGGTCGCCGGTCGGCGACGGGGGCGCCGCCTCCTCCTAGCGCACCGGACCGCTCCGGCGGTCGTCGCCCCTCAGGGAGCCACGACCTCGTCGAGGAAGCCCCGCACCGCGCCGAGCACCTCCGGCCCGTCGAGCAGCGCCCGGTCGTTGTGGTCGGCGCCGGTCACGAGCATGCAGCGCTTCGGACCCGGGGCCGCCTCGTAGACCCGCCGGCTCTGCGAGGCCGGCACGATGGCGCCGTCCTCGCGAGCATCCTCGCCATCCGTCGTCCCATCGTCCGTATCCTGGCCACGGTGAGCACCTACCCCGCAGCGCCCGCGGTGTCCGGGCGGATCCGGGGCATCGACGCGGCCCGCGCCCTGGCCATCATCGGCATGGTGATGGTGCACTTCGGCCCGACCCAACCCGTCGGCGGTGACCCGCTCTACCGGCTCTACGTCCTGTCGCACGGCCGGGCGTCGATCCTCTTCGTCGTCCTCGCGGGCGTCGGCGTCACGCTGCTCGCGGGCGACGGCGCCCCCCGACGCCGCCGCACGGCGACGGCCAAGCTCCTCTACCGGGCCGCGCTTCTCCTCCCCCTCGGCCTCGCGCTCCAGGAGCTCGACACGAACGTGCTCGTGATCCTGCAGTACTACGCCCTTTACTTCGTCGTCGCGGCTGCGGCCGTGCGTATGGGCGACCGGGTCCTGCTTGCCCTGGCGGTCCTGGTCGTCGTCGGGGGACCGGTGGCCTATCTCGCGCTGGGCATGTCCCGGCCCGGCTGGTTCGCCGTGGGAGGCCCGGCGGCGTGGACCGACGGGCCGGCGCAGATCACCCGCGACCTGCTCCTCACGGGCTCCTATCCCCTGCTCACCTGGTCGGGGCCGGTGCTGTTCGGCGTCTGGCTGGGCCGTCGCGACCTGCGCGCGGCGGCCGTCCGCTGGCGGCTGCTCGCCGGCGGGGTCGTCGGCGCCGTGGTCATCTACGGCACGTCCACGCTGCTCGTGGCGGCGACGGGCGGACCGGCGCGCGGCGCGTCCTGGGGGCGGCTGATGGTCGCCGAGGCGCACAGCCAGATGCCGCCCTGGCTAGCGGGCGCCACGGCGGTGGCGACCGCGGTCCTCGCCGTCTGCCTCCTCGTCGTCGACCGCCTGCCGCGGCTGACGTGGCCGCTCGTCGCGCTGGGTCAGCTCGCACTCACCGTCTACGTGGGCCACCTGCTCGTGCTCGCCGCCGCGCCGGAGCTCCTCCAGCGCGACACGGCGGCCCAGGCGGTGCGGACGGTTCTCGGCTTCACCGCCGTGACCGCAGCCCTCTGCGTGGCCTGGCGGGCGGTCGCCTCCCGGGGCCCCCTGGAGGCGGTGCTGCGCCTGCCGTGGGCGTGGCGCCGCGCCGCCGCGGGGTGACGCCCGCGGTCAGGCGGCAGGAGCGGGCCGATCGTCGTCGCGATGGTCATGACTGCCCTACTGGCGGACCTCAGACGAACGCGCGGTCCTCCTCGGCGACGAGACGCTGCCCGAAGAGCTTCTCCGACAACCCCGTCTCGTCGAGGTACTTGCACACGCCCCCCATGAAGAACGGCCAGCCGGCCCCGAGGAGCAGACCCGTGTCGATGTCACGGGCGTCGGCGACCACGCCCTCGTCGAGCATGATATTCGCCTCGTCGGCGACCGCCTCGATCGCCTGGCTGCGGATCTGCTCGGCGGTGAGCCGCTCGGCGCCGGGCTCGGTCGTGACCGCCGCGGTCACCGCCTCGTGCGGCACGCGCCCCTTGCTCCAGTCGTAGATCCCGTCGACGTCAAGGGCGGCGAGACGTCGGAAGTTCTCGTTGATCGGGAAACGGTCGGGGTAGGCCGCGTGGAGCGTCTCCGCGGTGTGGAAGGCGACCTTCACGCCGACGAACCCCAGCAGCTCGAAGGGGCCCATCGGCAGGCCGAGCGCCTTGACGGCGTCGTCGATCTCCGCGAAGTCGTTTCCGCGCCGCAGGGCGTCGATGCACGCGCCGTTGAAGCGGGTGAGGAGGCGGTTCACGATGAACGCCGGCGTGTCGGCGCAGAGCACCCCCGACTTGCGTAGCCCCTTCGACACCTCGAACGCGGTGGACAGCGTGCCGTCGTTCGTACGCTCCGTGCGCACGATCTCGAGGAACGGCAGCACCGCCACCGGGTTGAAGAAGTGGAACCCGACGAGGCGCTCCGGGTGCGCGAGACGCGAGCCCATCTCGGTGACCGAGAGGGAAGAGGTGTTCGTGGCGAGGACGGCACCCTCGTCGACGACCCGCTCGACGTCGGCGAACACCCGCTGCTTCAGGTCCATGCGCTCGAGGACCGCCTCGAGGACGAAGTCGCTGCCGCCGAGCGGCTCGTCGTCCAGCGTGTAGGTCACGATCTCTTTCAGGAACCGCGCCTTGCCCTGGCCGAGCCGTCCCCGCTCGACCCGCTTGTCGAGCTCGCCCTCGATGTGGAGCCTTGCGCGGTCGAGAACCCCCTGGTCGATGTCCTTCATGACGAGGGGAACCTCGAGGCGCTGCAGGAACAGGCTGCCGAGCTGCGCGCCCATCAAGCCCGACCCGACGATGCCGACCTTGCGGACCCTGCGCGGGGCCACGTCGGGACGCCACGGCTGGCGCTTCACCCGCTGCTGGGTGAGCTCGAAGCTGTAGACGGCCGCCTGTGCCTGGCGTGCGGGCAGGAGCTCGGCGAGTGCGTCGATCTCCTTGCGGCGGCCCTCGTCGAGGTCGCCTCCCCGCGCGGCGAACGCGATGAGGTCGATGGCGACGTACGGGGCGCGGGTCGCGCCGCGCACCCGGTTGTCGGCGGCCTCGCGTGCGGCGGCGAGGGCCTCGTCGAGGTCGCCGGCCGGCGGCTCCGCGCGGGTGATGGTCTCCTCGCCGGTCACGAGGCGCTCGAGCAGCGCCACGGAGCGGTCGAGGAAGTCCACCGCGTCGAACAGCCGGTCGGCGAGGCCGAGGGCGAAGGCCTCCTTCGGCCGCAGCAGCTTGTTGTTGCTCAGGGCGTTGTGGACGATCACCGTGAGTGCGTTCTCGGCGCCGATGATGCGGGGAGCAAGCTGCGTTCCCCCCCATGCCGGGAAGATCGACAGGAAGACCTCGGGAAAGGCGATCGCCCCCGCCCCCGTTGAGAGCGTCCGGTAGTCGCAGTGCAGGGCAATCTCCAGCCCGCCCCCCAGGCAGGCGCCGTTGATCGCCGCGAGCGTGGGGAACGGCAGGTTCTGCAGGCGCTGGAACGCGGCATGCCCCGCCTCGGCGGCCCCGCGGGCGAACGTCTCGTCGGCGCCGTGGAAGCTCTTCAGGTCGGCGCCGGCGGCGAAGACGAACGGCTTGCCGGTGAGCAGCAGGCCCTTGACGTCACCTTCTCCTTCGAGGGTGTCGAGCGCCCGCGACAGGCTCTCGAGGGCGAGGGGGCCGAAGGTGGTCGGCTTCCGGTGATCCTGGCCGTTGTCCATGGTGAGCAGGGCGAGGCGTCCCGCGCGGCGGGAGTCGTAGTGGGTGAGCTTGAACTGCGTGACGGGGCTGTCGGCCATCGGACTTCAGACCCTTTCCCACAGGACGCTCGCGCCCATGCCGAGCCCCACGCACAGCGTCGTGATCCCGTAGCGGGCGTCGTCGTGCGTCGAGAAGTAGTGCGCGAGCTGCTGGGCGAGGCGCGCACCCGACATCGCGAGGGGATGCCCGAGGGCGATGGCCCCGCCGTAGGGGTTGACCTTCGTCGTGTCGTGGGCGAGGCCGTAGTGGTCGAGGAACGCCACGCACTGCACCGCGAACGCCTCGTTCATCTCGACGTCGTCGATGTCGTCCATCGTGAGGCCGTTGCGGCCGAGCAGCTTGTCGGTGGCGGGGATCGGTCCCCAGCCCATCGTCTCGGGCTCGACGCCGACGAACTGGTAGTCGACGAGACGCATCTTGGCGACCAGGCCCATGTCCTCGACCGCGCCGGGACTGGCGAGCAAGGTGCAGCCGGCGCCGTCGTTGAGGCCGGCCGCGTTGCCGGGGGTGACGCGCCCTCCCTCACGGAACGCCGGCTGGAGGCGGTTGAGGTCGTCGATCGTGACGCCGGGGCGGGGATGCTCGTCGCGGGCGACCACCCGCCAGCCACCGTCGCTCCACACCGTCATCGGCACGACGTGGTCGTCGAACGCGCCGTCCGCCCACGCCTTGGCGACGCGCTCCTGTGACTGCAGGGCGTAGGCGTCGGCCTGCTGGCGGGTGATGTCGGGTGCGTGGTCGTGGAGGTTCTCGGCGGTGGTGCCCATGACGAGCGCCGAGGGCTCGACGATCTTCTCGGACAGGAAGCGCGGGTTGGGGTCGATGTCGCTGCCCATCGGGTGGCGGCCCATGTGCTCGACCCCGCCGGCGATGACGACGTCCTGCGCGCCGACGCGGATGGCGTTCGCGGCGTTGGTGATCGCGGTCAGCGCGCCGGCGCACATCCGGTCGAGGGCGTAGCCCGGGACGGACTTCGGCAGGCCGGCGAGCACGGCCGTGGAGCGCCCGAGGGTCAGGCCCTGGTCCCCCACCTGCGCGGTTGCCGCCCACACGTTGTCGTCGATGCGCGCCGGCTCGAGGCTGGGGTTGCGCTCGAGCAGCTTGCGGATGGTGCGCACCGCCATGTCGTCGGCGCGGGTGTGGGCGTAGTAGCCGTCCGGCTTGGCCCGCCCGATGGGCAGGCGCACCCCGTCGACATAGAGTGCGTCGCGTACCTCGGGCATCGGGTCTGCTCCTCTTGTCGGCGTCGCCGCTCATGTTACCGCGCGGTAACTTCGTGCGCTCCCGACTCGGAAGTCCCCCAGCGGGGGCGGACCGCGGCGTCGACCGCCGCCGGGACCTCCCCGAGCACCTCCCGGGCGGCGGCGAGCATGCCGTCGGTGACGAGCGCTGCGGCCTCCTCGGCATCGCCCGCCGGCACGTCGGCGACGAGCTCGTCGTGGACGACGAGCACCAGCCCGTCGGCGGCGACGGGACCCCGGCTCCCGAAGCGGTCGCGGAGACGGCGGGCGACCTCCGCGAGTGCGAGCTTCGTCATGTCCGCCCCCGCACCCTGGATCGGGGCGTTGCGCGCGAGTGAGGCGGGGGGCGGCCCGCCGTCGCCGGTGAGCGCGCGGACCCGGCCCAGGGGCGTGCGCGCCCGCCCCGTGCGCTTGGCGGTGGCCTCCGCCTCCGCGAGCCAGGCGGCGACCTTCGGGAAGGCGGAGAAGTAACGCGCCATGGTCCGCTCCGCGGTCGCGACGTCCATGCCCGTCGCACGCGCGAAGCCCGGCGCGCCCATCCCGTACATGAGTCCGAAGTTCAGCTGCTTCGCGGCGGCGCGCTGCTCGGCGTCGACCGACTCCTCCGCGACGTCGAACACCATGGCCGCGGTCGTGGCATGGAGGTCGCCGCCGCGGCGGAACACCTCCGTCAGTGCCGCGTCGCCGGACACCGCGGCGAGGATCCTCAGCTCCTGCTGGGAGTAGTCGGCGATTACGAGCGCCCGCCCCGGCTGGCCCCCGAAGCAGGCCCGGTAGTCGGCATCCCGGGGCACCTGGGTGAGGTTGGGCTCGTTGCAGGCGATCCGCCCCGCCCCGACGATCTGCCGCCAGTCCGCGTGCACCCGTCCGGTCACCCGATGGACGACCCGCTCCGCCCAGTCCCCGCCCCAGCTCGTCGTGACCTTGCGGACCTGACGGTAGTGGAGGAACGCCGCCACGGCCGGGTGGTCGGTGTGGTCGCGCAGGAGGGCCTCCCGGGTGCCGTCCACGTGCACGCCGGTGCGGGCGAGCGCCTCACGTACCTGTTCGGGCGAGTCGAGGTTCACCGGCTCGGGGCCGAACAGGTCGCGGGGGCTGTCGTCGGTGACGAGCGCGGCCTGCACCCGCTGCTCGACCTCCGGCAGCTGCGCCTCCAGGGCGCCGACGAGCGCCCGCCAGCGGGGCGCGTCGAAGGCGACACCGCGCAGGGCGAGGTCGGCGAGCACCGGCAGCGCGGCGAACTCCAGCCGGGCAACGCGGGTGAGTCCGTGGCCGACGAGCTCGCGCCACTGCTGGTCGAACACCCCCCACGTGGCGGCGGCGTCGTCGGCGGCGTAGCGCAGCTGCTCGCCGGTCAGGGGCGCCGGCGACCCGAAGGTCTCGCGCACCGACTTGTCGAGCCGCATCCCGAGACGGAACTCGGCGAGGCCCGCGAGGCCGACGCCCGCGTCGGTCTTCTCGCCGCCGTCGAGCAGCTGCTGGGCGAGCATCGTGTCGGCGACGCGGCGGACCTCGACGCCGGCGACCGCCAGGAAGCGCAGGTCGAACGAGCCGTGGTGGAAGACCTTGAGCATGCCGGGGTCGCCGAGCAGCGTTTGCAGGGCCCGCGGGTCGACCCGCGTCGCGTCGAGGACGAGCACCGGTCGGTCGGGCCCGGCGCAGGCCTGCACGAGCAGCAGCCGGTCGGCATAGGGGTCCCAGCCGGCCGTCTCAGTGTCCACGGCGACGTACGCCGCGCCGTCGACCCCGGCCAACCACTGGGCTACCTGCGCCGCGGTCGTCGCGTGGACGTAGGCTTGCGGCTCGGCCATGGCGGCCAGTGTGCACCAGGCGGGAACCCCCGATGACCCGCCGGCGTCCCATGGGCTGTGGGAAGCTCGAAGCGAAGGAGGACGGGGATGCGGTTCATGTCGCTCGTGCTGGGCGGAGCTTTGCTCGTCGCCTGCGGGCAGGACCCCGCCACGGCCCCGCCCCCGGAGGAGCCGACGGAGGGCGAGCTCGTTGAGGGCACCCTCGGGGGGGATGCCGATCTCGAGGGAGGGTGCGCCTGGCTCGAGGCGGCGGACGGCCGCTACGACGTCATGTACCCCGACGGCTACACGATCGCCTTCGACCCCGTCCGCGTGGTCGGTCCGGACGGCGAGGTCGTCGCCGAGGAGGGCGAGGTGCTGCGCGTCCGCGGACACATCGACGCCGAGATGATGACGGTCTGCCAGGTCGGCACGGTCTTCCGGGCCGAGGAGGTCCTCAACGGCGAATAGGCGCCCTCACCACCTGTGGCGGAAACGCGGGTGAGGGCCAGGCCTGGCCTTGGGGGGTGGGCCGCCGGCCTGGCCCTCCGCGGCGGTCAGGTGCGGGGGCTCGGCGCCCGAGGGCCGGCGTGCGCGGGCGGGCCGGCGTGCGCGGGCGGGCCGGCGTGCGCGGGCGGACCGGCGTGCGCGGGCGGACCGGCGTGCGCGGGCGGGCCGGCGTGCGCGGGCGGACCGGCGTGCGCGGGCGGACCGGCGTGCGCGGGCGGGCCGGCGT
>Ga0247713_1000011_pt1 | contig 146322 bp, 130 predicted proteins | sample 21E_NmetaG_FD_189936 | JGI IMG/M metagenome (GOLD analysis project Ga0247713, IMG submission 189936) | Soil microbial communities from hillslope of Landscape Evolution Observatory, University of Arizona, Oracle, AZ, United States - 2-1-E_N | ecosystem: Engineered > Artificial ecosystem >... | reverse complement strand
GGCCGATCCGCCGGGTGCAGGCGGCGGCGTCGGGCCGGTCGTGACGGTGGGCGGCCGGGTCCGCGGCGGTGGCGCCGGTGCGGGCGCTGGATCGGAGGCCGGCGCGCCGCCTGCACCCGGCGGATCGGCCTGCGCCGCGGCACGCGGACGCGCCGCGGGCCACGGCTCGCCGGACCCGCCGCCGGCCTGCAGCATCCGCGGCACCGCCGCCCGCGGCACGTCGCCGGAGAGCAGCGCAAGCGGGTCGACCGCGCAGCTCGGGCACGTCGCGGGCCCGCGGCGGACCTCGAAGTGCAGGTGCGGCGCGCTGCTGGAGCCGGTCGAGCCGACGAGGCCGATGACCTCGCCACGGCGCACGCGCGCGCCGACGCGCAGGCCGGCGGCGATCGCGCTCAGATGCGCGTAGCACGTCGCGAGCTGCGGCCGGTGCTGGAGGCAGACGAAGTTGCCGTAGCCGCCCGACTGCGAGACGGACTCCAGCACGGCGACGCGCCCGAGGTCGGCCGCGTGCACCGGCGTGCCGGTCGGCGCGAGCAGGTCGATCCCGTTGTGCAGGTGCCCCGGGCGCGGGCAGTGGAAGACGCCGCAACCGCCGACGACGCCGCGCGTCGGCGTCGCGAGCTCGCCGCGCCCCGGCGGCGGCGGCGCGCCGAGCCGCCTCCACGCACGCGCGCGCTCGACCACCATCGCCGCCCACGTCCGGCCGTCCGGACGGGTGCGGTAGCGGGCGGTGACGGCGCGCAGGGCGCTCCGCCCGAGGTCTCGCGCCCGCGCCTCGCGCAGCCCCGCGGCGATCGCCATCACCGTCCGAGCGTCACCCGCGAAGCCGGTCTCGTGATAGTGCACCGCGGCGACGAGCAGCCATGGAACGCCGAAGCGCCGCTCCGTCCTGCGGTACAGGGCGACGTACGGGTGGCGCGCGAGAAGCCGCGCGCGCTCGCGCGGCGGGCGCGGCGCGGGTCCGACGGCGACCGGCGGCGGCGTGACCCGCACGTGCGAGACGAACCGCCAGGCCGGCTCGGGCCGGGCGTCGGACAGCGGCGCGAGCGCGTTGCCGGCCCTCGCCCGCTGGGCCGAGCCGGCGGCGAGGGCGACGAGCAGGCACGCGACAGCGGCCCCCACCAGGAGCGGGGGCACAAGCACCGTGCGGACCAGCGCAAGCGGCCGCAGACGATCGCGCGTCAAGACGCCGTCACCGGCTGTGGCTCTTCGACGCCGCCGGCCGTGCGCCTGCCGGCGGGCACTACGCTGCAGGCGGTGGTCGGCGTCATCGTCCCCGTGCACGGCTTCGCGCCGTACCTCGCGGAGGCGCTGGACTCCGTGCTCGAGCAGGTGCCGGCCCCGGATGCCGTCGTCGTCGTCGATGACGGCTCCGACGAGCCGCTGGCGCTGCATCCCGACCACGCCGGCCGCTGCATGCTCGTGCGCAGGGAGGTCTGCGGCGGCCCGGCGGCCGCGCGCGCGACCGGGCTGCGGGCGCTGGCCGCGACCGTCGCGCTCATCGCATTGTGCGACGCCGACGACGCCTGGACGGCGGGCAAGCTCGCCGCCCAGCTCGATGCGCTCGAGCGCTCCCCCGAGGCGGCGGCGTGCTTCGGCCGGGCGCTCGTCGTCGGTCCCGACGGGCGGCCGACCGGCGAGCGCTGGGACGAGCCCTCGCCCGGAGCGCGCCCGGGCGCCGAGATGCTGGTGCAGCTCTACGCGGCCAATCCGATCCCCACGTCGAGCGTCGTCCTGCGCCGGCCGGCGCTCGAGGCGGTCGGCGGCTTCCACTCGCCCGTGCGGCTCGCGGAGGACTGGGACCTGTGGCTGCGCCTGGCCGCCGCCGGCCACGCGTTCGTCTGCGAGCCGCGCGCGGTCGTGCGCTACCGCCGCCATCCGGACGGGCTGACGGCCGACGTCGCGGCGCTCGCGCGCTGCCAGCTCGAGCTGCATCGCCGGCACGGCGGGTCCGTGGCCCCCGAGGTCCGCGAGCGGGCGCTCTCGGCCGACGCGGCCGCGCTGCGCTCGGCCCGCCGCCGGGGCCTGCGCCGGCTGGTCGCCCGGCGCGACCCCTATCGCTGAGCGGCCCGCCGCCGGAGCCGCGGGCGCGGCCGGGGCCGGTTGGGGATCAGCCGCCCGACCTCGAACGCCCACACCGCCGGCCCGTCGAGCAGCCCGACGATCGCGCCGTCGCGGTCGCCGCGCGCCGCCGCGGCGAGGCCGGCGGCGGCGCGCCTCGCGCCCCACCACAGCAGCCCCGGCCAGCGCCGGCGCGGCAGCGCCCCCGGCCAGCGCCTGGCCAGCCAGGCCGCGCCGGCGCCGTGGCGCGCGCGCTGGGCGAGCATGCGAGGGACCGTCGCGCGGTTGCGGTGCACGACTGCCGCCTCCTCGCGGCGCTCGAGGCCCCAACCGGCGGCCCGCAGGCGGAAGCAGAGATCGGCGTCGCCGCCCGATCTGATGCCTTCCTCGAAGCCGCCGACCTGCGCGAACGCCTGGCGGCGGACGGCGGCGTTGGCGGTCTGCGCGAACGGCCAGTCCTCGTCGGCGAGCGTGGTCTCCTGGCTCATCGACGACTTCAGGTGCGCATAGCGCTCCGCGACGCCCGGCGCCTCGGGGCGCTCGTCGACGACGGCGCCCGCGAGCACCGCGGTCGTGTCCGCCGGCGGGCGGGCGAAGAGGCGGTCGAGGAGGTCCGGCGGCGGGATCACGTCGGCGTCGAGGAAGACCAGCCAGGGCGCGGAGCCCGCCGCGGCCCCGCGGTTGCGCGCGAAGTACGACGTCCGCCGTTCGCCCGCGGCGACGACGCGCACGGGTCCGCGCGCCGCATGGCGCGCGCCGGGACGGTTGTCGGCGACGGTCAGCGTGTCGCCCGGCGCGAGCGTCAGGGCCGCAAGCCGCTCGACGACCCGGTCCAGGGCGTCGTCTGACCCCTTGAACGGCACGACGACGTCGACGGCCGGGCGCGGGCACACGCCGCCCAATCTACGGCCACGCAGCAGCGCGACGGCTGTTGGCATACTTGCCGTTCCCACCCGGGGGCGTAGCTCAGTTGGTTAGAGCGCCGGCCTGTCACGCCGGAGGTCGCGGGTTCGAGTCCCGTCGCTCCCGTAGTAGGAAGTCCCTGCAATCGACGCTATCTCGGCGGCCGGATGGCCTGATGCAGCCGTCGCCGGTACCACTCGCCCTGGGACGGCCGCTCGCGGCCGCGCATGAGCGACTGAAACACCGCCTCGCGTCCGGTGGTCGACGCTCTCTTCAGACACACCGTGCTGGGCCTACGCGCCGATCACTGCGGACGCCGGAAGCCCCAGCGGCCGCTCGGCGAATGCCTGCTCGACGTCGACCTCGCAGCACGTGTTCACGCTTGGGCCACCGAGGGTCGAGTCGACGTACCGCTGGATCGCACCGACGGAATCGCCTCCCCCACGTACCCCACGGCGTCATGAGTTGCGCGATGCACGAGGCATAGACCGCTGTTGGCGACCATCTCGGGCTGCCGGTCACACCAGCGCGCCAGGGCGGCGGCCCTTCTGCACGCTGGGATGTCGGCCGAAGAGCTACTGCGGCGTACGTGCGCTGACGATCCAGGTGGACATCTGGGCGCGGACGCCATGGGGGCCGTCGAACTGCGCGAGGACACGCCGGACGGCATCGACGATCTTTGGCTTGATCTGCTCGGCGTCCTCGCCGGCCAGGCGGATGATCTCGCCGGCCGGGCCGAGCGCCATCGTGCAGTCGGTCGCCTCCTGGAGGTCGCGCCCGATCAGCATCGGGATATCCGAGCGCGTCAGCGAGATGTCCTCGTAGCCCGCGCTGACCAGGATGGCGCTGGTGGTGTCGGCGTCGGCCATCGAGAAGGGCCCCGGCCCGCACGTCGGCTCGTCGGAGTCCACGCGGCGCTCGACGAGCTTCTCGACCGCGAGTTCCGCCTGATGCAACCACGGATTGTCGGGCTTCTGGCGCCATACGACCATGCAGAGCCGCCCTCCCGGCACAAGTGCCTGGCGCACATTGCGCAGCGCCGCAACCGGATTGGCGAAGAACATCGTGCCCATCCGCGAGAACGCAGCGTCGAAGCCGTCCTCGAGTACGCCGGCCTCGACGTCCGCAACCGCGAAACGGGCATTCGCGATCCCGAGATTCCGCGCCTCGGCCGTCGCCGCCGTGACGAACCTCGCAGACGCATCGACGCCGACGACCTCGCCCCGCGGCCCGACGAGCTGCGCTATCTGCTGGGTCGCGTCACCGAAGCCGCAGCCGATATCGAGGACGCGCTCCCCCTCGCGCGGTGGATACAGCGCGAGGGCGCGGTCGCCGTGCGCTCCGAGCCCGGGCAGGATGAGGTGTCGGAAGGCCGCGTAACGGTCGAACAGGACACCGTCCCAGGCCGCGACCGCCTCTTGGTTGCCCGCCGCTGCCGGCGTCGGTCCCACCCCTGCGCGGCCGAGCTCGTCGATCATGAACGTCGAGGCTGTGCCCGAGCTCATGGGCGAAGCTCCAATACGAGGTTGAACGGCGTTTCGGCGGCTCGCCGGAAGCCGCTGAAGCCTCCCTGCTCGGCCACCTCGCGCAGCCGCTTCTCGCCGGCCTGGCCGCCGAGCGCGAGGCCGACCTCCTGGTCGCGCGAGGCGGGCACGCAGATCGTCGCCGATGCTGCGTAGAAGAGCCTCCCCACGGGGTTGAGGTTGTTCTCCAGGCGGTCGTCGGCGAAGGGTTCGACGACCATCACCGACCCGTCGTCGGCGATCGTCTCGCGGACGTGGCGCAGCGCTCCGACGGGGTCACCCATGTCGTGCAGGCAGTCGAAGAAGGCGACGAGGTCATAGCCCGAACCGGGATAGTCCTTCGCACCCGCCGGCTCGAAGGAGACGCGGTCGGAGACGGCAGCCTGCTCGGCCGCCGCGCGCGCCGCCTCGATCGAGGCACCGTGGAGGTCGAAGCCGACAAACTCAGAGCGCGGGTACGTCTCGGCCATGAGGATGGTGGAGGCCCCGTGCCCGCAGCCCACGTCGGCGACCTTCGCGCCGGCGCGCAGCTTCTCCTCCACTCCGCTCAGCGCCGGGATCCAGGACTCGACGAGGTTGGCCCTGTAGCTGGCCCGGAAGAAGCGCTCGGTGCCGCTGAACAGGTCGTGGTGGTGCTCGTGCCAGCCGACCCCGTCGCCGGTGCGGAAGGCGCGAGCGATCTTGTCGCGGTCGTTGATCACCGAGGCGGCAACGTCGAAGCCGCCGGGCATGAAGACGGTGCTGTCGGGGTCGGCGAGGGCCGCGGCCTGCTCGGGCGGGAGCGTGTAGCGGCCGCTGTCGGGGTCATAGCTGACGTAGCCGCCGGCCGCCTGCGCCGCGAGCCACTCGCGCACGTAGCGTTCCGTCGTGCCGGTGCGCTCGGCCAGTTCGGCGGAGGTCACGGGGCTGCCGTCAGCCATCGCGCGGTAGAGGCCGAGCCTGTCGCCGATCTGGACCAGCACGGCGTTGAACGACCCGCCCAGGTCCAAGACCACCTGCCCGAGGAACCGCTCGAGCTTGCTCTCGTCGATCGTCGCCGTTGTCGCCATGTCGCTCCTCCTTCGGCTTCTCGTGACGGTGCACTGCGACCGTAGGCGACGGTCGTCATCACGGCGTCAAGCGACCGTCAAACCATCGGGGGGGCCGTGGGGCGGGGGATAGAATCGTCGGGAATGCTGCGCGCCCGTGTGCTCGGAGCACTGTCGCTCGAGGTGGACGGCCGGCCCGTCCGTCAGATAGCCGGGCTCAAGCCCCGTTCGGTGCTCGCCTGGCTGCTGCTGAACCCCGGACCTCACGCGCGTGCGCGTGTCGCTGCGCGGTTTTGGCCAGACGTACTCGACACGAGTGCGCGGGCTTCCCTGCGAAGCGCGCTGTGGACGATTCGTGGCGTGCTCGAGCAGGCCGGCGGCGACCACTACCTGGTGAGCGACCGTGAGAGCGTCGGCGTCACGCGCGAGCTGCCGCTCGAGGTGGACGCGCAGGAGTTCTGGCGCCTGAGCTCGTCGGACGCGTCGCCGGACCTCGAGCGGGCACTCGAGTTGATGGCCTCGCCGCTGCTGACGGACCTTGCCGACGATTGGGTGCTGGAGGCGCGCGACGACTACGCGTCACGGGCGGCCGCGGTGGCGCTGCGCCTGGCCGACGAGGCCGAGGCGGCGGGTGACCCGCGTCGGGCTGCTCTGCGCACGCGTCAGGCGCTCGCACACGATCGGCTGAGCGAGACGACCTACCGTCTGCTCGTACGGCGGCTGGCGGACGCGGGCGAACGCGCGCAGGCACTCTCCACCCTGCGGCGACTTGAGACCGTGCTCGCGGCCGAGTTCGGGACCGTCCCATCGGCGGAGACCCAGGCTCTGGCCGCGCGCCTGCGGGCGCCACCGGAGAAGGATCGCAGGCCGGTGGCATCGTCGGCTCCGCGCCGGCCAGCGGGCCCGCTCGTCGGCCGCGACCGCGAACGTGAGACGCTTCGTTCCGCGTGGGAGGCAGCGCGCGCCGGTTCGGGCGCGGTCGCCTTGATCTCGGGTGAGGGCGGGATCGGAAAGAGCCGGCTCGCCGCCGAGCTGGCGGAGCTGGCTGGCCAGGGCGGGGCGACGAGCATCACCGGCGCCGCCCCCGGTCTCCGGGGTTCGCCGCCGTTCTCGCTCTGGCTGGCCGTCCTCGACGAGCTCGTGGCAGGCTGCCCGCCGCCCCCTGCGCAAGCCGCCTGGGCGGCCGAGCTGGCCCGGCTGTGCCCCGCCGTGGAGCTTCGCTGGCAGAGAGCCGCGGAGCCACATGCAGCCGATCATGAACTCGCGCGGACGCGCCTCTTCGAGTCCGTCGTGGAGGCGATCGAATGGTCTACGGCGAGCGGACCCGTGCTGATCGTGCTCGAGGACCTGCACCTCGCCGACACCGCAAGCCTGACGCTGCTCGCCCACGTCGGCAGACGCCTGGCGAACGTCCGCGCGCTGATCGTCGCCACCGCCCGACCGGTGACGCGCGACGAGCTGGTCGCAGCACTCGGCGCATTGGAACGCGGGGGAGCGCTTCGCACGGAACTGCATCTCCAACCGCTTGCGGACCCGGACATCGAGGTCATCACGGAGGCAGTGGCGCCGCGGTTGCCGCCCGCTGCGCGGGCACGGGTGATCGCGGCAGCCGAAGGCAGCCCGCTGCTGGCGCGGGAGGGTGCGCGAGCCGTCGCGGCGGGAGCCGATCCGGCCGAAGGACTGCGCACATGGGTCAGAGCGTCTCGAGCGAAGCTCGAGACGCGGGCGCGGGTGCTGGTCGACGTGGCCGCCGTAGCGGCTCGCTCGCTATCGCTCGCGGAGGCGGTCGAGCTGCTCGGCGGAGACCGGCTGCCCGATGCCCTCGCCGAAGCCACCGCGGCCGGGCTCCTCGAGACCGCGGGCGCAACCGTGGGCTTCGGCCACGAGCTCGTGCGCGCGGCCTGCTACGCGGAGATCGAGCCCGCCCGCCGGGCCCGGCTGCACGCGCGGCTGGGCGACCTGCTCTCCCGACGACGCCGCCATCAAATGGCCGAGGTGGCGCGCCACCTGCTGCTGGCCCATCAGCAGGAGCGCGCCCGCAGCTACGTCGCTGCCGCCGCCGAGAAGGCTGTCGCTCTCGGGGCGCTCGACGACGCGGCGGAGTTGTTGCGCGAGGCCGCAGCCGTTGCGTCCGACGAGGTCGCCCAGGAGCTGTGGATGTCGCTGGCGAAGGTGGAGGCGCGGCGGGGCGACCGGGCGGCGCACGACGCGGCGTTCGAGCGGGCCGTGGCTCTGCTGGAGCGCGCCGGCGACCGCGCCGGCCTCGCGCACGCGCACGTCGTCCGCGGGCGCCTGATGCGCACCGCCCTCTGTTATCCGCGTGAGGCGCTGTCCGCCTATCACACGGCGAACGAGATCGTGGAGCTCGAGGGCATCGACGCGCCGGAGCTGCGCGCGCTCGCGTTGGCCGGATCGGCCTGGGCGGAGGCGGTCGCCGGCGATCCCGGCCGGGCGGAGGAACTGCTCGCCGCCGTGGAGCGCCTACCCGAGGCTCGCGACGATCCCGCCCTGGCAGCAGAGCTTGCGCTGCACAGCGCGATGTCGCTGATGAGAGCCGGCCGCCTCGGCGAGAGTGAGCAGCAGAGCGTGGCGGCGGCGCGGCAGGCGCGCCGGGCTGAGCGGGTCGACCTGACGCGGGTAGCGCTCAACACGGCGGCTTCGGCGGCCGCCGCGAGGGGCGATCATGAGGCGGCCCTCGCGCATGCCGAGCATGCGACGGAGGCGGGGCGGGCAGGTGCCAGGCTCGAGGTCGAGTCGCACGCCGCGCGCGCGTACGCGCTGTCCCGGCTCGGCCGGCACGGGGAGGCGCTCCAAGCAGCACGGCTGGAGCGGGCGATCGCGCGCCGCTCTGGCAGCGACGAGCAAGAGGCGATTGCCGCGTTTGACGCCGGATCGGTCGCGCTCGCGGCAGCTCACGGCAACGACGCCTCGACGCTGCTGGGCGCCGCGCTCGACAGCGACGTCTCGCGCCTGCCGCGCGCCCTCGCCAGGCTGCGGCTGGCGGACGCGCGCCTGCTCGCCGACGACGTGGCGGGCGCCGCGGAGGAGATCGAGCGCTTCCCGTTCGAGCCCGTCGGCCCGGCGGACGTGCCGGCGACGCTCGTGCCACAACTTGACCGTCTCCAGGGGCTCATCGCCTCCGCTCGCGGCAACGCGGAGCTGGCGCTTCGCCGCCTCGACGACGCCGAGGCGGGCTGGCGGCGCATGCTCAGGGGCAACGGCCTGGGCGAGCCGCTCGCCGCGACGGTCGTCGATCTCGGACGCGCGCCCGTGGCGGGTCTCGTCGAACCCGCCGTGGGGCTCGGGTGGGTCCTTGCCGACCGGGCGCTGATCCTCGCCGAGCAGCGCCGTGGCGACGAGGCCCGCGCGGCCGCCGACGAGGCGGCGAGGATCGCCGCCGAACTTCGCTTCGACGGCTACCGCCGGGTACTCGAGCGGGTTGACACGACCAGCGCCGCGTATGCCGGCCTTTGAGGAGAGCGCCGTCTGCCGCGCGCCGGCGGAGGAGGTCTGGAAGCTCCTCCACGATCCCGCTCGGTTCCCCGAGTGGTGGTCCGGTCTCGAGCGGGTGGAGCCGGCCGGCAACGAGGTCAGCCGGTACATGGCGGCCTGGCCCGACTTCGCCTACCCGACACGAGTGAGCACCCGGCGCGAGCACGGACGTGTCACCGTCTCCTGCCTGCTGTCCGACATCCGGCAGGAATGGACGCTCTCCCGCGATTCGGATGGCTGTCGGGTGCAGGTTCGCGTCGAGCTTCCCGAGGGAGAGGTCGAGCGCCTCGGGTCGGTACGAGCCGAGCTGCAGGCCTCGCTGCCGCGCCTCGTGGCGGCCGGCGAGCGAGCAGCCGGGCTGACGCGGTAGCCGCTTCGGCTGCCGGCATCGCACCCACGCCACCATGGTCGGCGGCCGCCCGCGCTCCGCGATCGCATCCGGGACCGACAGGGCGCCTGCGGCTGTGGGTCTTTCGGGCTGCGGCGGTGTTGATCTCTGATGGCGTGCCAGAGAGGGTTCGGCTGTGGGACGTCGATCGCCGGTTCGGCCGGTTCAGCGCGCTCCTGATGGGACAGGGACGGCGAGTTGTCGTCAGATCGCGCGGGCGGTGCCGGTCGGGATCTCGCGGTGCCGTGGGACGGGCGCGCGTACGTCGGCCGGCGGGTTATGCCAGATGGTGTGTTTTGCGCCTTCGCGCAACACCTCGCAGCCGTGAGCAGCGAGGTGGCGCTCCAGCTCGCGGCGTTTCAAGCCGCGGCGACATCGATCGTGAGTTGCTCGACGTGTCCGCCGCCGATCGGCGGCTCGCGGCCTTCATCGCGGTAGGAGGCAAGCATCTCGTGCGCCGCGTCGAGCAGCATCGCCCGCGCCTCGTCGACCGTGCGCCCGCAGGTGACGACCGCTGGCCACTCAGCTAGTTGAGCCATCGTCCAGCCGTCCTCATCGGGCGTGAAGACGGCGGTCAGCGTCAGCGGCTCGGTCACACCGTCAACGGTACCGCGCGACTGGTTTGGGAGCCATGGATCCCGGACAGCAGCCCTCCGATCCGCACAGCAGGCTGTCGCGGCAGACTTGCCGCTCACGCAACGTGGCGGTGGCTGCTCGCTTATCGAGTCGTGGTTCTGCTGACGTGCTCTCGGCGTCGGGTATCGCGTTCGATCGCTTGGTACACCGTGGAGCGTCCGACGCGGAAGAGCTCGCCGAGCTCGGCGGTGCTGTGCTCGCCGGCGTGATGTAGCGACACGAGGTGTGCCTCTTGACGGGCGTTGAGCTTGGGCTGCCTGCCGCGCAGGCGTCCCTTGGCCTTGGCGACACGCATGCCCTCCCGGGTGCGCAATCGGATCAGGTCAGATTCAAACTCCGCGACCATAGCCAGCACGTTGAGCAGCAGCCGGCCGACGGGGTCGGTCGGGTCGTGCACCGACCCGCCGATGCTGAGCTTGACCTCACGCCTGGTGAGGTCCTCGAGGATCTCGCGGGCGTCGGGCAGCGACCGTGCGAGTCGGTCGAGCTTCGTGACAACCAGCGTGTCGCCGCCGCGGCACGCGGCAAGCGCCTCGCGCAGCCCCGGGCGTTCACGATTGCTGCCCGTCAGTCCGTGGTCGACGTACGTGCGCTCGGCGCTGACGCCGAGCGCTGCCAGCGCATCTCGTTGCGCCGTGAGGTCCTGATCGTGGGTTGAGACGCGGGCGTAGCCGACCAGCAGCGCTGACATGAGCTCCTCCTTGGACGAGCTCGCCCGGCCCGCCGTCGCAGGGCGCTTTCGAGGTCACGAATGATTCGAGCAGGTGCTGTTCCGACGTCCGCGGGCAGGCGAACATCCAGCAGTGTCCGTCAGCCAACTTCAGCGCGCCAGCGTTCCGTTAGGGGGGACCGGGTATCGATCCTGGCTCCACCTCCATGCGCTGCTGAGGCCAGGCGAAAGCGACAGCCAGCGTGGCCTCCCCCGTTCGTCCTGCTAGGTCAGGGCTTTGCCTAGCCAGACCCCGAGCGCTAGCAGCGGACCTGACCCGCTTCGGCGGACACGTTGATGCTGGTCTATGCAGCCTTCTCTTTGATCATCTTTGATCTGGATGCGAGCCGCGAAGCGGCGAGACTCGTACCGGTTGGGCGCAGAGTGCTGTTTTCGTAGTCGACGGGTGAGAGGTAGCCGAGCGTGGAGTGCAGCCGGCGGCGGTTGTACCAGCCTTCGATCCAGGCGAACACGGCGGTCTGCAGTTCGCGTCGCGTCGCCCAGGAGCGTCGGCGAGTGAGCTCCTTTTTGAGGGTGGCGAAGAACGCCTCGCAGACGGCGTTGTCGAGAGCGCAGCCCTTGGCGCCCATCGAGACGGCGATGCCGGCGTCGCGGGCGGTCTGGCCGAAGATCAGCGACACGTACTGACCGCCCCTGTCGCTGATCGCGACCAGCAACAAGCCGTTCAGCGGGTGGGGCGAGATCTTCGGCGACGACGTCACCGCCGCCGCGATGATCGACCGGCTCGCTCACCACGCGGAGATCCTCGCCCTCAAAGGCGACAGCTACCGCCTCAAAGACCGCGACCTCGCACGCACTCCAGCGACTGACGCGCGCGCCGGAGCTGCTACGCCTAGGCCCTACGGGCCGTCGGCTCCGCAGCACCGGCGAGACCCGGCAGGGGGTCAACTTTCGACCGGCGCTGAGGGGTCATTTCTCGAGCGGCCTGACACGTGGCCTTCTGCGGCCTGGTGGGCCTTGCTGGTTCCACCTGACGATCTGCTTGTTGCTCCTCTGTCAAGCACCCGCGGTTGTTAGCGGGCGAGGGCGAACGCGCCCCCTTCACATGCCGGTACGAAGCCGAAGCTCAAGGCTTTCGGTGGTGAGGCCCCAAGCTTCGGGGTCTCGATCGGCCCGTCCCGGTCAGCCGTCTTCCGCCGGCGGCAACCCTGCGGGCGAACCGGAAGCATCTCGCGACGCACCGTCGTCTGAGGCCCCTCGGTCCGACAGCAGCGTCTCCTCGACCTCCTCGAGCCATTCGAGGTGAGCGCGCAGGATGCGCCGCCCGAGTGAGTATTCGAGGCGTAGGTAGCGCTCTCGATGCGGGAGCTTCGCGGCGCGGCGCTCGGCCTCATCCATCGCCTCACACAGTTCCGCGATCTCTTTGCGCAGGTGGCTGAGGCTTGCGACGATCGTCTCGTCTTCGAGCATGTCTCCGGCGAGCAGGCGAAGGGTCGCTTCGCTCTGGATCCGTGGCCAGGGAGCGGGCTGGGCGAGCCACTCGACGAGCGCCTCGCGCCCGGCCTCAGTGAGCTGATAGACCGTCCGCTCACGTGTGCGCCCGGGCTCCTTGCGGGCGCTCAGGAGCCCGAGCCCCGAGAGCCGCTTCGTCTCCGAGTAGATCTGGCTGGGGGCCGCGGCGTAGAACAGACGCCCGCCACGGCGCATCATGTCGACGAGGTCGTGCGCGCCGGCGCCGCCCTCGCCGACGAGCGCGAGCACCACGTAGGACCAGGGCTTGAGGTTATCGGTGGCCAAAGAAAGTCCGAATGAGAGCTTGACGAGACTATGGTGATATGCCTAAGCTCCGTCTCGGAGTTTAGGGAAGGCGCCTTCCCGGGGTTCAGGCCAACATCAAGTCCACTTCGGGAGGAACACAGTGAGAGTAAGCGGCGTCACTTCGAGCACGTCGAAGTCCCTGAGGCGCGTCGTCGGGTTGGGGCTCGCAATGGCGGCGCTGCTAGCGGTCGCGCCTGCGGGCCACGCCCGGCCGCCGAGCGACAGCTTCGAGCGCCTCGTCGATGTCGGCGGCCATCACCTGTACGTCAAGTGCATGGGTCGCGGCGGCCCGACCGTCATCCTGGAGGCTGCGCTGGCGAACACCTCCGCGACGTGGAGTGCGATTCAGCCGCAGATCGCGAGCTTCACAACGGTCTGCAGCTACGATCGCGCCGGCATCGGACGCAGCGAGCCAAGTTCGACGTATCCGGTCACCGCCCAGAGCTCTGTCGACGAGCTGCGTGCGCTGCTCCAAAACGCAGGGATTCGCGGGCCGTACGTGCTCGTCGGGCACTCCTACGGGGGCTGGATCGTGCAGCTCGTTGCCCGCCAGGACGGCGGCAGGGAGGTGACCGGCGTCGTGCTCGTCGACGCCACCCCGCTAGATCAGCCCGCGATCGACGATCGGTTCGGTCGCCCCATTCCCAGGCCGGAGCAGATTCCCGAGCCTGTCGACCTGCGCACCAGCAGCCAGCAGCTGCTGGCAGCGCCGCCATTCCCCCAGGTCCCTCTCGACGTCCTGCGCAGGACAGTCTTTCCTCCGATCTTCCCGCCCGAGTTCCGGCAGATCCTCATCGAGCGCCAGGAGCAGGCTTCGAGGCTCTCCTGCCGTGGCAGGCTGATCGTCGCCGAGGGCGCCGGTCACTTCATTCACCGCGACCGACCGGACCTCGTCGTAGCCAGCATCGAGCACGTCGTGGACGCCGCGCACCCCAACAACGGCCGCAAGTTGCACCCCAACGGGCATCCGTCGCCCGCGGGACCCCAGGGTTCCGCCCGTAGCGGTCGCTGGGCCAACTGCCCGTAAGGGATTGCGACCGGGGGCCCATGAGAGCGGCAGCGCGTGACCGTTGGCACACGGCTCGCGCTCGCCGCTCGATCGAGGCAGGAGCGGTCGGCTGCGACTCCCGCTTTCGAGGCTTCTCGCCACGCAGGCCGTGACGCAACTGCGTGATGCACCGCTTCCGCGGCGGCAGGGACTCGTACGTGCGCGCCGGCGCCAGGTAAGTCGAGCCCGTCAGCCCTCCGCCATGGCGATCGCCTCGCGCGCCGTCACCCGCTGCGCGGCGAACGCCGAGAACGCGGCGATGTAGGCGTCGACAACCGCGAGGTTGCGCGCGATCACGCGCCGGGCGAGCCCCAGCGAGAGCCGGTCGTCGCCGATGTCGATGCTCGTCTTGCAGCGCACCGTGCCATCGTCCATGTCGAGCTCCCAGTTGCCGACGGGAAGACCCCAGTTGGCTCGTGCCACGAGCTCGGCGGCGTCGGCTCGCAGCTGCCCGGGGATGGCGTCGTCGAGGACGGAGTAGACCGCAAAGCGCCCCTCGCCCTCACGCGCGAGGGCAAACGCCGACCACGTGCCGTCCGGCCCGGACATCCGCCAGCCGAGCGCGGTGTCGTCGTCGAGCTCCTCGTAGTTCCATCCGTGCTCGTCGAGAACCTCGGCGGCGATCTCGAGCATCGGGAGCTGCAGCCGGCCGATGCGCGGCGTCGCCCACGTCGTCGCGTAGCCGCTTGCCAGTTCGCCGCCTTGCGCCACGGGATCGTCGGCGGGCAGCTCGACCGGCGACGTCACCGACAGCGCGAACCACGACTCGGCCGACAGCAGCGAGGAACCGCCCCCGGCGAGCGACTGCTGCTCGAGCAGGCGTCCGGCGTCCGAGGGCTCGGGCGCGTCGGCGAGCAGATCAGGCAGCCGGTCGGCAGCGAGGCCGACCGTCAGCCGCACGACCTCGCCGGGAGCGAAGTCGTCCGCGCCGGGCCCCCGCTCCCACGAGCCCAGATGAAAGAGCTGCTCGCGATCGACGCGACGGTAGTCCTCCGGCGAGAGCTCGAGCTCGAGCTGCGCCTCCGCGACGGCGTCATCGTTACGCACGTACGTGAGCTCGCGCGCGGTCGCCGGCAGCGCCTGCGCGCCGGCGACGTGAAATTGCAGCGGCAGCTCGAGCGCCGCGAACGAGACGCGTCGCTGCATCAGTCCACCACGATCATCCACTTCTTCAGCCGCCCGGTCCGGGTGGTCCCCGGTGCGATGACGACCCGGAACAGCCGCGAGCTGCGTGCCAGCGATATGCCCAGGTAATGCGCGTCGATGGCGAGTCCCCGTGAGTGGCTCAGCGAGATGTCCACGGTGAAGTTGTCCCAGGAGGGGCCGAACTGGTAGCCGGCCGCGATCGAGAGCGTCAGGCTGCCGGGCAGCGGAACTGCTCCGGCCCCGAACATCTCCCAGCTGTCCGATCCTTCCAGCTCCCTCGCGAGCGCGGCCGTGGGGAAGTCCTGCAGCGCCGTGAGCATCTGATCCTCCGCGTGGTCCAGCTTGAGTCCCTTCACGTCGCGCTGGGCCTTGACCTCGATTCGATCGCTGGCCTTCTGAAGCGGCTCTACGAGGTTCTTGAGGCCCGTCGCGATCGCCTGGAGGAGGAACTTTGGAGCGGGCACGGAGAGGCCGAGCGACGCGTTGATCGAGACATAGCCCTCCGGATAGGACATGTCCTTGTCCTGGTCGTTGTCGCGGTGAGCTCGTCCCATGAGCTCGAGCGCCATGCCGACCCCACCGCTGAACGGACCGACCGAGGCCGAGAACGACGTCTCGAACGTCGTGAAGGCGCTGCCGAGGTGCTTGAGGTTGAAGCGGGCCCGCTCCTTCATCGGCACCCCGACGCTGTCGCGCCCCTTTGCCTGCTCGACGCTCGTCTGGTCGTAGTGCACGCCCACGTTCATGGCGGCCGACCCGGAGACGTCGACGATGCTGCTTGCGATGCCTCCGACATCCGCGCTGATGCCTGTCAGAAGCCCGAAGCGGACGTACTCGTTCGTCGTGGCCTTGCTGCCGACGCCTGAGGACATCGCCGTGTCGGCCTTGATGCCTTTGTCCGGCTCGTCGTCGTACCTACGCCTGAACGCCTCCTTCTCCACGTTGGCGGCCCACTGCTCGGAGCGCTTGAACCCCACGGACGTGGCGGAGCCGCCCCACATGTAGTTCGCGATCTCGCGCGGGATCGCCCGCGCTTCGCGGAACTGGCGGTACCAGCCCCAGCTGATGAGCCTCATGGCCTCCTGCGGAGTCTTGCCGTGCGCCTCGAGGAAGAAGCCGAACTCACCGGTGAGGTCGGCCAGGCCCGCAACTGTGGCGTTCGCACTCAACGCCGCCTCGAGGCGGACCTTGGTGGCCAGCCCGTCGGAGCGCGACGCCTCGGCGAACAGACGGAATCCCACTTCCGCGACGCCGTCGGGGTCGCACGGGATCTTGACCTGCAGCTCGGCCGAAACGGAATCCCCGGGCCTCGGAACCGCCGCGCTGATGGCCTTTCCGAGGTTCTCGAGGATCGACGAGGCGCTGCCGGTCATCTTGAGGATGAACTTGTTGGTCTTCTGCGGGACGAAGGCCTCGACATCGCCCTCGAGCCCCGCGCTGCGAGCCGCTCGCATCGCGATGAGCTCGCTCTTTGCTTCGTCGTGCAGGGCCGCGATCGCCGGGCGGCGCTTCTTGGCGCGACCCGTCTTGTCGTCGGCGTGGCTGGCGAGCCAGAAGCGGGTGTCCTGCCGGATCTCGGTGAGCACCTGCTGCAGGCGGTTCATGCCCGCCCCGGGCCGCATGTGGGCGTTGATCTTGAGCAGGGCGTGGTACTCGGCGAGCAGCCTGTCGAGCTCCTTCATCGTCTTGCCGCGCTTCGCCGCCGTCACCTCAGTGGCTCTCTTGAAGGACTTCGACGAGACGAGCCGCTGCAGCACCGGCTCCCGCGTGCGGCGCAGGACGCCGCTGACAACCGCTGAGACCGACGGGCTGCTCGACCCGCGCTCGCGGAGGCTGCGCGCGAGCAGGTCGCCGAGCGCGTCGTCGTGCGCCGGCATGACGCGGCCGGCGGACCGGGCCGGGGCAGCTGCCGGGGTTGACGCAGGGCCGGCCGCTGCAGGCTGCACGCCGGTCGTGGGCGCGACTTCGGTCGATACCTCGTGCTGAAGCATCCGGCGCTCCTGACTGTGCGTCGCTGTCACCCCGACGCTACACGGCGAGCTCCCGCTCGACCCGCACCGTTGGGCGCCCCTTCGGGCAGCAAGCTGCGCCGCCCTTCCGACATGCCGGCATGCGCCGGCGTCCGCGCGTCGCCTCCACGACGCTCCACGCGTATGCTGGCGAAGGGAGTCGTTACGGATGACGCGCAACATGAAACCCGCCGGCGGCTCGGAGCCCGCCTCACTGGGCGGGGACGTCGAGACGGCGGGGCTGCTCGACCGTCTGCGGCGCCTGCAGGCCGTCACCGCGGCGCTGTCGGCCGCGAGCACGGAGGACGAGGTGGCGGGCGCGCTGCTCGAGCAGGGCACGCGCGCCGCGGGCGCGACCTGCGCGGTGCTCGGGATCGTCGAGGCGCGAGGGGTGCTCGTCAAGCACCGCATCGGCCTCGGCGGAAACGCCCCCGCGCTGATCGCCGCCGACGCGGTTGCGCCGCTGCCGACGGCGGTGCGCAGCGGCCGCCCGGTGCTGCTCGGCACGCGAGCGGAGTGGCACGCCCAGTTCTCGCCCGGCCCGCGCGGCGACTTCGAGGCGTTCGCGGCGGTCCCGCTGCTCGTCGACGGGCGGCCGGTCGGCTGCCTCGGGTTCGGGTTTCCGGACCGGCGCTACTTCGACGCCGGCGATCTCGAGCTGTTCGAGGCGCTCGCGCTGCAGGGCGGCCAGGCGCTGGCGCGCGCGTGGCTGCACGAGCAGCAGGTGCAGCTCGCGTCGATGCTCGAGCGCGAGCTGCTGCCCAGCGACGTGCCGGCGGTGGCGCAGCTCGACGTCGCCGTGCGCTACCACCCGCTCGGGAACTACGAGGGCATCAGCGGCGACTTCTACGACCTCTTCCCGACCGCCGACGACGGCTGGATCGCCGTGATCGGCGACGTGTGCGGCAAGGGTGTCGAGGCCGCGATCGACATGCTGCTCGCGCGGCACACGGTGCGCTCGATGAGCGCCATGAACGCGGGCCTGCGCGACTTCGTGCGCGTCCTCAACCAGACGATCATCCAGCGCGGCCGGCTCGGCCGCTACTGCAGCGTCGCGATCGTCAGGGGCCGACCCGTGGCCGGCGGCGCGCACGAGCTCGAGTACGTGATCGCGGGCCATCCTCCGCCGCTCGTCGTGCGCGTCGACGGAAGCTGCGACGAGCTCGAGCGCGGCGCGATGCTCGTCGGCGTCATCCCGTCGCTGCCGGTGCGCGTCATGACGAACCGGCTCGAGGCCGACGAGTCGCTGGTGATGTACACCGACGGCGTGACCGAGGCGCGCGTCGCCGGCAGGAGCTTCGAGGTCGACGGGCTCGCCGCCGCGATCACCGGGGCCGCGGGCGTCGGGGCCGATCTCATCGCCGACCGCATCGAGCGCGCCGTCGCGCCGTTCATGCAGGGCGACCGGCGCGACGACATGGCGATCATGGTGCTCGCCGCGCGCCGCGCGCGCAGCTAGCCGCCGTCGCGCACGCCGAAGCGGACGCTGAAGCGCGCGCCGCCCAGCGGCGAGCGGTCGACCTCGACGGTCGCCCCGTGGTCGCGCGCCTGCTGCGCGACGATCGCCAGGCCGAGGCCGGACCCGGGCGCCGCCGCGCCGTTGGCGCGCACGAACGGCTCGAAGATCCGCTCGCGGTCGCGCTCGCCGACGCCCGGCCCGTCGTCGTCGACGACGAGCGTCGGGCCCGGCCCGAGCGAGACGTCGACCCGGCCTCCCGGGCGGCCGTGGCGGGCGGCGTTCTCGAGCAGGTTGTCGGCGATGAGCCGCAGCCCCTGCTCCCAGCCGCGCACGACCACCGGCTCGTCGGGAAGCTCCGACGACCACGACACCGCCGGATGTCGCGAGGCCGCGGATTCGGCGGCGGTCGCGACGACCTCGGCGAGGTCGACGTCGGTGTGCTGCACCGCCCCCGCGTCACCGCGCGCGAGCGCCTGCAGCCCGTCGAGCAGCGCGACGAGCCGGCGCTGCTCGTTGAGTGCGTCGCGGACGAGCGCGACGCGCTGCGCGGACGGGATGTCGGGGTGGCGGCTGAGCGCCGAGAGGGTCGCCTGGACGCTCGTCAGCGGGGTGCGCAGCTCGTGGCCGGCGTCGGCGGCAAAGCGGCGCGTCGCGGCGAGCGCGCGCTCGCGGTCGGCGGCCGAGCGCCCGAGCCTGGCGAGCATGTCGTTGAAGCTCGCCGCGAGCGAGCGCAGCTCGGCGGCGCCGTCGCTCGGCACGCGGCGGTCGAGGTGCTCGGTGCCGACGATGTTCGCGGTCGCCTCGCGCAGGCGGCCGAGCGGCCGCAGCAGGAGCGTCGCGACCACCCACACGCCCGCGCCGGCCAGCAGCAGCGCGCCGACGCCGAACGCCGCAAGCCGCTGGTTGAGCGCCGACAGGCGGCTCTCGAGACCGTCCAGGCGCGTCGTGACCTCGAGCCGCGCGAGGCCGCCGAAGTGCGCCCGCTCGAGGCTCACGACGTACGAGCGGTAGCGCTCGCCCCCGACGGCGAAGGTCCGCAGCCCCGGACGCGGCGGCGGCGCGCCGACGGGCGGCTCGCCGGAGTCTACGAGCACGCGCCCGCCGAGCAGCAGCCGCAGCGAGGTGCCGGTCGCCGACAGGACCTGGTCCAGGCGGCGGTCGTTGGACGGCAGCTCGCGCTGGACGGCCGCCAGCGCCGTCTCGCGCGACAGCTCGGCCGTCGCCTTGAGGCGGTCGTCGAGGGCCGCGCGCTCGGAGCGGTCGACGTAGCGCGACACCATGACGCCGGCGGCCGCGAGCACGACGGCGACCACGACCGTGATGCCGAGGGTCAGGCGACCGCGGAGACTGCGCACGCCCTTCAGGGTCGCAGGATGAAGCCCAGCCCGCGGACCGTGTGCAGCACCCGCGGATCGCCATCGGCCTCGAGCTTGCGGCGCAGGTACCCGACGAAGACGTCGGCGATGTTCGTGCCGGGATCGAACGTGTAGCCCCACACCTCCTCGTGCAGGCGCCGGCGGTCGAGCACCTCGCCGGCGTTGCGCATGAACAGCAGCAGGAGGTCGAACTCGCGGCGCGTGAGGCCGAGATCGCGGCCCGCGCGCGTGGCGACGCGCGAACGCGGGTCGAGCGACAGGTCGCCGACGGTGACGACGGCGTCAGAGGTCGCCGGCCGCCGGCGCAGGAGCGCCTGCAGGCGCGCGGTGACCTCCTCGAGGGCGAACGGCTTGACGACGTAGTCGTCGGCGCCCGCCTGCAGCCCGCGCACGCGGTCGTCGACGTCGTCGCGCGCCGACAGGACGCAGACCGGCACGTCGTTGCCCGCCGAACGCAGCCGGCGCAGCACCTCGAGTCCGTCGAGGTCGGGCATCGCCAGGTCGAGCAGGATCACCGCCGGCTCGACGGACTCGGCGGCGGCGAGCGCCGCGCGCCCGCCCGATGCGCGCACGACGCGAAAGCCCTCGAGCTCGAGGCCCGCGCCGACCGCGCGGCGGATCGCGTCGTCGTCGTCTACGAGCAGGACGACCGGCCCGCTCGGCCGGTCGTCATCCACGCGAGACCGACTCGCAGTCGCCTGCGATCTCGTCGACGCGGTCGGCGATCACCCGGTCGCGCCCCGGACCGCAGGCGATGAGGTCGCGCGCGCCGTCGCGAGCCCGGATGAGGTCGCGGCCGACCCCGCCGGCGACGATGTCGCCGCCGCCGTCGCGGGCGTCGATGCGGTCGTTGCCGGCGCCGCCGACGAGCGTGTCGGCGCCCGCTCCTCCGCTGAGCGCGTCCGAGCCGCCGTCGCCGAAGAGGATGTCGCGGCCGGGGCCGCCGAACAGCCGGTCATTGCCGGGCCCGCCGACGAGGCGGTCGTCGCCGGCGCCCCCGCGCAACGTGTCGGCGCCCCTGCCGCCCCGCAGCTGGTCGTTGCCGCGCTTGCCGACAAGACGGTCGCGCCCGGAGGTGCCGCCCTTTCCGCGATCCTGCGACTGGGCGAGCGCGATCCCGCCGCCGGCTCCCAGGGCGAGGACGACGGCGAGGGCGCAGGCGAGCCGGTCCATCCCACTACGATGACGCACGCGACGCACCGTGCACGACGAGACACGGGTGTCTCATGCGTTTCTCACCCTTCGTGAGCGCTCGGTGAGAAGCGCCGCTGGCTGCGCGCCCCGGCGCGCAGACTAGGGGCTACGTCAGATATGCCCATGACCAGGAGGAACCGATGAACAAGCACACACGCGGCCTTGCGGCCGCCGTCGCGGCGGGCGCGCTGCTCGCCGTCCCGGTGACCGGGCAGGCCGCCAAGCCCTCGAAGCCGGGCAAGCGCGGCAGCAGCGCGGCGAGCTGCACGAAGCCCCACAACGTCGGCTTCCGGGTCACCGGAACGCTCGTCAGCGTCACGGCCGACGACCCCACCACGCCGGCGAGCGAGGCGACCGTCACGCTGACGGTCCGGTCCGCCAACCGCCATGCGCGCCACTCCGGCGAGATCGCCGACCAGAACGCCGCGCGGCGCGGCGTGCAGGTCCGCGGCGCGAGCTTCACGGTCCCGGCAGGCGACGCGTTCGTGCTGAGGCTCAGGGGCTACGAGGGCACGGACACGCCGTCGGTCGGCGACCGCGTCAAGGTCCACGGCCGCATCGCGCTGACGAAGCGCCGCTGCGCGCCGGCCGGCACGAGCATCGCCGACCGCCTCGGCGCGGTCGACGTCCGCCGGGTCACGATCTCCGACCGCGATCCCGACGCGTAGCCCGCAACGTCACCCCCGACGCATGCCGACGGCCGCCCACCGGGCGGCCGTCGCTGTTCCGGCGCGCGAAGTGTTCACAGCGAATGAACGCCGTTCTCCTCAACCTCACGCCTAGGGGGAGACGACTGGCAGGGACATGCCACCGAATCAGTGAGGCTCCTCGGTTCCTGGAGCCTCGCGCGCGACCAGGAGAGAGGGCGCCCCTTCCCCGTGGCGCCCTCTCTTCGGGGTCTCTTCTCGCGGCGGCCAGGGGGCAGTCCGGCCGCGGCGGTCGCGGGTCGTGGGTCTCAGCGCGCCCGGCCGTCGATGACCCGCCAGCGTCGCGGTCGCAGCCGGTCGGGCTCGTAGGCGCAGTACGTGCCGGTGCGCACGGCGCTCTCGAGCTCGGCTCCGAGGCGGGCGTCGTAGCCGGCGATCTTCCTCAGCGCCGAGCGGATCGCGCGGGTGACGTTGACCCGTGCGCGCTCGGCGTGCGGGCTCGGCTCGCGGTCGCGGTCGCCGATTCCGAGCGCGCGGTCGAGCTCGCGCGCGAGCAACCGGCGCTCGGACCCGGCACGGTCGGCGCTCACCGCGTCGCCCGCGCGGCGCGCCTCGGCGATCTGCGCGTCGAGCACGTCGATGCGCCTGCGGTAGGCCCGCCTGGCCGCGTCGTCGAGCGACGGGTCGGCGTGCTTCGGATCCGCGGCTCGCGCTGCGCCGGCCGGCGCGGGCGACGTCCCGTTGACCGCCGCGACGAGGTCGAGGCTGTGGATGCTGACACCGGGGCGCGCGAGCAGCAGCGCCAGCAGCCGCACCCCGCGGCCGTCGCTGATGTGCAGCAGCCGGTGACCGTCGTCGATCGTCCAGACGTCGCCGATCCGCCGCAGCGTCGTGACGGCCTCGTCGGCCGGCTCGGACGCGGCGCCGACGGCCGGGGACGGCGCGACAGCGCGGGATCGCAGCTGCAGCGCGGTCGCGCGCTCGAGCGTCCGCGTCAGGCCGAGCTCCTCGCAGACGCGCGACGCGCCGGCGAGCAGCTCGGCGGCGCGCGAACGCGCGACCGCGCCGGGCCCGGCGAGCAGCACCGCGGCCTCCTCGACGTCGATCCGCGCAAGGCTCGTACGCGCGCCGTTGCGCGTAGCGGATGCGCGCGCGGCGGCGAGATGCTCGAGCGCGCGGGCGGGGCGGCCGCTGATGCGCGCGAGGATTCCGAGCCACAGCTCGACGGGCCCGAGGAACGCCGACGTCGGCGTGACGACGTTGCGACCCGCGAACGGCGCCAGCCGCTCGAGAACGCGCGCGGCGGCGACGGGCAGCTCGAGCGCCGCGATCGCCTCGGTCACCAGCGCCATCGCGACGAGCCAGAGGCTGTCCTGCGGCAGCGCCGCGAAGTCGTCGGCCGCCAGCCGCTCGAGCTCCAGCTCCGCCTCCGCCGTGCGGCCGGCCGCCGCCAGCGACGCCGCGAGCGCGGCGCGCCAGACCGGCATCGCGGGCACGCCGTCGGCGTAAGCGCGGACCTGGTCGCCGATCGCCTCCGGCCCGTGCTGCAGCCACGTGAGCATCATGGACTGGGAGCCGACCGTGATCGGGATCGTCGAGTCGGGCAGCTCGCCGCTCATCGCCGCGACCTCCGCGACCAGCGCGTGCGCGTCGTCGAAGCGGCCCTCCAGCGCCGCGCGCCGGGCGCGGTGCAGCGGCACGAGCGCCAGCGCGCGACGGTCGCGCGCCGCGGTCGCCAGCCGCTCGAGCGTCTCGATGGCGACGTTCGCGCCCGCGACATCGTCGAGCTCGAGCAGGACGTCGATGTGGCGGCTGCGCGCGGCGAGCGTCATCGCCGACTCGCCGGCCTGCTCGGTGATCGCGAACAGCTGCTGCAGCCAGCGCAACGACTGCTCGGTCGTGTCGGGGCCGGCCGTCGCGAGCTGCGCCGACGCCAGCGCGAACGCGAGCGTCGCGTCGTCGCCGACGCGATGCGCCACGTCGAGCGCCTCGCGCGCGAGCTCGGCGCGACGCGCCCGCGTGTCGGACCAGTACAGCGCGATCGCCAGCGAGCCCAGCAGCCGGACGCGCAGCGCGCTGTCGCGGGGGCCGATGCGCTCGAGCGCCTCGACGAGCAGCGCGACGCGGGCGTCGTCGACGGTCCCGGGGGTGAGCGCGAACGGCGCAGCGCCGAGGGCCGCGCGCGCGAGAAGCTCGTCGGCGCCGATCGCGCGCGCCGCCGCGACCGCCTCCGCCAACGTCGCCCGCGCCGCCGGCCGGTCGGCGCGCGACTGCGCGGTGCCGAGCCCGAGCAGCAGTGCCGCGCGCCGCGCAGGGTCCGGGCCGAGCAGCGCGAGCACGTGCAGCGCGCGTTCGAAGAGCTCGGCCGCCTGCTCGTAGGCGAGGTCGGCGAGCGCCCGCTCCGCAGCCCGCTGGGCGTAGTCGACGGCCTTCGCGAGGTCGCCGCGCGGGCCCGCCGACACGAAGTGGTGCGCGAGCCGCGGCAGGTGGTTGTCGATCGCGCCGCGAAACAGGTGCTCGAGCGCCTCGCCGACGGCCCGGTGGGCCGCCATGCGGTCGACGGCCGGCATGCCGGCGACGAGCGCGCGCACGATCAGGCCGTGGCCGAAGCGGAAGTGACCCGGCGGCGCGGGCATCTCGACGATGAGCCCGAGCCCGGCGGCTGCGTCGAGCGCGGCGAGGACGCGCTCGCCGGCCAGCGGGGAGGCCAGCTCGAGCGCCCGCACGCTGAACGTCCGGCCGATGATCGCCGCAAGCGCCAGCGTCGCGATCGCATCGTCGCCGAGCGGCTCGAGGCGCCGGCGCACGGTCTCCAGGACGCTGTCGGGCAGCGGCATCTGCTCGGGGAGGTCGTTCAGGCGCCCCTCCGCGAGCAGCAGCGCGAGGATCTCGCGCGCGAAGAACGGGTTGCCCTCCGTGACGTCGTGGATCGCGTCCACGAGGCACGGCGGAGGCGGCGCGCCGCTCGTCAGCTCGATGAGCTCGGCGACGTCCGGGCGGTCCAGCCCGCCGAGCACGAGCCGCCGGCCGGCTCGGGCGATGTTCGCGAGCGCCGCCTGGGCGCCCGCCGTGCGCCGCGGCATGCGGGCGTGCATCGTGACGACGATCAGGACGGCGGCGTCGCTCAGCATCCGCGACACGAAGTCGAGCGCCAGCAGCGAGCCCTCGTCGAGGGCCTGCAGGTCGTCGACGAGGACGACGACGGGAGCGTTCGCACTGCGCGCGCGCAGGAGAGCGACGAGCGCATCGAAGAGCGCGAAGCGCGCGACGTCCGAGCTCTCGACGCCGGGCGCCTCGGCGGCGGGCTGCGGCGCGCCGAGCCGCTCTGCGAGCTCGGGCGCCAGGCGGACGAGCGCGTCGGCGCGCTCGCCGAGCTCGCGTCTGAGGACGTCGCCGTCGACGCCGTGGCACAGCCGCCGCACGACCTCCGCCCACGGCCAGTACGGCGGCGCGACGCGCCCCCAGCCGCGCGTCCAGACGACGGTCGCCCCGGCGGTCACCGCGTCCTCGGCGAGAGCGGCCGCCAGCCGCGTCTTGCCGACGCCGGGATCGCCGAGCACGAGGTGGACGCCGCCCTGTCCGCGCCGTGCCCGCGCAAGCGACTCGCGCAGCTCGCGCAGCTCGCGTGCCCGACCGATGAGCGGGCCGTCGCCCGCCGCGTGAACGTCCGTCACTTCGCTCCGTGCCTGCCCAGCTCTGCTGCCCCGGACTCGACCCTAGCGCGTTGCGCGACGTCGGACCCCCTCGCCGCTCAGGCGCGGACCTCCCACTCGACGCCCACGCCGGGATCCGGTGCATAAAGACACGACGCGCCGGTCCGGATCGCGGTTTGAAGCAGGTGCCCGAGCTCCGGCTCGTGGTCGGCGATCTGGCGCACGGACGCGCGGATCGCGCGGGTGACGTTGACCCGCGCGCGCTCGCCGGCCGCGTTGCCGGCGCCGAGGCCGTCCGACAGCGCCGACAGCAGCGACGACAGCTCCTCGCGCGCGCGCGCGGCGCGCTCCGGATCGTTGAACGCGCGCGCCTCGGCGATCTCCTCCTCCAGCTCGGCGACGCGCGCGCGCTGTCCCGCGACGTGGGCGCGCGTCGCCTCGCCGCCGCCCTCGGCCAGGCGGATGGCCCGGATCGGCGTCCCGGGGTTGGTGAGCAGCACGGCGAGGTGGTGCAGGCCCTTCGTGTCTCGCAGGCAGGCGCTGCGGCCTTCGTGGTCGAGCAGCCAGACGTCCTGCTCGCGGCGCAGCACCGCGCGGGCGGTGCTCGCCGAGCCGCGGGCGTCGCCCGACGCGGCGGCGCGCCGCAGCGCCGCGCGCACCGTGTCGGCGCGCGCGGCCGCGCGCGGCATCCGCCGGCACACCGGGTCGTCGACGACGCTCTCGACGAGGGCGAGGGCGCGCGCCGCATCGCGCGGACCGTTGCGGCGCGCTAGCAGCGCCGCGACGTCGAGCACGGTCAGCACGATCGCCGGGCGAGCGCCGGCGCGCTCGGCCAAGGCGCGCGCTCGCTCGAGATGGGCGAGCGCGCGCTCGTGCTCGCCGGCGGTCATCGCCAGCAGCCCGAGGTAGCGCGCCACCGGTCCGAGGTAGACGAAACCCATCGAGACGACGTTGCGCCCGTCGTACGGGGCGAGCAGCTCGAGCAGGCGCCGCGCTCGCGGGCCGTCGCCGAGCACCGCGCACAGCTCGGCGAGCAGCGACATCGCAACGAGCCAGAGGGCGTCGCGCGGGATGTCGTCGAAGTCTGCGGCCGCCAGGTGCTCGAGCTCCCCGCGGGCCTCCTCCTCGCGGCCGAGCTCCGCGACGAGCAGCGCCAGCGCGCAGCGCCAGGCGCGCATCGCGGGCAGGCGTTCGGCGTTCCCGCGCACGAGCGGCTCGAGCTCGCGGTGGCGACCCTGCGCCCGTAGCACGACGAACGTCTGCGCGTCGGCGCGGATGCTCGCGATCGAACCACGAAGGTCGCGGGCGCGCTCCGCCGCGGTGGCGGCCACGCCGACGGCGGCCTCGAAGTCGCCGCGCAGATGCGCGGCCGTCGCGCGATGCAGCGCCGCGTGCGCGAGCATGCGGGGCTGCGCGAGCCGGCCGGCGGTGGCGGCGAAGGCCTCGATCTCCTCCTCGGCGCGCGCGGGCTCGTCGAGCTCGAGCAGCAGCGGGATGCGCCAGAGGCGCACGTGCATCGCGAGCTCGGCGTCGTTCGTGCGCTCGCACAGCCCGAGCGCCTCCGTCGAGATCGGAAGGCCGCGCTGCACCGTGTCGGGACCCCACATGGCGACGAACCCCTGCGCGAGCGCGAAGGCGAGCGTGCGCTCGGCGAGCGCCCGCCGCTCGCGCGAGGCGCGAGCGGCGTCGCTGGAGTGGATCTCTCGCGCGAGCGCGAGCGCCTCGTCGACCAGTGCCCGGCGGCGTTCGATCTGCGGCGACCAGTACAGCGTGAGCGCGAGCTGCACGCGCAGCCGGGAGCGCAGCGCGTCGACGGTCAGGCGCCGCCCGGGCTCGTCCGGGCGCGCGTCGTCGAGGGCTGCGAGCGCCTCCTCGACCAGCGCGACGACGCCGGCGTCTTCGGGGCCCGGCGCGAGCGATTCGAACGCGCTGGCGAGCGCCGCGTGCGCCAGGCGCTCGCAATCGCCGAGCCGGCGGGCGTGCTCGGCGGCGGAGCGCAGCGCGCGGCGCCCGCCTTCGACGTCGCCCGCACGCATGAGCGCCTCGCCGAGCCCCTGCGCCAGGTCGCAGGCGCGCCGCTCGTCGGCCGGCAGCGACGCCGCGACGTCGATCGCGCGCGCGTACAGGCGCGCGGCCTCCTCGTAGGCGAACTGGCGCATCGCGCGCGCCGCCGCGCGGGCCGCGTAGTCGACCGCGCGCTCCGCGCCGCCGTCGGTCGCCGCCTCGAGGAAGTGATGGGCGATCTCGGCGAGCTCCGGCTCGGGATCCTCGCGATACAGCTGCTCGAGCGCCTCGGCCGCGCGGTGGTGCAGCTGCGCGCGCCGGGCGACGCCGAGCCCCTGCAGCAGCGTGTCGCGGACGAGCGCGTGCTCGAAGCCGAAGCTCCCGGGATCCGTGCGCTCGACGACGATGCCGGCGCGCAGCGGCCGTTCGAGGCGCTCGAGGGCGTCCGCCGGCTCGATCTCGAGGAGCGCTGCGAGCGTGGAGGCGCGGAACTCGCCGCCGATGACGGCCGCCGCGCTGAGCGCCTCGACGGCGTCGTCGCCGAGCACCTCCATCCGGCGGCGGATCGCATCGCGGACGCTGTCGGGAAGCGGCAGCGGCCGCTCGCCGGCGAGGGCGTCCTGCAGGCGCCCGAGGTCCGCGAGCAGGCGAACGAGCTCGTCGACGTAGAACGGGTTGCCGGCGCTCGCGTCGTGAACCGCCGCCAGAAGCCGCGGCGCGATGCCGCGCTCGCCGGCCGCGACAGCGCGCGCGGTCGCCAGGCGCTCGACCGCGTCGCGGTCCAGTCCCTGCAGCGGCAGCCGCGTCGCCGACCGCGCCAGCCCGGCGAGCGGGGACGCGAGCTCGTCGCGCGCGTGCGCCTCGACGTGGCGGTAGGCGGCCACCACGAGGACCCGCATGTCGGGCAGCGCGCGACCGACGAACTCCAGCGCCAGCAGCGACGACGCGTCGGCCCAGTGCAGGTCGTCGAGCACCACGACGAGCGGCCGGCGGTCGGCGACGGACGCGAGCAGGCCGGCGAGGGCGTCGAAGAGCCGGAAGCGCGCCTGCTCGGACTCGGGCGCGAGGCGCTCTGTCGGCGGCGCCGGCGTGTCGGACAGCTCCGGGAGCAGCCGCGCGAGCCACGCAGCGTCGTCGCCGAGCAGCCCGCGCAGCGTCCCGACGCCCTCCGTGCGCGCCAGCGCGCGCACGACCTGCACCCACGGCCAGTACGCGGGGGCGCCACCGCCGTCCCAGCAGGTGCCCCAGACCCAGGATGCGCCGCGCTCGGCTGCGCGCTCGACGAACGCGCGCGCCAGCGCCGTCTTGCCGATCCCCGGCTCGCCCGTCAGCACGACGAGCCGGCCCCGGCCGGCCAGCGCGGCGCTCAGCGCGGCGTCGAGCTGCGCGAGCTCATGCTCGCGGCCGATCAGCCCCGGAAGCTGCTCCTCCGTCATCGCGCTTGTCACCTCATTGTCTTTCCCGGAGACGGGCGCTCGCAAGGGTGCGACAAACGTCGGAGCCCGAACAGCCCCGCGCTGCCCCGCCGAAGAGCAGCCGGGAGGCGCTGCGCCGTCGCGGCGGGCCGGGGATGGCACACTCATGGGCCGACCCCGGACCCGTCCCACGCCCGGAGAGCCCGATTGCCCACAAACTCCTTCAACGCCCGCGGACCGCTGACGGCCGGCGACCGCACCGTCGAGATCTACCGCCTCGACGCGCTGCAGGGCGCCTTCGACGTCGCGCGGCTGCCGTTCTCCCTGAAGGTGCTGCTCGAGAACCTCCTGCGCACGGAGGGCAACGGCTCGGTGACCGCGGCCGACATCGAGGCGCTCGCCGGCTGGGACCCGGCCGCCGAGCCCTCGAAGGAGATCGCGTTCTCGCCCGCGCGGGTCGTGATGCAGGACTTCACCGGCGTCCCCGCCGTCGTCGACCTCGCGGCGATGCGCGACGCGATGGCGGACATGGGCGGCGGCGACCCGGCGATGATCAACCCGCTGGTCCCCGCGGAGCTGGTCATCGACCACTCCGTGCAGGTCGACGCCTTCGGGACGCGGAGCGCCTTCATCCACAATGCGGAGCGGGAGTTCGAGCGCAACAAGGAGCGCTACGCCTTCCTGCGCTGGGGACAGGGCGCGTTCGACAACTTCGCCGTCGTGCCGCCGGACACCGGCATCGTCCACCAGGTCAACCTCGAGTACCTCGCGCGCGTCGTCTTCGTCGACGACGACGGCCTCGCCTACCCCGACACGCTCGTCGGGACGGACTCGCACACGACGATGATCAACGGCCTCGGCGTCCTCGGTTGGGGCGTCGGCGGCATCGAGGCCGAGGCGGCGATGCTCGGCCAGCCGATGTCGATGCTCATCCCGCAGGTGCTCGGGTTCAGGCTTCGCGGCGAGCTGCCCGAGGGGGCGACCGCGACCGACCTCGTGCTGACCGTGACCGAGATGCTGCGCGAGCACGGCGTCGTCGGCAAGTTCGTGGAGTTCTACGGGCGCGGCCTCGCGCACCTGCCGCTCGCCGACCGGGCGACGATCGGCAACATGAGCCCGGAGTTCGGCTCGACGTGCGCGATCTTCCCGATCGACGCCGAGACGCTGCGCTACCTCGAGTTCTCGGGCCGGCCGCGGGAGCTCATCGAGCTCGTCGAGGCCTACGCCCGAGAACAGGGCATGTGGCACGACGAGAGCTCGCCCGAGCCGGTCTACTCCGAGACGCTCGAACTCGACCTCGGCGACGTCAGGCCATCGCTCGCCGGCCCGCGGCGGCCGCAGGACCGCGTCTCGCTGGTCGAGGCACAGGCCGCGTTTCGCATCGCGCTCGAGGACTTCCTGCCGCGCGAGGACGACGCAGACGACGCCGACGGCGGCGACACGATCGAGTTCGACGCGCTGTCGTTCCCGGCGTCCGACCCACCGGCGTACACCGACCGCATGGGACGGCGCCCGCCCGAGCACGCCACCGACTCGACGCACGCCGAGCAGATCGCCGCCGCGCGGCTGGCGATGCGCTCCGACGCGCCGGTGCCCGTGACGCTCGAGGACGGCACGCAGACCGACCTCGACCACGGCCGCGTCGTGATCGCCGCGATCACGAGCTGCACGAACACCTCCAATCCGTCGGTCATGCTCGCCGCCGGCCTGCTGGCGCGCAACGCCGTCGCGCGCGGCCTGCGCTCCAAGCCGTGGGTGAAGACGTCGCTGGCGCCGGGATCGAAGGTCGTCACGGAGTACCTCGCCCAGGCCGGGTTGACCGACGACCTCGAGGCGCTCGGCTTCCACCTCGTCGGCTACGGCTGCACGACGTGCATCGGCAACTCGGGGCCCCTGCCGCCACCGATCTCCGAGGCCGTCGGCGCCAACGACCTCGCCGTCGTCTCGGTGCTGTCGGGCAACCGCAACTTCGAGGGGCGCATCAACCCCGACGTGAAGATGAACTACCTGGCGTCACCGCCGCTCGTCGTCGCCTACGCGCTCGCCGGCTCGATGGACGCCGACATCGTCAACGAGCCGATCGGCCGCGACCCGGACGGCAGCGACGTGTACCTGCGCGACATCTGGCCCTCCGGCCGCGAGGTCGCCGACACGATCCGGCAGGCCGTGCGCTCGGAGATGTTCCGCGCCTCGTACGGCGGCGTCTTCGACGGCGACGAGCGCTGGAACTCGCTCGACGTGCCGACGGGCGACCGCTTCGCGTGGGACGAGCAGTCGACGTACGTCAACCTGCCGCCGTACTTCGAGGGCATGCCCGAGGACCCGTCGCCGGTGACCGACATCGAGGGCGCGCGCGTGCTCGCCCTGCTCGGCGACTCGGTGACGACCGATCACATCTCGCCGGCGGGCTCGATCAAGGCCGACGGCCCGGCCGGGCTGTACCTGCAGCAGCACGGCGTCGCGCCGCGCGACTTCAACTCCTACGGCGCGCGGCGTGGAAACCACGAGGTCATGGTGCGCGGGACGTTCGCGAACATCCGCCTGCGCAACCAGCTCGCACCGGGCACGGAGGGCGGCGTCACGCGCAAGCTGCCCGAGGACGAGCAGATGTCGATCTACGACGCCGCGATGGCCTACATGGCCGAGGGCACGCCGCTGGTCGTCCTCGCCGGCACGGAGTACGGCTCGGGGTCCTCGCGCGACTGGGCGGCGAAGGGCACACGGCTGCTCGGCGTCCGCGCCGTGCTCGCGCAGTCCTTCGAGCGCATCCACCGCTCGAACCTCATCGGGATGGGCGTCCTGCCGCTGCAGCTGCCGGCCGCGCCGCGCGACCTCGGGCTCAGCGGCGACGAGGTCTTCTCGATCACCGGCCTGGCCGAGCCGATGAACGCCGGCTCGCTGCCCACGGAGGTCACCGTCTGCGCCGACGACCGCGAGTTCAAGGCCCGCGTGCGCATCGACACGCCCAAGGAGGCGGCGTACTTCCGCCACGGCGGCATCCTGCAGTACGTGCTGCGCCAGCTGCGCGACCGCGACTGACCGCCCCGCGGCGGCGCGCGGTCAACCCGCGCCGCGCGGCGCCGGGATCTCGACCTTCAGCCGCTTGATCATCCGGTCGATGCGGTGGGCGACCTCGACGGGCTCGACGCCGAGCGCGGCGGCCATGTCGCGCAGCGGCGTCTCCTCGAGCGTCATCCCGAGGATCGGCAGCTCGTCGGGCTCGAGCTCCGAGCCGGCCGCGTCGAGCAGCTGGCGCGAGATCGGCGGCAGCACGCGCTCGCCGCGGGCGACGCGGCGGATGGCGTCGTAGAGCTCGTTGGCTGGGGCGGACTTGCTGACGAGCCCGTCGACGCCCGCCAGCAGCGCCGGGATGGTCAGCGACGCGTCGGCGTACGCGGAGTACAGCAGCACCGCCGGCGCGGGCAGCTCGCGCTTGATGCGCCGGCAGACGACGATCCCGTCGTCGCCGGGCAGGTGGTAGTCGAGCACGACGACGTCGGGCTTCGTGCGCTTCAGCGCCGGCCACAGGTCGCTGACGGAGGATGCGGCGTCGAGCGGCACGAGCCCGGGCTCGGAGCGCAGCACGGCCGTCAGGCCGGCGCGCAGCGCGGGGTGGTCGTCGACGATGAGGATGCGGATCATGAGCTGCGACTACCCACGGCGACCTCCGTCGGAAGCGTGAGCTCGACGCGCGTGCCGCGCCCGTCGGCGCCGGGCCCGATCGACAGCGCCGCGCCGATCGTCTCGGCGCGCCCGCGCATCGAGCGCAGCCCGTTGGAGCCCGGACGGCGCACGAGCGGGATCCCGCGTCCGTCGTCGGCCACCTCGATCTTCGCGGTCGAGCCGTTGCGCGACAGCACGACGGCGATCTGCGAGGCGTCGCCGTGGCGCACGGCGTTCGTCAGCGCCTCCGCGCCGATCCTGTAGGCGTGCGCGGCGACGTGCGCCGGCAGCTCGCCGACCGACCCGCTCACGGTGATCTGCGCGTCGCTGACGCGCGCCAGCTCGGCCGCGCGCTCGCCGAGCATCCGCTCGACCGAGCGGCCCTCCAGCGGCGTGCGCAGCTCGGCGACGCTCGTGTCCATGTCGGCGCCGGCGGCGCGCAGCTCGGCGAGCGCGTGGCCGACGAGCTCCGCCTGCGGTCCGCTCACCTCGCCCTGCACGGCGCTCAGCACGAGGTGCGCGGCGTGGACGCGCTGCTTGGCGGAGTCGTGCAGCTCCCACGCGATCCGCTGGCGCTCGCTCTCGACGGCCAGCCGCTCGGAGCGCAGGCGCTCCCCGCGCAGGCGCTCGAGCACGTCGGCCGCGTACGCCAGCGCCAGGCCGACGACGAGCGGGACCATGAGATGCGTCGCGATGGTCTCCAGCCGGATCGTGCTCTCGAGCGTGTTGGCGTCGAGCTCGGTGTAGACGGCGATGCCGAGGTACGCGAGCGTGAACATCCCCGCCCAGGCCAGCGCGCGGCGGAACGGCAGGCCCGTCGTCGGCAGGATGAGCGCCGTCACCATGAGGACGTAGAACGGGCTTCGCCAGTCCTCGGAGGCCGCCACGAGGGCGAGTGCGGCGGCGCTGTCGACGAGCCACGCGACGGGCGACAGCTGCAGGCGCGGGACGAGCGCCAGCGCGGCCAGCGAGATCGCCGTGTACGCGATCGCCGCGACGATGAGCTCGAGGTCGTGCGACGTCACGCGATGCACGGCCAGCAGCACCACCGCCACCGCCGCGGCCAGCAGCCGCGTCATCAGCAGCAGCGCCATCCAGCGCGACGTCACGGCAACTCCGTGCTCCAGCGCTGCGCGAGCTCGCGGAAGAAGTCCGCCCGGGTGACGATGCCGCTCACCCGCCCCTGGTCGACGATCGGGATGATGAGCACGCGGTGGTGCAGGAAGATCTCCGCCAGCTCGGTGTCCGAGAAGTCCTCGCCGACGTCGATGTGCTCGGTGTTCATGTAGTCGCGGACCGGCTCGTCCGCGCAGACGATCCGCTTGTCGAGCGCGGTGTCGAGCGAGCGCGGCACGAAGCCGGCGTAGCCGAGCTCCTTGAGGTAGCCGGGGAACAGCGCGCCGATGAACTCGCGCTCGCCGAAGATGCCCACGAGCGACCCGCGAGCGTTGACGACCGGCAGCGCCGGCGCCCCCGCCTCGAGGATCTCGATGACGGCGTCGCGCAGCTGCTCGTCGTCGCGCAGCAGCGGAACCTCGCGGCGAACGGTGCTTGCGATCCGGTGCGGGCTCATCGCTGCCCTCACAGATAGCGCACGGCGATGTACGCCGTCGCCAGTAGCATCGACACCAGCGTCGCGGGAACGCCGACCCTGAGGAACTGCAGGAAGCCGATCGGCCGGCCTGCGCGCGCCGCCATGCCGGCTGCCGCGACGTTGGCGGCCGCCGCGATGAGCGTGAAGTTGCCGCCGAAGCAGGCGCCGAGCGACAGCGACCACCAGTAGGCGTCGTCGGCGTTGCTGCCGCCCTGCAGCTCGTTGACGACGGGGATCATCGTCGCGGTGAACGGGATGTTGTCGACGATCCCCGAGCCGATCGCCGACACCCACGCGATGCCGAGCAGCTCGGCGGTGCGGTCGCCGCCGGTCACCGAGCCGATCGCGTCGGCGACCTCCTGGATCGCGCCCCGCTCCTCGAGCGCGCCGACCATGACGAACAGGCCGATGAAGAAGAACAGCGTCGGCCACTCGATGCCGCGCAGCGCCTCGTCGACGGTCTGGCGCGTGAGCAGCAGCATGACGGTCGCGCCCGCCAGCGCGACGGTCGCCGGCTCGATCCCCAGGGGCTTGTGCACGAAGAAGACGATGATCGTGAGCACGAGCACGGGCAGCGTCCGCCTGAGCTCCGGGGCGTCCTCGATCGAGCGCCGGGCGTCGAGCTCGAGCACGCGGTCGCGTGCCTCGGGCGCGATCTGCAGCCGCTTTCGGAAGACGAGGTACAGCATCCCGGTGACGACGACGAACGCGACCGCGGCGATCGGGGCGAGGTTGGCGACGAACGCCCCGAACGACAGCCCCGTCGCGCCCGCGATGAGGATGTTCGGCGGGTCGCCGATGAGGGTCGCCGTCCCGCCGATGTTCGAGGCGATGATCTCGATGAGGATCAGCGGGATCGGATCGATGTCGAGCGCGTCGGCGAGCAGGAACGTGATCGGCACCATCAGCAGCACCGTCGTGAGGTTGTCCAGGAACGCCGACAGGATCGCCGTCGACAGCGCCAGCGACATGACGACCGCGAACGGACGGCCGCGCGCGATCTGCCCGGCGCGGATCGCGAGGAACGTGTAGATCCCCGTCGGCTCCGTCACCCGGACGATGAGCATCATCCCCGCGAGCAGGCCGATCGTCTCGAAGTCGACGGCCTCGATCGCGTGCTCCTGGTCGATCGTCTGCGTGAGCACGACGAGCAGCGCGCCGACGAGCGCGACCTTCGTGCGATCGACCTTCTCGGAGGCGATGGCGGCCAGCGCCCCGACGAAGATGATGACGGCCACGAGCATCGAGATTCCGGCCATCCTGTCAAAGCCGGGGGCGCGGCCACGCGTCGGTAGCCTTCGCCGCCATGCCGCTGCCCGACGTCCTTCGCGACCTGCTCACCGCCGCCGGGCCCTCCGGCTACGAGACGGCGCCCGCCGCCGTCTTCGCGCGCGCCGCCCGGACGTTCACCGACGACGTCGAGGTCGACGTCATGGGGTCGGCCGTCGCGCGCGTGCCGGGCACGGCCGCCGACGGCGCGCCGTTTCTGGCGGTCGTCGGGCACATCGACGAGATCGGGCTCATCGTCACGCACATCGACGACGACGGCTTCCTGCGCTTCGTCGGCGTCGGCGGCTGGGACCCGCAGATCCTCGTCGGCCAGCGCGTGCAGCTCATCACGCGCGAAGGCACCGTCCCGGGCGTCGTCGGCCGCAAGCCGATCCACCTGCTGCGCGAGGACGACCGCAAGAAGGTCGTCGAGCTGCGCGACCTGCACATCGACATCGGCGCCGGCGACGGCGACGGGGCGCGCGAAGTCGTGCGGATCGGCGACGTCGCGGTCATCGCCGGCGAGCCGCTGCAGCTGCGCGACGACCGCGTCGTCTCGCGCTCGATGGACAACCGGCTCGGCGCCTTCATCGCGCTCGAGGCAGCCCGCCTCGTCGCCGAGGCCGGCGGCGCGGCGGGCGACGTCGCCGCCGTCGGCGTCGTGCAGGAGGAGATCACGTTCGGCGGCGCGCGGACGTCGGCGTTCCGCCTGCAGCCCGACGTCGCGATCGTCGTCGACGTCACCCACGAGACCGGCGCGCCGGGCGTCGAGGTCAACGAGATCGGCAAGCACGAGTTCGGGGCGGGCCCCGTCATCGAGCGCGGCTCGGTGCTCAACCCCGCCGTCTACGAGCTGCTGCAGGCGACGGCCGAGCGAGAGGACATCGCCTTCACCGTGCAGGCGTCGGCGCGGTCGACCGGCACGGACGCCGACGCCATCCACCTCTCGCGCGCCGGCGTGCCGACCGGCGGCGTGTCGATCGCCCTGCGCTACATGCACTCGCCGGTCGAGATGGTGCAGCTGAGCGACATCGACGCCTGCGCCCGCCTGATCGCGGCCTTCGCGCGGTCGCTCAGCGCCGAGACCTCGTTCGCGCGGTAGCGGCGTCCCGTGCTGCTGGCGCTCTTCGACATCGACGGCACGCTCGTGCAGCGCGCCGCCGACGCGCACCGCGACGCGATCCACGAGGCGCTGCGCACCGTCCACGGGGTCACCGAGCCGGCCCGCCGCGCGGGCATCGACGTCGCCGGCCGCACCGATCCCGAGATCGCGCGCGGGCTGCTGCTGGCCGCCGGCGTGTCGGCGCGGCGCATCGACGAGCGCGCCGACGACGTGCGCATCGCGGCATGCGCCGCGTACGCGCGGCTGTGCCCGGCGGACCTGTCGGCGCACGTCACGCCGGGGATCGCCGAGCTGCTGGAGGCACTCGCCGCGCGCGACGACGTGCGCCTCGCGCTCGTGACCGGCAACTACGAGGCGATCGCCCGGCTGAAGTTGCGCCGCGCCGGCATCGGCCGCTACTTCGCCAGCCGCCAGGGCGGCTTCGGCTCGGATCACGAGCAGCGCGCCGAGCTGCCGCGGATCGCCCGCCGGCGCGCCGGCGGCGACACGCCGTGGCCGCGCGAGCGCACGGTCGTGATCGGCGACACGCCGCGCGACATCGCCTGCGCGCGCGCGGACGGCGTGCGCGCCGTCGCGCTGGCGACCGGCCCGTTCCGTGCCGACGAGCTGCGCGACGCCGACGCGGTCGCCCGCAACGCGCACGAGTTGGGCGCGCTGCTCGACGAGCTCTGAGCGGCGGCGCGGTCAGCCGGCCGCAGCGACCGGCGGCCGGCGCGCGAGCCGGTCGAGCAGCCCGACGACGCGCAGGTAGATCTCCTGCGCCTCGTCGGGCGAGTCGGCGATCGCCGTCACCCCCAGGCGACCCTCGGACGTCAGCAGGCTGAGCATGTGGAAGATCGCGCCGGTCTGCGACTGCTGGTCCCAGCCGACGCGCTCGGCGTCCGCCGCCTCGAGCAGCTTGGCGATCGTGATCCCGCGGTAGGCGGGATCGCCGAGGCGGTCGGTCGCGAAGTAGTGCTTCGCGCGGCCGTCGGGCGTGCGGAAGGCGATCTTGTCGTCGTCCATGGCGCCGTCGGTGAGCAGCCACAGCGCCCCGTACGGATGCGAGGTGCCGCCCTCGCGGAGGTTGATCTCGACGGCGTAGGGCTCCCAGCCGTGCTCGCGGCGCGCCACGATGAAGTCGACGCCGAAGCGCCCCATGACGCCCTGCCGGGCGAGGTAGTCGCCGACCTTGCGCGCCTCGTGCACGACGAGCGCCGCGTACTCCGGATCGGCGGGGAACGTGCACGCGACGAACGACTGCCCGGCCGCCCCGCCGAGCACCTGGTCGTGCGTCGATATGACGAGCGGCCGGCCGCCGGGCAGGATGCGCAGCTGCACGCTCGGGCTGCGGATCTCGCCGGCGATCATCTCCTCGACGATCCCGCCCTGGGCGAGCGTCCGCAGGTAGTCGGCGCGCATGCTGCGCAGGCGCACGTCGACGGCGGCGCGCTCCTCCGCGGTCCCCGGCGGCGGCAGATCGCGCAGGCGGACGATGTGGTTGCCGTCGCCGTAGACGCCGTCGTCGTGCTTGACGACCGCCGCCTCGAGCCCCGGCCGCCACGCGCGCAGCGCGATGAGCGCGTCGGCGAGCTCGGCGCGCGTGCGGATCGCGTTGACGCCGCGCGGGTGCGGAACGCCGGCGCTCTCGAACAGGCGGCGCGACCCGGTCTTCGTGCCGTAGCGCTCGAAGCGGCTGTCGACGCCGTAGATCGGCACGCCGAGCACGAGCGCGAGGTCGCGCTCCTCGCGCCGCACGTTGAACGGCATGATGAACGCGCGGTCGCGGTCGCCGGCCAGCGCGGCGAGCTCGGCGAGCAGCTCGGGGCGGTCGAGGAGCTTGCGCGACAGCGGGCGCAGCGACCTCTCGGCGGGCGTGAGGAGATGAAAGCGCTCGCGCGCGTCGGGCACCTCGGGGATCAGCCCCACGTAGTAGTCGACGACGGGCTCGGGGATCGGCTCGGACGTCACCAGCACGAGCCGGGCGCCCGGCCGGCGCAGCGCGAAGACGAGGTACAGGAAGCGCTCCTCGAGCGCCGCCAGCTCGCTGGCGTGCGAGCCGAGCACCTCCTCGCCGTAGTTCAGCGACGGGATCGCCAGGACCGTGCGCTCCTCGAGCTGCCCCGCCTCCGTCACCTGCGAGAACGGGCGCAGGCGCGCCTGCAGCGCTGCGAAGGCGTCGTCGTCCTCGAGCGCCAGCCCGGCCATGACGCGGACCTTGCCACGTCGCGGCAGCGGCGGCAACCGGCGGCGCTCAGCCGGCGACCGGCGACCAGAAGCCGTCGGCGCCGACGTGGTCCTCGTCGGCCACCCGGCCGAGCTGCTCGCGCGCCGCGGCATGGTCGATGTCGCAGACCACCGCGACCTCGCGCGAGGCCAGCGGCTCGCCGGCCCACCCGAGCACCTCGAGCGCCGAGCCCGGCGGGTCGCGACGCTCCGTGCCGGGCACGAGGTTGGCGAGCACGACGTCGTAGGCGGCGAAGGGCTGAAAGCCCGGCACGGCGATGCGCACGCCGTCCGACCGGCGCACGATCTCGTACGACGGGCAGGTGTAGCGCCGGCCGCCGGACCAGTTGGCGAGCTTGTAGTCGAGCGCGCGCGCCGCGGCGATCGGCTCTCGGGCGTCGGCCATGTCCTCGCGCATCGCCTGCTCGACGGCGTCCTGCGCGGTCCAGCGCTGAAGCTCGTCGGCATCGAGCCCGGCGTCCGCCGCGGCGCCGTGCAGCGTCGCCTCCTCGTCGAGCAGCTCGCCGCGCATCGCGCGCACGCGAAACGCGCGCAGCAGCGGCTCCTCGGCGTCGGGCGCGTGCAGCCGCGCGGCGACGATCGCGCGGCAGGCCGGCGCGGTCGCGGCCATCCGCGGGCGCTCGGAGGTGTCGATCGGCATCCCGTGGTCGCGCGCGATCTTGGCCAGCGCGGAGGACTGGCGCTCGGGCGTGAAGCCCTTGTCGAGGTACTCCTGCGGGTCCTCGGCCAGGACGACCATGCGATAGCTCCACGTCATCGCGCCGTCGTACAGCCAGCGCAGCCGCCGGCGGAACGGCTCGGCGGAGTACGCCCACGGGCATCCGGGATCGGTGAACTCCGTGACGCAGACGTCGATCTCGGGGCTCACGTCCGCGTAAGCCGCTTGTAGGTGATGCGGTGCGGGCGGTCGGCCTCGTCGCCGAGCAGCGCGCGGCGATGCTCCTCGTAGGCCTCGAAGTTGCCCTCGAACCACGTCACCTGCGAGTTGCCCTCGAAGGCCAGCACGTGCGTCGCGACGCGATCGAGGAACCAGCGGTCGTGGGAGATGATCACCGCGCAGCCGGCGAACGCCAGCAGCGCCTCCTCGAGCGCGCGCAGCGTGTCGACGTCGAGGTCGTTCGTCGGCTCGTCGAGCAGCAGCACGTTGCCGCCCGTGCGCAGCAGCTTGGCCAGGTGCAGGCGGTTGCGCTCGCCGCCCGAGAGCTTGCCGACCTTCTTCTGCTGGTCAGAGCCCTTGAAGTTCCACGACGAGCAGTACGCGCGCGAGCTCATCGTGCGCTCGCCGACCTTGATCTGGTCCATGCCGCCGGAGATCTCCTCCCAGACGGAGCGGTCGTCGTCGAGCGCGTCGCGCGACTGGTCGACGTACGCCAGCTCGACGGTGTCGCCCACGCGCAGCTCGCCGGCGTCGGGCGGCTCCTGCCCGGTGATCATGCGAAACAGCGTCGTCTTGCCGGCCCCGTTGGGGCCGATGACGCCGACGATCCCGCCGCGCGGCAGCTTGAAGGAGAGGTCCTCGATGAGCAGGCGGTCGCCGAAGCCCTTGCGCAGCCCGTCTGCCTCGACGACGACGTCGCCCAGCCGCGGCCCGGCGGGGATGTGGATCTGCACCTGGTCGAGTGAGACGTTTCGCTCCTGGGCGAGCAGCGCCTCGTAGTTGTTCAGGCGCGCCTTGGCCTTCTTGCGCCGGCCCTTGGGGTTCGCGCGCACCCATTCCAGCTCGGCCGCGATCGTCCGCTGGCGGGCCTTCTCGGACTTCTCCTCCTGGGCGAGCCGCGCCTGCTTCTGCTCCAGCCACGACGAGTAGTTGCCCTCGTAGGGGATTCCGCGCGCACGGTCGAGCTCGAGGATCCAGCCCGCGACGTTGTCGAGGAAGTAGCGGTCATGGGTGACCGCGACGATCGTGCCGCGGTACTCGGCGAGGTGGCGCTCCAGCCAGTCGACGGACTCCGCGTCGAGGTGGTTCGTCGGCTCGTCGAGCAGCAGCAGGTCGGGCTGGCGCAGCAGCAGCCGGCACAGCGCGACGCGGCGCCGCTCGCCCCCGGACAGGCGCTCGACGTCGGCGTCGGCCGGCGGCAGCCGCAGCGCGTCCATCGCGTACTCGACGTTCGTATCGAGGTTCCAGGCGTCGGCGGCGTCGATCTGCTCCTGCAGGCGGGCGAACTCGTCGGCGGTCTCGTCCGAGTAGTTGGCGGCAAGCTCGTTGAAGCGCTCGAGCAGCGCCTTCGTCTCAGCGACGCCGTCCTCGACGTTGCCGCGCACGTCCTTGGCCGCATCGAGCTGCGGCTCCTGCTCGAGCAGCCCGACGGTCGCGCCCGGGGCCAGCATCGCGTCGCCCCGGTAGTCGGTCTCGATGCCGGCCATGATCTTCAGCACCGTCGACTTGCCGGCGCCGTTGTAGCCGAGTACGCCGATCTTGGCTCCCGGCAGGAACGCGAGCGTGATGTCCTTGAGCACCTGCTTGTCGGGCGGATAGGCCTTGGACAGGCGGTGCATCGTGTAGATGAACTGCGACGACATGCGCCCCTCAGCGTAGCCGTTGGCGGCTTGCCCTCCGGGCACGGAGCGCGGCATCCGTAAGGTATCGCCGTGCCGCGTCTCGCCATCCGCCTGCGCTCCGTCGTCAAGCGCTACGGCCCGATCGCCGCCGTCGACGGCCTCGACCTCGAGGTGCCGGAGGGCACGTGCGTCGGCCTCCTGGGGCCCAACGGCGCCGGCAAGTCGACGACGATGCGAATGCTCACCGCGCAGGCGATCGCCGACGCCGGCGAGCTGGAGGTGCTCGGCTTCACGCTGCCGCACGAGTCGAAGCAGGCGCGCGCGCAGTGCGGTGTCGTGCCGCAGCTCGACAACCTCGACACGACGCTCACCGTCGAGCAGAACCTGCGCGTCTTCGCGCACCTGTACCGCCTCGGCCGAGCCGAGCGGCGCCCCGCCGTCGAGCGCGCGCTGGAGATAGCGAACCTCGTCGACCGGCGCGACTCGAAGGTCGACGAGCTGTCGGGCGGCATGCGCCGGCGGCTGCTCATCGCCCGCGCGCTCGTGCACCGCCCGCGGCTCGTGCTCATGGACGAGCCGACCGTCGGTCTCGACCCGCAGGTCCGCCAGGAGCTGTGGGCGCTCATCGACGCGCTGCGCAGCGAGGGAACGTCGATCCTCATGTCGACGCACTACATCGAGGAGGCACAGCGGCTCGCCGACACGGTGACGATCATGGCCGAGGGCCGCGCGGTCGCCAGCGGCCGCCCGGCCGACCTCGTCGTGCAGCACGCCGGCCGCGAGGTCCTCGAGGTCTACGGCCCGCCGGCGCGCCTGGCCGAGGTCGAGGCGCAGGCCGCCGGCGGCGGCATGCGCACGCGGCGCACCGGCACGAGCGTCGCGCTGCTGGGCATCGACGGCCGCAACGGCCGGCTGCCGGAGGGCGAGCGGCGGGCTGCGACGCTCGAGGACGTCTTTGTGCTGCTCACGGGCGAGGAGGTCCGATGAGGACCGGCACGCTCGGCCGCCTGGAGGGCCCCGCGATCCGCGGCGTGCTCGTCCGCGAGATGATCAACTTCGCCTCGTTCTGGCGCTCGTCGGCGTTCTCCTCGACGGTCGAGCCGACGATCTACCTGCTGGCGTTCGGGTTCGGCTTCGGCTCGATCGTCGCGCGCGTCAACGGCCTGGACTACATCGACTTCGTCGGCACGGGGATCGTCGCGACCGCCGTGCTGTTCGCGTCGGTGTTCCCGTCGATGTTCGGGACGTTCGTGAAGTACAAGTTCCAGCACACCTACGACGCGATCCTCGCGGCGCCGGTCGACACGGAGGAGCTCGTGACCGCCGAGGCGCTGTGGATCGCCCTGCGCGCCGGCGTGTTCGGCTGCGTGCCGCTGCTCGTCGCGGTCGCCTTCGGGCTCGATGCGACCCCGGGCATGCTGCTCGTGCCGTTCATCGCCTTCCTCGCCGGCTTCGGCTGGGCGAGCTTCGGGATCATGATCGCCGGCCTGTTGAGGACGATCGACAACTTCAGCTACGTGACCAGCACCGTGATCACGCCGATGTTCCTCGTCGCCGGCACGTTCTTCCCGCTCTCCGGGCTGCCCGAGTGGGCGCAGGTCGCCGGGAACCTCAACCCGCTGCACCACTGCGTCGAGCTCGTCCGACACGCGGCGTTCGGCTTCGAGCCGTGGGCCGACCTCGCGCACGTCGGCGCGCTCGTGGCCTTCGGACTCGTCACCTGGCGGCTGGCGATCTGGGCCATGACGCGCAAGCTCGTCGACTAGCGCGCGCGCCTCCGCGGGCGCCCGGCGGCCGCCCGCCGGACGCTACCCTCGAGTGCTCATGCCCAACGTCCTGGACCTCGAGCAGGCGCTCCTGCTGCTGGAGATCACGCCGCCCTTCGACAAGCGCGCCGTGCAGATGGCGCGGCGCCGGATGGCGAAGGTCTGGCACCCGGACATCGCGCCGCCGGGCAGGCAGTTCGAGCACGAGCGCCACCTCAAGGCGATCAACGAGGCCGCCGACCAGCTCGAGCGCCTCGCCGAGGGCTCGCGCGGCGGCACGGTCTCGCGCAACGCGGTGAAGGTCAACGCGGCCGCCGCCCGCGCCGCGCGCGCCGAGGAGGGGCGGCGCGCCTACGAGGCTGCCGAGCGCGCCCGCGCCCACGAAGCCGACCGGCAGGCCAACGACCCCTTCGGCAGCCAGGTCCCCGACCACTCCGTCGTGCACCGCTACGCGCGCTGCACGACGTATCCGGAGTGGGGCGTCGGGAGCGTGACCGGCATCTACTTCACCGGTGCCGGCGACGACGTCCAGCAGTGGGCGCGCGTGCGCTTTCAGCCCGGCGTGCGAACGGTGCCGGCCGGGTCGCTGCAGTTCGTCGACTTCTCCACGCCCGACGTCGCCGCCGACCGCGTCGAGCGCTTCGTGACGGCCGCCCAGCACGCGACGTTCGAGGGCGAGCACGAGCTCGCCGCGCAGCGGCTCATCTACGCCCGCGACGCCGATCCGCAGAACACGACGGTCCTGCGGCTGCTGACGCTCGCCTTCTGGCAGGCCGGCAACCTGCCGGCGGCCGGGCGCGCGGTGCGCGACTGGGCGCGCGTCGACCGCGAGCGCCCGACGGCGCACCGGTTCGCGGCGCGCATCTACGAGGACATGGGCGCGATCGACCTCGCCGCCGAGGCGGCGCAGCGCGCCGCCCTGCGCGGGCCGCAGGACGCCGACGCCTGGGAGCGTCTCGGCCGGCTGCGGCTGCGGCTGATGGACCGCGAGGGCGCGATCGACGCGCTCGAGCGCGCCCGCGGGCTGGCGCCGTCGATCGACGGCCTGCTCGACCTCGCGCTGGCGTTCCACCTGGCGGGCGACCTGGGGGCGGAGGTGACGGCCTGCGAGCAGGCGACGCTGCTCGACGGCGACAGCGGCGAGGCGTGGTCGCGCCTGGCGCACGCGCTCGCGCGCACCGACCGCGTCGGCGACGCGATCGACGCCTGCGACCGCGCGCTGCGGCTGCGCGGCGACCCGGAGGTCGCCGACCTCGTCGAGCGCCTTCGCGGCCAGCTTCCGCGCGTGCTGCCGGCGGCGTAGCGCAGCGCCCCGAGCGGTCCGGCGGCGGCGGTACGGTGGCGAACGACGCGTCTCATCGTCGCCCGCTGCGAGGTCCGCTACAGCGGCCGCCTGAACGCGGTCCTGCCCAGGCGCTGCGCCTGCTCATGCTCAAGGCCGAGGGCTCGGTGCTCTACCGCGAAGGTCGACCTGGTCGACGTGGTGCTGATAGCGAGCCCGTCGTGATCGTGCGTAACCGAAGCGCACTCGGGGCGCCGGTGTCGCGCGGGTCGTTCGGGGGGATGCCGAAGGCGAGATGCGTGTACTTCGAGTATTCGCGGCGTTCGCGCCCCTTGCGTGCCTGCTGGCGTTCCTCGTCTTCGTAGGCATCGCCACGTTCGGCGGCGGCGGCGACCCGACGGGCGATGCCGTCGTCTCCGATGGAGTGACGCGCGGCCTCTTGATCGCCGTCGCTGCGGGCTGGCTGGCGGTTCCGCTCTACGTCAAGCATGCGCACGAGAACGACGCCCTAGAGCGCTACGAGTTGAGGCGGTGGCTATTCGCTCTGCGTCTCTACGCGCCACTGGCGATGCCGGTTTACTGGTGGCGGTATCTGCGCTGAACGTGAGGGCGACGGCGCCGCAGTGCCGGTAGCAGCGCGTCCCAGCGCCGCTCCGGCGTCGCCGACGCAGCGATCCAGGTCGAGGGCAGCGTCAAGCAGCAGGCGAGCCTCATTCACACCGCCGACAGCGTTCGCGCGGCGACGGTCGCCAGCTGGACGAAGGTGGACCGGCCGAGATCGACGACCTCGAAGCGCTGCTCGACGACGTGCGCGACGCGCTGCGGTACGGGGTGCTCGCGAAGGTCGAGGACGTGCTGCTCAACGGCATCCCCGCGTCCGCCGACGGACCTGCGGTCCCCGGCATCCTCAACGCGCCCGGCGGCGTCACCCCGGCCGTCACGACTTGTTGCTCGGCGTCGAAGGCGACGACGGGATCTCCCCGTTACGCCGCCGCGACCATCAAGTCGAACTTCGCGCAGCTAGAGGACGGGAAAGGCCTCCGCGTCGGCGTCGTGCCGGAGCATCCGAGCATGAAGAAGACTCCAAGGCGGATGGGGGCTGCATCTCGCTGTGTTGCCGGATCCGGACGGCTTCATGCTGCTGTTCAACGACGCCTATCAGGCCGTAGGCCGCGCGCTGTGCATCATGGGACGGCAAAGATCCCCGGCTACTGGCGCACGCCGAGCGCGAAAGCTGTCCGTTGGTCGGCACGTTCATGTGGTGCTGCCTCCTTCCGGTGTCTGTCCGGCGCGCGACCTAGCGTGGCCCGTCGTGCGTCTCATCGTCGCCCGCTGTTCCGTCGAGTACACCGGCCGCGGTGCCACGCGGCTTCCGGAGGCGGTTCGGCTGCTCATGGTCAAGTCGGACGGGACCTTCATGGTGTGGTCGGATTCCAGCGGCCAGAAGGTGAAGCCGCTCAACTGGATGACGGCCCCGACAGTCGTCGAGGAGACCGGCTCGCCGCCGGAGCGGATCGTCGTGCGCAGGCGCGCCGCGGGCGACGAGGACCGCCTGGAGATCGACATCGCCGAGGTCGTCAGCGACACGACGCACGACATGGGCGAGGCCGCGGCGCTCGAGAAGGACGGCGTCGAGCGCGACCTGCAGGAGGCGCTCGCCGCCGCGCCGGACTGCTGCGGCGAGGGCTTCCGGCTCGTGCGGCGCGAGTGGCCGACCGACATCGGGCCGGTCGACCTCATGTGCCGCGACGGCGACGACGAGTGGATCGCCGTCGAGATCAAGCGCATCGCGACGATCGACGCAGTCGAGCAGCTGACGCGCTACCTCGAGCGCATCCGCCGCGACCCGGCGATGGCCGGCTGCCGCGGCGTGCTCGCCGCGCAGTCGATCAAGCCGCAGGCGCGCGTGCTCGCGCAGGCGCGCGGGCTGCACTGCGTCGAGGTCGACCTCGACGTGCTGCGCGGCCGGCGCGAGCCCGAGCTGACGCTGTTCGCCGCCTGACCGCGGTCGCCGGCGGCGCTACTCGCCGTTCAGCGTCACGAGCAGGGAGCGCGGCCCGCCGCGGTCGCGGTGCTCGCAGAGGTAGACGCCCTGCCAGGTCCCGAGCGCGAGCTTCCCGTCGGCGACCGGCAGCGTCAGCGACGAGCCCATGAGCGACGCCTTGACGTGGGCCGGCATGTCGTCGGCGCCCTCGAGCGTGTGCGTCCACGCGAAGTCCTCGGGGACGGCGCGGTTGAACCAGCTCTCGAAGTCGCGGCGCACGTCGGCCGAGGCGTTCTCGTTGAGGGTGAGCGACGCCGACGTGTGACGGATGAACAGGTGCGCGAGGCCGACGCGCAGGTCGCGCAGCTCGGGCACGCCGTCCTCGATCTCGGAGGTGACGAGGTGCACCCCGCGCGGGCGCGCCTTCAGCGTGATCTCGCGCTGGCTCCAGCTCATCGCGCGCAGCGTACGCGACGCCGTCGCCGCGGGCTGCCGGATCGCCGTCGTCGAAATAGAACGGATACGATCGATTCCATGTCACTTCAGGCGGGAATTCACACGATCGGACCCGAGAACGGGTCGCTGCTGATCAAGACCGGACGCGAGGGTGCGGCCGCGAGGGCGGGGCACGACCTCGTGCTCGAGGCCACGAACTGGGACGGAACCGTCCAGGTGGGCGACACCGGCGCCGTCCAGCTCAACGTCGATCCGGCCGGCATCGAGGTCCGCACCGGCACGGGCGGCGCCAAGGCGCTCAGCGACAAGGACCGCGGCGACGTCAAGAAGAACATGGACGGCAAGGTCCTCGGCTCGTCGCCGATCCGCTTTCAGTCGACGAGCGTCGCGGTCGCAGACGGCGCGATGGACGTCAGCGGCGACGTGAGCATCGCCGGTGCCAGCCAGCCGATCAGCGTGCCGCTGACGATCGCGCCCGACGGCACCGTCAGCGGGTCCGTGACGCTCAGCCAGAGCAGCTTCGGGATCAAGCAGTACAAGGCGCTCATGGGCGCGCTGAAGGTCGCCGACGACGTCGAGGTGCAGATCGAGGCCAGGCTGCCGACCGGCTGAGCCGCCGCACGGGCACCGTAGGATCGCGGCGATGCGTCGCGATCCCACGGTGCTGTGGCGGCCCTCGGAGGACTTCGGCGAGCGGACGCGCCTGCGCGCGTACATGCGCTGGCTGGCGACCGAGCGCGGCGTCGACGCCGCGTCCTACGAGGACCTGTGGCGCTGGTCGGTCGACGACCTCGAGGCGTTCTGGTCGTCGATCGCCGACTACTTCGACGTCAGCTTCCAGACGCCGCCGCGAGCAGTCCTCGGACGCCGCGAGATGCCGGGGGCGGAGTGGTTCGGCGGCGCGACCCTGTCGTATCCCGAGCACGTCCTGCGCGACCGCGACGACGGCGCCGTGGCGATCCGCCATGCGTCGGAGCTGCGCGCGCTGCAGGAGATGACGTGGGGCGAGCTGCGCGCGATGGCCGCCCGCATCCAGGCCGGCCTGCGCGCCTGCGGTGTGCGACGCGGCGACCGCGTCGCCGCGTACATGCCGAACATCGCGGAGACGATCGCGGCGTTCCTGGCGACTTCGGGGCTCGGCGCGATCTGGTCGACCTGCTCGCCCGACTTCGGGGCGCGGTCGGTCGTCGACCGCTTCGCGCAGATCGAGCCGCGCGTGCTGCTCGCCGTCGACGGCTACCGCTACGGCGGTCGCGACTTCGACCGCCGCGCCGTCGTCGACGAGATCCACGCGCGGGTCGGCGGCACGCTCGTGCGCCTCGGCTACCTCGACGGCGGCGGCTGGCAGGACGGGTTCCTGGGCGATGCCGGCGCCGAGCTGGAGCTCGCGCCCGTGCCGTTCGACCACCCGCTGTGGGTGCTGTACTCGAGCGGGACGACGGGGCTGCCGAAGGCCATCGTCCACGGCCACGGCGGCATCCTCGTCGAGCAGCTCAAGAAGCTCAACCTGCACCTCGACGCGCACGACGACGACCGCATCTTCTGGTTCACGACGACCGGCTGGATGATGTGGAACTTCCTCGTCGGCGTGCTGCTGACGCCGGCGTCGGTCGTGCTCTACGACGGCAGCCCCGGCTCGCCGGCGCCCGACCGCCTGTGGGAGCTCGCGGCGCAGGCCGGCGTGACGTGCTTCGGCACGAGCGCCGCGTTCATCGCCGCCTGCATGAAGGCCGCCGTGCGACCCGCGCAGGGGCGCGACCTGTCGGCGCTGCGCAGCGTCGGCGCGACCGGCTCGCCGCTGTCGCCCGAGGGGTTTCGCTGGGTCTACGACGAGCTCGGGTCCGAGACGTGGCTGTTCTCGACGAGCGGCGGCACCGACGTCTGCACCGCGTTCGTCGGCGGCGTCCCGCTGCAGCCGGTGTACGAGGGCGAGCTGCAGGGCCGCTCGCTGGGCTGCGACGTGCAGGCGTTCGACGAGCGCGGCCGGCCGCTCGTCGACGAGGTCGGCGAGCTGGTCATCACGCAGCCGATGCCGTCGATGCCGCTGTGCTTCTGGAACGACCCCGACGGACGGCGGCTGCGCGAGGCCTACTTCGACATGTATCCGGGCGTCTGGCGCCACGGCGACTGGATCGAGATCACGTCGCGCGGGACGGCGGTCATCTACGGCCGCAGCGACTCGACGATCAACCGCGGCGGCGTGCGGATGGGCACGAGCGAGATCTACCGGGCCGTGCTCGCGCTCGACGAGATCGTCGACGCGCTCGTCGTCGACGTCCCGCGCGCCGGCATGGACAGCTGGATGGGGCTGTTCGTCGTCCTGCGCGACGGCGCCGAGCTCGACGAGCGGCTGCGCGGCGCGATCGCCCAGCGCGTGCGCGAGGACTGCTCGCCGCGCCACGTGCCCGACGACGTCCTCGATGTCCCCGACGTGCCGCGGACGCTGTCGGGCAAGCTGCTCGAGGTCCCGGTGAAGCGCATCCTTGCGGGCGTCGAGCCGGAGCGCGCGGCCAGCCGCGGCTCGCTCGCCAACCCCGAGGCGCTGGACTGGTTCGTCGGCTTCGCGCGCGAGCGCGGGGCGCCGCGGGGCGCATGAGCAGGGCGCGCGCCAAGAAGAAGCAGCGCCGGCGGGCGCGCGCGGAGGGCGCCGGCGGCGCATCGGCGCAGACGGCGCGCGCCGAGCGGGCGGAGCGCGCCGAGCGCCGCGCGAGCGCGCGCACCGCGGTGGCGGGGACGGCGAAGACGCCCAACCGTCCGTCGCGCCTGCAGGAGCGCGACGGCATCGCGCGGCCCGACGCGATCTGGGCGCCCGTTCCGCTCACCGAGATCGGGATCGCGGCCGGCATCGTCGTGCTCGTCGTGGGTTTCGCGACGGCCAACGCGGCGCGGCTGGCGATCGGCGTGGTCATGCTGACCGTCGTCGTCTGCGAGCTGTGCCTGCGCGAGCACTTCGCCGGCTTTCGCTCGCACAGCCTGCTGCTCGGCCTGCTGCCCGTGACGACGGTCCACATGCTCATCGTCCTGCTCGTCACGACCGACTGGCGCGGCCCGCTCGTGCTCCTCGTCGACCTGACCGCGGCAGGCGGGCTGGCGTGGTGGCTTCAGCGGCGCTTTCGCGTGGCGCAGGCGCGGGCGCTGAAGCGGGGGTAGGGCGGCGCCTTCGTGCGCAGCTGACGGACCGTCGCGGCCGACGCACGACCCTCGGCAGTCGCGCAGCCGTGCGTGCAGAACCGACGGCGCTGCACGCGCACGATCGGGCCGCCGCGCCGCGCCGCAGTGCCGGCCGTCGCGGCGCTAGCGCTCGCCCGGCGTCTTCGTCGGATACAGGGTCACCGGGATCGAGAGGTCGAGGGCCGTCTCGACGATTCGCGCCTGCTCGGCGGCGTGGGCGGCGGGATAGCCCTCGCCCGTGCTCGCGCGCTCCGGGCGTCCGACGTAGCCGAAGCGGAGGCGCTCGGGGAGGATCTGCATGAGGCGCGGGAACATGTGCGCGCGGGCGCCCATGTTGCGCGGCTCCTCCTGCACCCAGACGACCTCCTCGAGGTTCGGATAGCTCTCGATGAGCTCGAGGATCTGCTCCTGCGGGAAGGGATAGAGCAGCTCGACGCGGCCGATCGCGAGGCGGTCGCTGCCCTTGCGCGCCGGGTGGCCGACGAGGTCGTAGTAGATCTTGCCGGTGCACAGCGCCAGGCGCCTGACCTTCTCGGCCGGCACGCGCGGCTCACCGAGGACCGGGAAGAACCGCGCCTCGCACAGATGCTCGATGCGGTTGGTCGCCTGCGGCAGGCGCAGCAGCGACTTCGGCGTCATGAGTACGAGCGGGCGCTGCTTGGCGATCCGCGCCTGGCGGCGGATGAGGTGGAAGTACTGGGCCGGCGTCGTGACGTTCGCGACGCGCATGTTGCCCTCCGAGGCGAGCTGCAGGAAGCGCTCCAGGCGCGCCGACGAGTGCTCGGGGCCCGAGCCCTCGTAGCCGTGCGGCAGGAGGAGCACGAGCCTGGAGGTCTGCCCCCACTTCGCCAGGCCGCTCGCGATGAACTGGTCGATGATGACCTGCGCGGCGTTGACGAAGTCGCCGAACTGCGCCTCCCAGAGCACGAGCGTCTCGGGGCCCTCGGTGCTGTAGCCGTACTCGAAGCCGAGGCAGGCCATCTCCGACAGCGGCGAGTTGTGCAGCTCGAACGGCGCCAGCGCGCCCGGCAGCGACTGGATCGGGCAGATCGTCTGGCCGTTGCGCGCGTCGTGCAGCACCATGTGGCGCTGCGAGAAGGTCCCGCGCTCGACGTCCTGGCCGGTGAGGCGGATCGGCGTGCCCTCCGAGAGCAGCGACGCGAACGCCAGCGCCTCGGCGTGCGCCCAGTCGATGCCGCCCCCGTCGCCGAGCGCGTCGCGGCGGCGCTCGAGCTGCTTGACGAGCTTGGGGTGCACGGTGAAGCCCTCGGGGACGCGCAGCAGCTCCTCGTTGAGGACGCGCAGGCGATCCTCGCCGACGGCCGTCTTGACCTGCGGCGACGGCGTGCGGTCGAGCTGGTACTCGCCCGTCGGCTGCTCGCCCTGGCCGACCTCCGCGGCGCGCCCGATCTGCTCCTTGAGCTGCTGGTGCAGCCGCGTGAGCTCGTCCCACACCTCGTCCTTCTGGCGGTCGACGTCCTGCGGCGTCACGACGCCCTGTGCGACGAGCTGCTCGGCCCAGATGTCGGCGACCCGCTTGTGGTTGCGGATGCGCTGGTACATCTCCGGCTGCGTGTAGGCGGGCTCGTCGGCCTCGTTGTGGCCGAAGCGGCGGTAGCCGATGAGGTCGATCAGCACGTCGTGGCCGAACTCGCTGCGGAACGCCCACGCGAGCCGCACGGCCGCCATGCAGGCGCTGACGTCATCGGCGTTGACGTGGATGATCGGCACGTCGAAGCCCTTGGCGAGGTCCGACGCCCAGCGCGTCGACCGCGCGTCGTCCGGATCGGTCGTGAAGCCGACCTGGTTGTTCTGCACGAGGTGGATCGTGCCGCCGACCGAGTAGCCGTCCAGGGCCTGGAGGTTCAGCGTCTCGGCCACGACGCCCTGCGCCGGCAGGGCGGCGTCGCCGTGCAGGACGATCGGCACGGCGGAGTCGGTGTCGCGATGGGCGTGCGGGCCCTGGCGGGTCGTCTGCGCGGCGCGCGTCGCGCCGGCGACCACCGGGCCGACGTACTCCAGGTGCGACGGGTTGGACTCGAGGTTGACGAGGATCGACGAGCCGTCGGGGAGCTGGTAGGAGCCCTGCGCGCCGTGGTGGTACTTCACGTCGCCGGTGCCGCCCTGCGGGATCGTCGTCACCGCCTCGAGCGTCGAGGCGCCCTCGAACTCGGCGAAGATCGTGTCGTACGGACGGCCGAGGTTGTGCGCCAGAACGTTGAGCCGGCCGCGGTGGGCCATCCCGAGCACGACCTCGCGCCCGCCGTTGGCGGCGGCGAGCTGGATGAGCTCGTCGAGCATCGGCACCGTCATGTCCAGGCCCTCGATCGAGAACTGCTTCTGACCGAGGTAGGCCTTGTGCATGAAGCGCTCGAGCGCGTCGACCTCGACGAGCCGCTTGAGCAGCGCCTTCTGCTCGTTGGGCGGCAGCGGCATGCGATAGGCGCCGCACTCGATCTTCTCGCGCAGCCACGTGCGCTGGCGATGGGACGCGATGTGCTCGATCTCGTAGGCGATCGTGCCGCAGTAGGTCTCGTGCAGGTGCGGCAGGGCATCGGCGAGCGTCGCGCCCGGCACGTGCATGCGCAGGATCTTCGCCGGGATGCGCGCCATGAGCTCCGGCGTCAGCCCGAGCGGCTGCGGGTCCAGCGCGGGGTCGCCCTCGGGCTCGCGGCCGAGCGGGTCCAGGCGCGCGGCGAGGTGGCCGTGGGTGCGGTGCGCCTTGACGAGCGACGTCGCCGCCTGCACCGCCTGCAGCATGACCTCGAGGTCGTCGCGCTCGCGCGCGGGCTCGGGCGCGGCCTCGCGCGCCGCGGCGGCCGCAGCGGCGGGCGCGGGCGGCGACGGCGCGGGTCCGAGGACCGTGCCGAGCTGCGCGAAGATCGTGTCGTAGAACTCGTGCTCGCCCTGCAGGTACTCCTCGACGGCGGCGAGGAAGCGGCCGGACTCCGCACCCTGGATGATGCGGTGGTCGTAGGTGGAGGTCATCGTCATGACCTTCTCGGCGCCGATCATGTCGCCGACGGACTCCAGCCCCGGCGGGTAGCCGATCGAGCCCGTCGCGACGATCGTGCCCTGGCCGGGCATCAGCCGCGGCACCGACGCGACGGTGCCGATGCCGCCCGGGTTCGTCAGCGAGATGTTCGCGCCGCTGAGGTCGTCGGCGGTGAGCTTGTTGTCGCGCGCGGCGGCGATCAGCGCGCCGAAGGCGTCGAGGAACTCGGGGAAGCTGAGCCGGCCGGCGTCGCGGATGACCGGCACCATGAGCGTGCGCGAGCCGTCGCGCTTCTCGACGTCGACCGCGATGCCGAGGTGCACGGCGCCGTCGTCGACCCGATGCGGCCTGCCGTCGATCTCGGCGAAGTGGTGTGCCATCACCGGCATCTGCTCGGTCGCGGCGCGCGCGATCGCGTAGGCGATCAGGTGCGTGAAGGAGACCTTGTGGCCGACCGTCTTGAGATCGCGGCGCCGCGCGTCCATCACCGTGACGGTCACCGTGCGGAACGACGTCGCGGTCGGCACCTGACGCGACTCGTCCATGTGGCGCGCGAGAATCGCGGCGCCGCCGCGCAGCTCCGTGGCACCCGCGGGTCGCGCGGGCGCGACCGCCAGTGCCGGCGCCGCGCGCGCGGGCGCCGCCTTGGCGGCCAGCACGTCGGCCTTCGTGACCCGGCCCGCCGGGCCGCTGCCGCGCACCGTCGAGATGTCGACGCCCTCGACGGCCGCGACGCGGCGCGCGACCGGCGACGCCGGCACGCCGTCTCCGTCCGGCGCGGGCGCCGCCGACGGCGGCTCGGCCGCCCGCTCCGGCGCCGCCGACCCCTGGCCGTTGCTGCCCGGCCCCGGCCGCAGGCGCGCGATGACCTGGCCGACCGAGACCGTCTCGCCGGGCTCGGCGAGGATCTCGGCGATCGTGCCGGCCGCCGGCGCCGGAAGCTCCATGTCGACCTTGTCCGTCGACAGCTCGACGACCGTCTGCCCGTCCTCGACGCTGTCGCCGACGCCGACGGCCCACTCGAGGATCGTGCCCTCGGTCACCGACTCGCCGCCGCCGGGCGTCACGATGTCGACGAGCGGGACGTCCTGCGCGCCGGCGCCGGCGCCGGCGCCGTCGGAGGCGCGGACGCCGCCGCCGGACTCGCCGGCGCCGCCGTTCGGGGCGATCTCGGCCAGGACGGCCCCGACGGGAACCGTCTCGCCCTCGGGCGCGACGATCCTCGCGAGCGTCCCGCCGACGGGCGCGGGGACCTCGGCGTCGACCTTGTCGGTCGAGACCTCGACGAGCGGCTCGTCGGGTGCGACGGGATCGCCCTCCTGCTTGTGCCACTCCAGGACGGTCCCCTCTCGGACCGACTCACCCATCCCGGGGAGCGTCACCTGAACTGTCGTGTTCACCGCCATGCCGGTTGCACCCACTCTAGACGACCGCGATCGGCGGGCCACCGGGTGTCCGGCCGGCTCAGCCCACCGGCCCGCCGCGCAGCGGGCGCTCGTCGAGCGCGCGCTGCTCGTTGTCGCGCAGCCGCGGCTCGTAGTGGGCGAAGAAGACCTTGCCGACGAGATCCCGGCGGCTGCGCACGCCGGTCTTCTCGAAGATGCTCTTCAGGTGCTGCTGGACGGTGTGCGGCGACACGACGAGGCGCTGCGCGATCGCGCTCGTCGACTCCCCCTGCAGCACCAGCCGCGTCACGTCCTGCTCGCGCTCTGTCAGGCCGTACGCCGACATGAGCAGCGGCGCGATCCGCGCGGGATGCGCCGGCTCGACGATGACCGCGACGCGGCGCGAGCCGTCGGACACGAGCGACGCGCCGTGCAGCACGACCCACGTGCCGGCGCGCGAGAGCACGCGCGAGACGGCGACCTGGCCCGGATGGGCTGGGTGCTCGCCCGAGCGCAGCGCCCGCCCGGCCACCGCCAGCACCGAGGACGGCAGCCGGCCGGCGTCCCAGTCGCCGTCGGGCAGCTCGCCCAGCAGGCGCTCGACGCCCGGGGTCAGCGACTCGACCTCCCAGTCCTCGCGCAGGACTACGAGCCCCGGCGCCTGCGGCCCCTCGGGGTCCGACGCCTCGCCGATGAGCAGCGCACGGCGGGCGCCCTCGGCGAGCACCGGCGCGATCGAGCGCACGAACTCGACGTCATCGCGGTCGAACATCGGCTGCCGCGGCTCGCGATAGAGGCCGAGCGCGCCCCAGACCTCCCCGGTCGGGGTGCGCAGCGCCGCGATCATCTCCTGGTCGCCGCCGAGCGTCATGTTCAGGTGCCAGCGCGTGCTGCTCGCCGGGTCGCCGCCGGTCGCCTCGTGCAGGGTCGAGATCCCGGGCGCGCAGCGCGCGACGTCGGCGAGCTTGTGGACATCGTGCTCGTCGTAGTACTCGCGCGCGAGCCACTCGGCCGGGATCTCCGGCAGCCCGTCCTGGAAGTGGCTGGTCACGAGCAGCGACGCGGGGTCCAGCGTAAACCAGCACGGCGACCAGTAGTGGGGCACCGTCTCGGCCAGCAGCTCCGTCGATCCGCGCCAGAACGTGACGAGGTCGTCGCCGCGGCGCGCGAGCTCCGCGATCCGCTCCGCCGCGCGCTTCCTGGAATACGTGCCCATGGGGGCATCGTAGGCGCGCGCGCCCGCGGCGAGAACACCACCTTTCTGGAATGGTCGGCGCCTGCCGGCGGGCGTAGCTTCGCCGCCGATGAGATCAGGAGCGCACACCCCGGAGGAGCTCGAGACGCTGTTCGAGGACGCCTTCGTCGTCCGCGACCGCCATGCCGTCGCGGGCCTGTTCGAGGAGGGCGCGGTGCTCGTCACCGGCGCGACGGCACGCGAGGCGCGCGGCGGGCGGGAGATCGCGCGGCGCACCGCCGAGCTGTGGGCCCGCGACCGCACGTACCTCGCCGCGCCGCGACGCGTGCTGCAGGCGCGCGACACGGCGCTCGTCGTCGCACGCAGCGCGATCAGCGTCGTGCGCCGCGGCGGCGACGGGGCATGGCGCTACGCGATCGCGCTCCTGGAAGACGACCACACGAAAGGACGGGACGACACATGACGAGCGACACGCAGGCGCCCACGCTGCGGCCGACGGCCACCAGGGCCGGCGAGGGAGAGGCGATCTGGTGGTTCGGCGCGCTGGCCGAGGTCAAGGCGACCGCGGCCGACACCGGCGGGCTGATGACGATCATCGAGATCACGAACGGGCCCGGCTTCGAGGCGCCGTTGCACGTGCACCACCGCGAGGACGAGGCGTTCTGGATCCTCGAGGGGTCGATCACGCTCCAGGTCGGCGACACGACGATCGAGTGCGGGGCCGGCGACTACGCGTTCGGCCCGCGCGGCATCCCGCATCGCTTCACGGTCGGCGATGCCGGCTGCCGGATGCTGTTCATCTTCACGCCGGGCGGCTTCGAGGGGCTCGTCCGCGAGATGGGCGAGCACGCGAGATCGCGCACCGTGCCGCCCCCGTACGAGCCCGACCTCGCGCACGTCATGGCGGTCGCGGAGGCGTACGGCTGCGAGCTGCTGGGCTGAGGCGTCTCAGGCGTGCCGCGGCGCGGCGCTCGCCGCGCCGCCGGCGCGCCGCGCCTGGCGCACGAACTCCAGTGACCCGATGAACGGTCCGATCCCCCCGAGGACGGCGACGGCGACCGCCAGGCGCAGGTCGATGACGCGCAGCCGCAGGGCGGCGATGCATGCCAGCGACATCGCTATCCAGCCCACGCCGTGGGCCATCCCGAAGACCATCTCCAGGCCGTGCAGGCCCGGCACGAGCCAGGCGACGAGGAGCACGGCGTAGATCGCCGAGTGCGTGAACGAGGCCCACTTGAGCCCGTCGAACGTCAGCAGCCGTCTCATGGCGCGCCCGCCGCCAGCAGTTGCGCCATCCGCCGAAGCGGCTCGTCGGCCTCGTCCGGCCACTCGGACACGTCGGCCGGCCACCACGCGTACGCGTCGTGCTCCTCGTCCATCGTCAGCTCGGCGCCGGCCGGCAGCCAGGCCAGGCCGACGACCATCACCAGCCGGTGCGGCAGGCGCACGAGCGCCTCGACCGTCAGGCGCTCGGGCTCGACGTCCCACTCCTCGCGCAGCTCGCGCGACAGCGTGTCGGCCGGCGACTCGCCGACGTCGACGGCGCCGCCCGCGCCAAGCGCCCAGCGCCCCGGCCACGACGACAGCCACGGCGCGCGCCGCCCCGCCAGCCAGCGCCCGTCGGCATCGCGCGTGACCGCCAGCGCCGCCATCGACAGCGACGCGTCGCCCTGCACGAGCCGCAGCGCCCAGCGCACGGGCTGCAGCTCGAGCAGCAGCCGGCCGCCCTGCTCCGCGTGGCGGACGAGCCGCGCGGAGAGCCCGTCGTGGCTCGGCGACCCGCGCTCGCGCAGCGCCGTGATGGCGGCGTCGGCCGCCTCGGCGTGGTTCTCGGGCGGCTCGTAGTGCTCCTCGCGCCAGCGCGTGTCGATGCGGTCCGCCGGCCAGTGCCCGCGGGCGAGGATGACGGGATCCCTCATCGCGGCAACGATAGAGGCGACTCGATGTAGCCTCGCGGCGCGATGCGCCGGCGCAAGCACTGGGGATGGGGCTACGAGGACGACGCGTGGTCGCCGCAGCAGCTGCGCGCGACGGTGCCCGGCCTCGTCGAGCATCTGCGCATCGCCGCCGGCGACGTGCGCGAGCCGGTCGCGCTGCAGGACGTCGCGCTACCGGCGCCGCGGGTCGCGCCGCCGCCGGCGCTGCGCGAGATCTGCGCGGCGGACGCGCACGCGCGCGCGTCGCACGCCTGGGGCAAGTCCTACGCCGACGTCGTCCGCGGCTTCGGCGGGCGCTTCGACTTCCCGCCCGACGTCGTCGCCCGGCCGCGCGGCGAGCGCGACGTCGAGGCGCTGCTCGAGTGGGCCGAGGACGCGAACGTCGCCGTCGTCCCCTACGGCGGCGGCACGAGCGTCACCGGCGGCGTGCAGTGCGAGGTCCCCGAGCGCTTCGACGGCGCGCTGTCGCTCGACCTCGGCGCGATGCGCCGCGTGCTGCAGATCGACGACGTGTCGCGCTCGGCGTCGATCCAGGCCGGCGCGACCGGCCCGGCGCTCGAGCGCCAGCTGCGCGCGCTGGACCTCACGCTGCGCTTCTATCCGCAGTCCTTCGAGCTGTCGACGCTCGGCGGCTGGATCGCCACGCGCGCCAGCGGGCACTTCGCGACCGACGAGACGCGCATCGACGACCTCGTCGAGTCGGTGCGCGCCGTCACGCCGCGCGGCGCGTGGGAATCGCGGCGTCTGCCCGGATCGGGCGCCGGGCCGTCGCCGGACCGCATGCTGCTCGGCTCCGAGGGCGTACTCGGCGTCGTCACCGAGGCGTGGGTCCGCGTCCGCCCGCGGCCGCAGGCGCACTCGCTCGCGGCCGTGCGCTTCGACACGTTCGCCGCCGGGATCGAGGCGCTGCGCGCGATCGCGCAGTCGGGCCTGCGGCCGGCGAACTGCCGGCTGATCGACGCCGAGGAGGCGCGCATGACCGGCGCCAGCGACGGCACCGCGGCGCTTCTCGTGCTCGGCTTCGAGGCGGCCGACGACACCGTCGCGCCGGTCGGCGAGCTGCTCGACCGCGGCCTGCGGCTCTGCGCCGGGGCCGGCGGCGAGTGGGACGAGGCCGCCGTGCGCCGTGGCGGCAGCGGCTCCGGCGGCCACGACGCGGCGGGCGCGTGGCGCGCCGCGTTCCTGCGCGCGCCGTACCTGCGCGACGCGTTCGTGGCGGTCGGGATCCTCTCGGAGACCTTCGAGACCGCCGTCACGTGGGACCGCTTCGAGGCCCTGCACGCCGCGGTGACCGCGGCCGCGACGGCTGCGATCGGGCCGGGCGGGCGCATCACGTGCCGCATCTCGCACGTCTACCCGGACGGGCCGGCGCCGTACTTCACCGTGCTCGCGCCCGCCCGGCGCGGGGCCGAGGTCGAGCAGTGGACGCAGATCAAGGCCGCCGCGACCGATGCGCTCGTCGCGGCGGGCGGCACGATCACGCACCACCACGCCGTCGGCCGCGACCACCGGACGTGGTACGACCGCCAGCGCCCGGCGCCGTTCGCCGCCGCCCTGCGCGCCGCCAAGGCGGCCGTCGACCCCGCCGGGATGCTCAACCCGGGCGTCCTGCTCGACGCCTGACTCGCGCTACCGTATGCCGCGATGGCCGACACCTCGAAGATCGCCAAGAACCTGCGCGCCTTCCAGATCGGGATCAACGCCCACGACCGCGAGAACCCGACGCACACCGCGTGGGGGATCGGCCTGGCGGCGTTCGACATGGAGCGCCTGGGCTTCGACGAGGGCGAGGAGGTCCTGCCCGGGATCACGATCCACGCCGACGGCGGCGTGACCGGCAACTTCCGCGTGCTCTGCGACGGCGACCACCTCGAGGAGCGCGAGGCCGAGGAGGCCGAGGCCGTCGACGCCGTCTCGACGCAGACGACGATGATCCCGGCCGGCACGCCGCGCGAGGACGACGTGCGCGGCGCCGGCCGCCGGCGCTGACGCCGCCGCCGGTGCGCGGGCGCCGCTTGCTCGTCGTCGTCGCGGCGACGGCCGCCGTCGCGACGCTGGCGGCGGTGCTGCTGCTGCGCGGCGGCGACGACGCGGGCGATCCCGGCGCGAGCCCCGGCGTGGCCGATCCGGCGCTCGCGGTCAAGCTCCGCCGGCTGGCGTTCTACGACTGGGAGCCCAACGTCATCGGCCCCGACGGGCGGCCGGCGCCCGGCGACCGCGCGGTGACGGGCGGCGCCGACGCGGGCACCGCGGGCGCGCTGGCGCCCTACGACGCGGTGCTGCGAGCCGCCCGGCGCCCGGCCCGGGTCGAGCCCGACAACGGCCGCGCGACGAGCCTCTTCGTGGCCGTCGATCGCGCGCGCCGGCGGGCGTTCGGCCGCGGCGCGCCGACCGCCGAGGCGGCGCTCGCCGCCGTGCCCGCGGACCGTCGCGCCGCGGCCGCGGTGGTCGAGGTCCGCCCGGGGACCGCGATCCTGCGCGCCGAGGGCTCGCGCGATCGCTTCTACGTCATCGAGGACGACGTCGCGCTGCGCGGCAGCGAGATCCGCGACGTGCGCCGCGTGGGCGGCTCGGCGACCGGGCGGCCGGTGATCTTCTTCCGCTTCACGCCGGCCGGCCGGGCGAGCTTCCAGAGGCTGACGCGCGACGTCGCCAGGCGCGGCGCGACGGCGTCGCTGGAGAACTTCCGCGACGACCCGACGGAGCACAACCAGCACTTCGCGGTCGTGCTCGACGCGCAGATCGTGACGACGCCGTTCGTCGACTTCCGGCGCCATCCCGAGGGCCTCGACGCCGCCGCGGGGACGCGGCTGGCGGCGCGCCTGCCCTAGGCCGGCTCGGGGGCGTCGAGCTCGACGGCGATGCCGTCGCCCTCGAAGCAGACCATGCCGCCGAGCTTGATCGCCTCCGGGCGCGGGCGCTCGTAGCTCCAGGCGGCGTCCCCCAGGCGCGCCTCGCCCGCGCCGACGTGCCAGTACGTCGCGGTCCCGAGGTAGGGGTCGGCCCTGCGGGTCGCACTGCGCTGCAGCGCGGCCGTGACGTCGTGGCGCGAGACGTAGGCCCGCACGGGCATGCCGGTCTCGAAGACGAGCGTCGGCCGCTCGCTGTGGGCGACGACCTCGCCGGCCGCGAGCACGCGCGCGGGCCGCGAGCTGACGTGCACGTCGACGCGGTGGTAGGGGTCGCGCAGCCGCCCGGCAGCCGGCTCGTCCTCGACGAACCAGCGGTCGGCGCGGTCGAAGGCCAGGGCCGCGAACCCGCGCAGCCAGGCCGCCTCCCCGAGCGGCTCCTCGTAGGCCCAGATCGCGTCGTCGCGCACGTCGTCGCCCACCCGCACCGACCAGTACGACGCGTCGCCCTTGAACGGGCAGTGCGTCGACGTCGCGGTGCGCTCGAGCAGCGCGTGGTCGAAGTCCTCCAGCGGCGCGTAGGCGACCGGCCGGATGCCGGTCTCGTGCAGCAGGTGCGCGCGCGTCGTGTCGAGCACGACGCGGTCGGCGACGACCGCCCGCAGCCGTCGGCCGTCGGGCTCGAACAGCAGCCGATGGGCCGGCCCCTCGATCCTGTAGTTCGACGCCGCCGGCCGTCCGCCGAGCGGTCCGCCGCCCTGGGTGAGCGTCATCGCGAGCGATCCCCTGTCGAGGCGATGCCGGCCATGGTCGGGGGATCACTCGAGGTCACGCCGCCTGCACCTTCAGCCGCCGGCGGAACGCGCGGTCGAAGAGGTCGACCTCGCGCTGGGCCGCCCAGCGCTCGACGCTCGCGGCGCCGTCGGCCTCGAGCTCCAGGCGCACGATGCCGTCGCGCGCCGCCACGTGCGCGGCGCGGACGCTCTGGTCGCGGCTGCGCTCGAGGTCCTCGGCGAGGCGCAGGCAGATCGCCAGCCGGTTCAGGCGGTCGTCGTCGCCCTCGCGGGCGAGCGGCGCGAGCTCGCCGAAGTCGGGCATGCCCTTGCGGTGATAGCGGGCGGCCTGCGCGATGAGGGCCACCTCGCGCGGGCTGAACCCCGGCAGGCCGCCGTTGAGGATGAGGTAGCGCGAGTGCTTGTGATGGTCGTCGTAGTCGACCGACATGCCGATGTCGTGCAGGACGGCGGCCGAGACCAGCAGCTCTCGCTCCCAGCGGTCGCCTTCGTGCAGGCCGGCGGCGGCGAGCTCGTCGAACAGGCCCGTCGCCAAACGCGCGACGTGCTCGGTGTGCGCCGGGTCGACGTGGTAGCGGGCGGCGAGGTTCAGCACGCTCGCGCGGCGAACGTCGTCGAGCAGCGGCGGGTCGCCCTCGACGTGCGAGCTGAAGAAGATGCCCTCGCGCAGCCCCGCCTCGGTGACCTCGATCGCGTCGAAGCCGCCGTGCTCGAGGACCGACTGGACGACGATCGCACCGGCGAGGATGACGTCGGCGCGCGCGTACTTGATGCCCTTCACGGACCCCCGCTCGGACGCCGGCATCGACGCGAGCCGCTCGACGAGCGCATCGAGCGCGTCGCGCTCGATCTCGAAACCCTGCACGCCGTTCGACGGCAGCCCGGCGTCGGCCTGCGCCGCGGCGGCGAGGTTGCGAAGCGTGCCGCCGAGGCCGACGATCCGCCGGCCGCCGCGCGACAGCCAGGCGGCCTCGCGCTCGAGCATGCCGGCGACGTGCGCGCGCAGCGCCTTGCGCGCCTTGCGCGGCGCCGGGTCGCCGCCGGACAGGAAGTGCTCGGTCATCCGCACGGCGCCCAGCGGCCACGACCCGAGGCGCCCGGGGTGCCGGCTGAGCACCTCGACGAGCTGCAGCGAGCCGCCGCCGAGGTCGAGCACCGCGCCGTCGGAGAGCGTCGTCGAGTTGACCGCCGCGAGGTAGCCGAAGTACGCCTCCTCCTCGCGCGAGAGCACCCGCACGCGCAGGCCGGTCTGCTCGCGGACGCGCTCGAGGAAGACGGACTGGTTGGCGGCGTCGCGGATTGCGCTCGTCGCGACGGCCTCGATGTCGTCCGCGCCGATGCCGGTCGCCGAGCAGAAGTGCGCGAACACCTCCGCCGCCTGCAGCGCGCGCTTCATCGGCTTGGCGCCGAGCTCGCCGGTGGCCTCGAGCCCCTCGCCGACGCGCACCCCGAGGTAGATCTCGTCGGTACGCTTCCACCAGCCGTCGGCCGCCGTGAACACGACCAGGCGAAACGAGTTGGAGCCCATGTCGATGACGGCTGTCCGGCGCTCGGCCATCCCGCGAGCTTAGGGCCTGTTCGCCGCGACCCGACGCGGCGGGCCGTCCGCGTCGACGTATGATGCGCCCGTGCCCGCACGCCTCGCAGCATGCCTGGCCGCGGCGGCGCTCGCGCTCGCGCTGGCGGGCGGAGGGGTAGCCGGCGCGCAGACCTGCGCGGCCCCGGCGTACCCCGGCGACGCCGCGCCGCGCGAGGCGATCGCCCTGTGGATGGCTCACGGCGCAGGCGCGGCCGGGCTGCCGCGCGAGCTGCCGGTCATGGCCGCGCTCGTCGAGTCCGGGCTGCGGAACGTCCGCGGCTTCGACAACGACAGCGCCGGCTACTTCCAGATGCGCGTGTCGATCTGGAACACCGGCTCCTACGCGGGCTTCCCCGAGCGCCCGGAGCTGCAGCTGCAGTGGTTCGTCGACCAGGCCACGAGCGTGCGCCGGGCGCGCATCGCCGCGGGCGCGCCCGACCCCGCCGCATCCGAGAGTGGGTGGGGCGAGTGGATCGCCGACGTGCAGCGGCCCGCCGAGGCGCGCCGCGGCGAGTACGCGCTGCGGCTGGCCGAGGCCCGCGCGCTCGTCGGCCCGACCTGCGTTCCGGCGGCCGGCAGCGGCGGCGCGGTCGCGGCGCCTGGGCCCGTGCCCGGCGTGCCCGGCGTGGCCGCGCCCGCGCCCGGGGCCGCCGCCGCGGACACCGTCGCACCCGAGGTCCGGCTCTCCGCAGACCGGCGCCAGCGGGCGCTGCGCCGCGGCGCGATCGTCGCGACTGTCGCCTGCCCGGCGGAGCGCTGCTCGGCGACGGCGACCGCGATCGCGCGCCTGCCGGGCGCGCGGCGCGCGCTGCGGCTGGGCGCCGCAACCGGAGTCGTCGCGGCGGGCGGCCGCGCGACGCTGCGAATCGCGCTCACGCGCAGCAGCCGTGCGCGCGTGCGCCGGGCGCTGCGTCAGCGATTCTCGCTGCCCGCCGTCGTGCGCGTCGTCGCGCGCGACGCCGCCGGCAACGGCAGCGTCCGGATGCGCGCCGTGCGGATCACCCGCTAGCCGCCCGCGCTACGACCGCTCGATGATCTCGACGCGATAGCCGTCCGGGTCGCGAACGAAGCACAGCAGCGAGCCGCCCTCGCTGACGCGGTACGGCGGCTTCTCGGGCTCGATGCCCCGCTCGGCGAGGTCGGCGAGCGCCTGGTCCATGTCCGGGACCGTGATCGCGATGTGGTTGTAGCCCGTGCCGAGGTCGTACTGCGAGACCCCGTGGTTGTACGTCAGCTCGAGGCGCGGCCCGTCGCCCGGCAGGCCCATGAAGACGTTGATCGCCTCGTCGCGGATCGGCTTGCGGCTGTGCTCCTCGAAGCCGAGCGCCTCGTAGAAGGCGACCGAGCGGTCGATGTCGCCGATCCGATAGCACGTGTGGATGAGGGCGGGCTGGGCCATGGGCACACAGTACCCTGCGTCCGATGCTCCTCGAGCGCGCCATGTCGGAGGGCTTTCTGACGAACACCTACCTCGTGGCCGCGTCCGCCGGCGGACTGGGCTTCCTCGTCGACGCCGGCGGCCCGATGCAGCCGCTGTTCGACGCCGCCGAGCGCGACGGGATCGAGATCACCCACGTGCTGCTGACCCACCACCACCACGATCACGTCAGCGCGCTCGACGAGGTCAGGCGCCGGCTGCCGCGCGTCGTCGTGCTGGCCCATCCCGACGAGCCCGTCGAGGCCGAGCCCTTCGAGCCGCTGCACGTCGGCGAGCTCGAGGTCGGCGCCGTGCACACGCCGGGCCACACGAAGGGCATGCTGAACTTCACGGTCGAGGGCCACGTCTTCACCGGCGACACGCTCTTCAAGGGCTCGATCGGCGGCGTGCGCGCGGCCGGCAGCACGTCGTACGACGACATCAGGGCGTCGATCATGGAGCGGCTCATGACGCTCGACCACGCGACGCAGGTCCACCCCGGCCACACGGATCCGACGACGATCGGCGACGAGTGGGAGCACAACGCGTTCATCCGCGTGTGGCGCGGCGTCGATCCCGAGGGCGACGAGCGTGTCACCGTCGCGGGCGAGCCTGCCACGCTCGTCGTGTGGGGCGACGACTACGACGGCGGCCACAAGGCCTGGGTGCGCTGGGCGGACGGGCGCGACGACATCGTGCCCGGCTCGCAGGTCGAGCGCGGGTAGCGCGGCGGTGGCCAAGAACGACGGGATCCCGACCTCCCGCCTGAGCCGCTCGACGAAGGTCGGGCGGCTGGCCGCCACGCAGGCGGCCAAGCAGGTCGGCACGCGCGCGACGAACGTCGCGCGCTCCGACGAGGGCAAGCAGAAGGCGCTCGCCAGGCGCCAGCTCGAGACGGCCGAGCAGATCGTCGCCGCGCTCGGGACGATGAAGGGCGCGGCGATGAAGCTCGGCCAGGTCATGTCGTTCCTCGACGTCGGCCTCGTGCCCGAGGAGTACCGGGAGGAGTTCCAGGCCAAGCTCGCCGAGCTGCGCGACGCCGCGCCGAAGGTCGCCTTCAAGGACATGAAGAAGGTCATCGAAGGCGAGTACGGCGAGCGCCTCGAGGACGTCTTCGAGACGTTCGATCCGGTCCCGATCGCGGCGGCGTCGATCGGCCAGGTCTACAAGGCCAAGCTGCACGACGGGCGCGACGTCGCGGTGAAGGTCCAGTACCCGGGCGTCGCGCAGGCCGTCCGCGCCGACATGCAGAACCTCGGGATGATCCTGCGGCTCATGAAGCGCGTCGCGCCGGGCCTGGACCCGAAGGCGATGGGCGATGAGATCCGCTCGCGGATCGACGAGGAGCTCGACTACGAGCTCGAGGCGCAGAACCAGCGCACGCTCGCGCGCATCTTCCGCGGCCATCCGTTCATCGTCGTGCCGGAGGTCGTCACCTCGCTGTCGCACGAGAAGGTCATCGTCAGCGAGTTCGTCATCGGCCGCGGGTTCGAGGAGATCAAGCAGCTGCCGCAGGAGGAGCGCAACCGCCTCGGCGAGATCCTCTTCCGCTTCTACTTCGGCTGCATGTACCGCCACCACCAGTTCTCCGGCGACCCGCACCCCGGCAACTCGATGCTGCTCGACGACGGCCGCATGGCGTTCCTCGACTTCGGGCTGTTCAAGCGGATCCCGGCGTCGATCGCGGAGTTCGAGCTCGAGATCACGCGCCTCGGCGCCGCCGGCGACGGTCAGGCGCTGATCGATCACCTGCATCGCGGCGGCTTCATCGCCCGGCCGCAGCTCTACACGCCCGAGGGGATCCTCGCCCAGCTGCGCGACATGACGTGGTGGTACGCCGACGACGAGGAGGTCGAGCTCACGCCGGAGATCGCGACCGAGGTGATGATCGAGATGTCCGACCCGCGCTCGTCGCACTTCTCGAAGATGCGCCACGAGACGCTGCCGCCCGACCATCTCTTCGGCCGCCGGCTGGAGATGCTGACGCTCGCGGTCATGAGCCAGCTGCGCGCGCGCGGCAACTGGCACAGGATCGCCCGCGAGTGGATCTACGGCGACCCGCCGGTGACCGAGCTGGGCCGCCAGGAGGCCGAGTTCTACGCCGCCAATCCGCCGGCGGCCGTGCTGCGCGGCGCGGCGTCGTGACGGCGGCCGCGGCGCGGCCGCCCGCGCCGCGTCGCGCGGGCGGCCGGGACTCGCCGGGACTCGCGGCTCGCCGAGCGTCAACTCGATGACACGCTCGCGCGTACACCGCCCTTCCTTCGGGAAGGGGGCTCGGGATGGCAGCGACGTACCGGATCGGCGCATCCGCCCTCCTGACCGTGCTGGCGCTCGCCGGCTGCGGCGACGACGGCTCGGCGACCGGTGGCGCCCGTGACGATGTCGACATCCCCGAGACGCCCGAGGCGACCGACGCTCCGCAGCCGCGGCTGAGCGTAGATCTGCAGGCGCGCACCGGCACGGGCGGTCCCTGGGCGGGCAGCATCACGGCGCGGCCGGGACAGGTGCTGCGCTTTCGCCTGGTCATCCGCAACGGCGGCGCCACGGCCGAGCGCACGCGCGCTCGCCTCGAGCTCGACCGCGGGCTCAACCTCGTCGCGCCGTCCCCGAACCTGCGCCGCGCGGAAGCGCAGGGGCCCGGCGCTCCGCTGCCGCCGGGGCTCGCGCGCGGCGGCGTGCCCACGGGTCGACTGCGACCGGGCATCGCGACGCTGACGTTCTCCGTCCGCGTCGCCCAGGGCACCGCCACGCCGACCCGCCTCCGGGCCGGCGCGGTGCTCTCGGCCGCGGCCACCCGCGCGGCGGACACCGCCGCCGTGCACGTGCGCCGCAGATGACGCCTGTCTCGGCGGTGACGTCCTGACGACCCCTCGATCTCCCGTGAGCGTCGCACCTCGGACGCCCGAGCCGACGGGCGCCGGCGCCGTGCCGCGCCGGCCGCTGCACGCGGATCGGCGCGTGGCGGTCGTCATCGTGGTGCTCAACGGTCGCCGGCGCATCGGGCGCACGCTCGAGCGGCTCAGCGCACTGCCCGAACAGCCGCACATCGTCGTGGTCGACAACGCGTCGACGGACGGGACCGCCGATCTCGTCACGGAGCGGTTCCCGGACGTCCAGGTCGTGCGGCTGCCCGAGAACGTCGGAGCGGCCGGACGCAACGCCGGCGTGGCGGCGGTCGACGCGCCCTACGTCGCGTTCGCCGAGGACGACAGCTGGTATGAGCACGGGGCGCTGGCCACGGCCGCCGATCTGCTCGATGCCCACCCGCAGGTGGCGCTCATCAACGCGCACGTGCTCGTGGGCGACGACCGGCGTCCGGAGCCGCTGCACGAGGACATGATCGACACGCCCGTCGGCGAGCGGCGCGCGGGGCTGCCCGGCCATCGGATCCTCTCCTTCCTGGAGGGCGTGTCGATCGTTCGCCGCTCGGCCTACGACGCGGTGGACGGCTTCGACAGCCGGCGAGGCATCGGGGGTCCGGAGGAGCACCTGGCCGCGGAGCTGCTCGCCGCGGGCTGGGAGCTTCGGTACGTGCCGTGGGTGCGCGCCTACCACGTGCCCGATCACACGGCGCCGTCGGAGCTCGTCCGCCGGCTGGGTCTGCGCAACGCGCTGTGGTTCGCGTGGGAGCGCCGGCCGCTCGGGCCGGCGCTGCTCTGGACGTTGCACCTCGTGCGATCGTCGCCGGCCAACCGGGCGACGCTGCTCGGGGTCTGCGACGCGCTCCGCGAGCTTCCGCACATCCTCCGCGGGCGGCGACCGCTGCCCGCCGACGTCGAGGCCGACATGAGGCTGCTGGACACCCACAAGATGACGTCGAAGGCGCGCCGCTATGGCCGCTGAGGGCGTATCGCCGGCCGCTTCGTGACGGCGGTGCTGTGAGATGCGCGCACTGTCCCTGCTGGTCGTCGGGTCGGTCATCCTCGCGGCGGTCGTCGTCGTGATCCTGATCGGCTACCGCGATGGCGACGAGGAGCCCCGCGAGCAGGAGGTCGTGACGACGACGGTCGATGCGATCGTCGATGTCCCGCCGCAGTGGTACCGCAGATCCGTCACGGTCACGGCAACGGCCGTCCGCGTCAGCAGCCGGTTCTTCCTGCTCGAGGGCGGCGAGCGCGCGATCGTGCTCGCGCCCGAGCCCGGAAGCGTCCGCGGAGAGATCGACGACGGCGAGCAGGTGAGCGTCACCGGCGTCGTCAGGCGCCTCGACCGCCTGCAGGTCGAACGCCTGCGCCGGTTGCTCGAGGGCAACGCACCCGACGCCCTTCGGCGGGCGCCCACGACGCTTGGCGACCCGTTCGTCTCCGGGCAGACGATCGACGCGACGGCGTGACGATCGACGACGCCGTCGGGCCGGTCGGCGCGAACACGACGGCGACGGCCCGCTCGCCGCTCGGCTGGCGTGGAGCACGGCGCCCACCGCGGGATCGTCTCGACGTCGCCGACGAAGGGGGATGAGGCTGGCGTGCCGCTGCGGATCGAGGACTACGCGCTGATCGGCGACACCGAGACGGCGGCGCTCGTCGGGCTCGACGGCTCGATCGACTGGCTGTGCCTGCCGCGCTTCGACGCCCCCGCATGCTTCGCCGCGCTCCTGGGCGACCGCCGGCACGGCCGGTGGCTGCTCGCGCCGGCCGGCGTCGTGCGGCGGGTGCAGCGTCGCTACCGGCCGGGGACGCTCGTGCTCGAGACGGAGTGGGAGACCGAGGACGGCGTCGTCCGCGTCGTCGACTGCATGCCTCCGCGCGACCTCGTCCCGGACGTGCTGCGTCTCGTCGAGGGCGTGACGGGTCGCGTGGCGATGCGGATGGAGCTCGTCGTGCGCTTCGACTACGGCGCGATCGTGCCGTGGGTGCGCCGGCACGACGAGTACCTCGAGGCGGTCGCCGGGCCGGACGCCGTCCGCCTCTACACGCCTGTCGAGCTGCGTGGCGAGAGCCTGACGACCATGGCGCAGTTCGCGGTGCGCCAGGGCGACGTCGTTCCGTTCACGCTCTCCTGGCATGCCTCGCACGAGCAGCCGCCGCCGCCGAAGGATCCGGCGCGGTCGGTGCGGGCCACGGAGCGCTGGTGGCAGGCGTGGTCGGCGCGGTGCACGTACGACGGCGGCTACGCCGAGCCGGTGTCGCAGTCGCTGCGGGCGCTGAAGGCGATGACCTACCACCCCACGGGAGGGATCGTCGCCGCCGTCACGACGTCGCTGCCCGAGCAGATCGGCGGCGTCCGCAACTGGGACTATCGCTTCTGCTGGTTGCGCGATGCCACGTTCGCGCTGCTGTCGCTTCTCGCGGCCGGCTACACCGAGGAGGCCGAGCGCTGGCGTGACTGGCTGCTGCGCGCCGTCGCCGGACAGCCGGAGGCGATGCAGATCATGTACGGACCGGCCGGCGAGCGTCGCCTGACCGAGCTCGAGCTGCCGTGGCTTCCCGGCTACGAGGGATCGCTGCCGGTGCGGATCGGAAACGGCGCCGCGCAGCAGTTCCAGCTCGACGTCTACGGCGAGCTCATGGATTCCCTGCACGACGCGCGCGATGCCGGCATCGACCCGGACCCGGCGGCCTGGCACGTGCAGGGTGAGCTGATGGGCTTTCTGGAGACGGCGTGGGAACGGCAGGACGAGGGCATCTGGGAGGTTCGCGGTCCGCGCCGTCACTTCGTGCACTCCAAGGTGATGGCGTGGGTCGCGTTCGACCGGGCCGTCAAGGCGATCGAGCGCTTCGGGCTCGAGGGCCCGGCCGAGCGATGGCGCGCGCTGCGAGAGCAGGTGCGCGGCGAGGTCCTGCGCGAGGGCTTCGACGCCGACCGCGGGACGTTCACGCAGTTCTACGGCTCACAGCAGCTCGACGCGAGCCTGCTGATGATCCCGCTCGTCGGGTTCCTGGCACCCGACGATCCGCGCGTCGTCGGCACGATCCGCGCGATCGAGCGCGAGCTCGTCGAAGACGGGCTCGTCATGCGCTACCCGACCCAGCACGACGTCGACGGCCTGCCGCCCGGCGAGGGCGCCTTCCTGCCCTGCTCCTTCTGGCTCGTCGACTGCCTCGCGCTCACCGGCCGCCGCGCCGAGGCACTGGCGCTCTACGACCGTCTGCTCGCGCTGCGCAACGACGTCGGGCTGCTGTCCGAGGAGTACGACCCGCACGCCAAGCGGCTCGTCGGGAACTTCCCGCAGGCGTTCACCCACGTCGGCCTCGTGAACTCGGCGCTCAACCTCGAGCGCGGCGTCGGCCCCGCCAACCGCCGAAGGCGCGCGTGATGCGCGCGACCGCGAGATCGTCCGCGGCGAGTACGGCTGGCCAGCGCCCGTGACCGACCGCGTCGACCGGCGCCGGCGCGCGGCGCGCCTACAGCTGCTGGATCTGAAACAGCGACGTCGAGCCGGGGACGCCGCTCGGCAGGCCGGCGGTGACCGCGACGCGCTGGCCGGGCTTGCACCAGCCGAGCTCGACGACGCGCCGGCAGGCGTCCTGCAGCAGCTCCTCGGTGATCTGGTGGCGGCGGATGTGTGCGGCGCGCACGCCCCACATGAGGCCACAGCGGCGGACGGTCTCGCGCCCGGGCGAGAGCGCCAGGATCGGAACCGCCGGCCGGTGCGCCGAGACCAGCCGCGCCGAGCGGCCGGACAGCGTCGGGATCACGACGGCGTCCAGCTCGAGCTCGCGCGCCGCCATGCAGACCGCGTAGGCGACGGTGTAGGACGGGTCGCGCATGCCGCGGTGCACCCGCTCCTCGTTCCAGCGCTCGTAGGGCGCCGCGACCTCGGTGGACTCCGCGATCGCGGCCATCATCGCGACCGACTCGACCGGGAAGTGGCCGATCGCGGTCTCCTGGGAGAGCATCACGGCGTCGGTGCCGTCGAGGATCGCGTTGGCGACGTCGGCGACCTCGGCGCGGGTCGGCCGCGACGAGGCGACCATCGAGTCGAGCATCTGCGTCGCGGTGATCGACGGGCGCGCGAGCCTGCCGGCGAGCGCGATGAGGTTCTTCTGCACGATCGGCACGCGTTCGATCGGCAGCTCGATGCCGAGGTCGCCGCGCGCCACCATCACGCAGTCCGCCGCGCGCAGGATCTCCTCGGCGCGCTCGACGGCCTGCGGCTTCTCGACCTTCGCGATCAGCGGCAGGCGCGTGTGCTCGCGCACGAGCGCGATGTCCTTCGCGCTGCGCACGAACGACAGCGCGACGAGGTCGACGCCGATCTTCTCGCCGTCGGAGAGGTGGCCGAGGTCCTCGGTCGGCATCGCGGACAGCTCGTGCAGCGGCCCCGGGATGTTGAGCCCCTGGCGCGAGGCGACCGCCCCGCCGACCTCGACCTCGGCATCGATCTCGGCATCGCCCCCGCGGACCTCCTGCACGCGCAGGCGGACGGCACCGTCGGCGAGGTACATGACGTCGCCCGCCGACATCGCCGAGACGAGCTCGGGTCGCGCGATGCGCATGCAACGCGCCGTGCCGGTGCCGTTCTCGCCGCAGGCGAACGTCACCACGTCGCCGGGCTTGAGCTCGACGAGGTCGTCCTCGAGCGGCCCGATGCGCAGCTTCGGACCCGGCAGGTCCTGCAGGATCGCGACCGGCCGGCCGGCGCGACCGGCCGCCTCGCGGACGCGCCGGGCGGTGTCCGCATGCCACTCCTGGTCGCCGTGCGAGAAGTTCAGCCGCGCCACGTCCATCCCGGCGTCGACCATCCGGGCGAGCGTCTCGCGGTCGCGCGAGGCGGGGCCGATCGTGGCGACGATCTTCGTGCGGCGGCTCATCGGACTGCACGGTAGTGGTCGGCGCCGCCGCGGTCGGTTCTGTCACCGTGCCGCGGATGTCCACGGACACGACGCTCGACGACCCACATCGCGACGGCGAAGGCGCCGGCGGGCACGGCCACGACCACAGCCACGGGCTCGTCGATCCCTCGATCAAGCGTTCGCGCGCGGGCCTGCGGGCGGTCGGGCTGGCGCTCGCGATCCTCGTCGCGACCGCGGTGGCGCAGGCGATCGTGTTCGTCGCGTCGGGCAGCGTCGCGCTGCTGGCCGACCTCGTCCACAACGCCGGCGACGCGGCAACCGCGATCCCGCTCGGGATCGCCTTCGCGCTGCGCAGCGAGCTCGCCGAGCGTCGCGCCGGGCTGTTCGTCGTGCTGGCGATCCTCGTCAGCGCGTGCGTCGCCGGCTACGAGGCCGTCCTGCGGCTCATCGAGCCGCAGCGCCCCGACCACCTGGCGGCGCTCGCGCTCGCCGGCGCGGTCGGCTTCGCCGGCAACATGCTCGCTGCGCGCGTGCGCTCGCGCGCCGGGCGGCGGCTGGGCAGCGCGGCGCTCGTGGCCGACGGCGACCACGCGCGCGCGGACGCCTACGTGTCGCTCGCGGTCGTGGCGAGCGCGGCGGCGATCGCGGCGGGCGCGCACGTCGCCGACCCGCTCATCGGCCTGGCGATCACGGTCGTGATCCTGCGTATCACGGCGCAGAGCTGGCGCACGGTCCGGGGCGGCAAGGCGCACGGCTGACGGCGCGGCTACCCGAGCACGAAGCGGCCGTCCTGCACGATCGTCTCGCCGTCGGCGGTCAGCCGGCCGCCCGGGCGCAGGTCGCAGATGAGGTCCCAGTGCAGCGCGGACTCGTTGCGCCCGCCGGTCTCCGGGTACGAGCGGCCGAGCGCGAGGTGGACCGTGCCGCCGATCTTCTCGTCGAAGAGCGTCGCGCCGACCGGGCGGTCGATCCCGAAGTTCGTGCCGATGCCGATCTCGCCGAGGCGGCGTGCGCCGTCGTCGGCCGCCAGCGCGCGCTGCAGGTAGTCCTCGCCGCGCTCGGCGGCGGCGCCGACGACGACGCCGTCGCGCAGCTCGAGCTCGACGCCCGCGACGTCGACGCCGGCCGGCGCCGACGGCACGCCGAAGCGGATGCGTCCGTTGGCGCTGCCCTCGTGCGGGCCGGTGAAGACCTCGCCGCTGGGCATGTTGCGCTTGCCGTCGGAGTTGACCCACGTGCGTCCCTTGACGGTGAGCGTCAGGTCGGTGCCGTCGGACTCGATGCGCAGCTCCTGGGCGCCGCGCAGGCGCTCGATCAGCCCGGCCTGGAAGTCGTGCAGCTCTCCCCACGATCGCACGGGATCGGGCTGGTCGAGGAACAGCGCGCGCTCGACGAAGACCTCGAAGTCCTCGAGGCCCATGCCCGCCTGCTGGGCACCGGCGTGCGTCGGCCACAGCGTCGCGCACCAGCGCCGCTTGAGCGCCTGCTCGCTGAGCGGCCTGCGGCCGCGGGCTGCGCGCGCCAGGCGCTCGGGGTCGATGCCGGCGAGCGCGCGCGTGTTGTCGGGTGCCTGGATCGCGAGCAGCGCATCGGCCTTGCGCATCTCGGCGAGCGCCACCTCGGGATAGCCGTCGAGGTGACGGTCGAGCGCGTGGCGGTGAAACGCGGCCGTCGCGCCGGGCAGCTCGACGCGCAGCAGCGGCCAGGCGTCGCGGGCGAGGATCGCGCGCTGGCACTCGAGCAGCAGCGGCTCCGCGAGCGTCGTCGAGCGCACGATCACCTCCTGGCCGGGCTGGACGTCGAGGCAGTAGCCGGTCAGCAGGTCGGCGAAGCGCGCCGCGTCGAGCTGCACCTCTCTAGCGGCCCACTACGCGCGCCAGCCCTCTTCGAGCGCCGCGAGCGGGTCTGCGGGGTCGGCCTTCAGCAGGGCGGCGAGCGCCTTCACGAGCTGCTCCTGCGGCTCGCGCCTGGCGCCCTCGCCCATGATGCCGATCCGCCACAGCCCGCCGGCGAGCGGACCGAGGCCCCCGGAGATCTCGATGCCGTGGTCGACGAGCAGGCCCTTGCGCACCGCGGCCTCGTCGACGCCGTCGGGAGGCGTGACCGCCAGCAGCGGGTGCAGCTGCTCGCCGTCGGGCGCAAGCCGCCGGCAGCCGAGCGCGGCCAGCGCGTCGTGCAGCGCGTTGTGCGCGCGGCGGTGGCGCTCCCAGGCGGTCGGCAGCCACTCGTCGACGACGATCCGCAGCGCCTCGCGCAGCGCGTAGACCATGTTGATCGGCGCGGTGTGGTGGTAGGCGCGGCCCGACCCGCCACCCCCGTCGCCGATCGCGTCGGGCTCCCAGTAGCCGAGGACCAGCGAGAGGTCGAAGTACCACGAGCGCCCGGGCTGCTCGCGCCGTGAGAGCTTCTCCAGCGCGCGCTCGCCGGCCGTGAACGGCGCGAGGCCCGGCGGGCAGTTCAGGCACTTCTGCGTGCCCGAGAAGGCGGCGTCGACGCCGGCCTCGTCGAGACGCAGCGGGTGTCCGCCGAGCGACGTGACGCAGTCGAGCAGCAGCAGCGCGTCGCGCTCGCGACAGGCGTCGGAGAGCCCGTCGAGCGGCTGCGCGACGCCGGTCGAGGTCTCGCCGTGGACGACGACCATCGCGTCGAGGCCGTCGCCGGCGGCCGCCAGCAGGCGCTCGTTCTCGATCGCCCTGCCCCAGTCCGCCTCGACGCGGACGACGTCGGCGCCGGCGCGCCCTAGCTCGTCGGCCATCCGCTCGCCGAACAGGCCGTTGACGCCGCAGACGACGCGGTCGCCGGGATCGACGAAGTTCGCGACCATCGCCTCCATGCCGGCGCTGCCGGTGCCCGAGATCGGCAGCGTGGCGCGGTTGGCGGTCTGGAACACCTCCCGCATCAGCTCGATCGTCTCGCCCATGATGTCCGCGAAGGCGGGGTCGAGATGGCCGATCGTCGGCTGCGCGAGCGCGGCGAGCACGCGCTCGGGCACGGGGCTCGGGCCTGAGCCGAGCAGCAGTCGCGTCGGGACGTCGGTGGCGGTCGGCGTGCTCATGGGGCCTCCATGTCGGGGAAGTGCTCGGCGAGATGCTCGCGCAAGACGTCGCGGATCCAGCGGCGCTCGTCCGCGCTGGCCATGCGGTAGCGCTGCAGCAGGCCCTTCTGGCCCTCGGTCGGCACTCCGTGGATCGTCCATCGCTCGACGAGGCGCTCGAAGAGGAACTCGACCGCGCGCTGCCACGAGTCGTCGGTCGTGCGCCGCTGGTCGTGCAGCGTCGCGGCGTACTTGCGCCGCGTCAGCGGCGACATCGAGCCGCGCAGCGTCAGGACGTTGCCCTCGGCGTCGCGGTAGTCCGTCGTCGCCGCGGAGATCCGTGCCAAACCGCGATTGCGCTTGCCCATCCTCGCGGCACCCTATCGTCCGCGCCGTGCCCGAATCGGCCCGCCGGCGCGAGCTCGGCCGCGGCGAACGCGTCCTGCCCGGCGTCTGGCGGCTGCGCCTGCCGCTGCCGTGGCCCGGCGTGCCGCACTGCAACGCGTGGGCGGTCGCCGCGGGCGACGGCGTGGTGCTCGTCGACTGCGGCCTGCACGAGCCCGGATCGCGCGCGCACCTGGAGCGCGCGATGGCGCAGGTCGGCCTCGCGCTGCGCGACGTGCGCGTGCTCGTCTGCACGCACGCCCACGCCGACCACTACGGCCAGGCCGCCGACGTCGTCGACGCCAGCGGCTGCGAGCTGTGGATGCACGCCGACCACGCGCACATGCGCGCGGCCATCGACGATCGCGACCACGCGCTCGCCCGCCGCTTGGAGGTCGCGCGCCAGAGCGGCGTGCCGATCGAGCCGCTGCGCGCCTGGGCGGCGGGCGCGCGCAGCCGCGGCAGCGGGATCGCCCGCCTCGTCGAGCCCGACCGCGAGCTCGTCACGGGCACGACGATCGACACCGACGTCGGGCGCTGGACGGTCCACGAGACGCCCGGCCACGCGCCGTCGCACGTCTGCCTGCACCAGCCCGAGCGGCGGCTGCTCGTGTCCGGCGACCACCTCCTCGGGCGCGTCTCGCTGTACTTCGACTTCGGCTGGACGCCCGACCCCGTCGGCGAGTTTTTGACCTCGCTGGACACCGTCGCGGCGCTCGACGCGCGCCTCTGCCTCGCCGGCCACGGCCGCACGTTCGCCGACGTGCGCGCGCACATCGAGGCGAACCGCAAGCTCGTCGCCGAGCGCCTCGCGCGCGTGCGGCTCGCGGTCGCCGAGCACGGCCCGATCACCGCCTACGACGTCGTGCCGCTCCTGCACGGCGAGCCGCTGACGCAGGCGACGGCCGGCTGGTGGCTGCCCGAGACGCTGAGCTACCTGCGCCACCTCGAGGTCCGAGGCGACGTCAGACGCGACGGCAGCGAGCCGGAGCGATGGGCTGTGAGCGGCATCGCCGAAGGAGCGTGATTCGGCGCGCCGCGGCGACCGGGCGCCAGACGCGCCGTTCGGCGACGTCCTTCGGCGCGCAGCGACACCGACTCGCCACACGCCACGCGCGCGCGACGGGGCGCGCGACGCACCACATGCGTGCACGACCGACGTCGCGTCCGTCGGCGGTCGTCGATCCGTCGGCTGCGCACCCGCCCAAGCGATGCAGCCCGAGCGACCGCCTGCAGGCGCAACACCAGCGCGCCCTACGGCTGCCCCAGCAGCGCCCCGATCACCGCCAGCGCCCCGCCGGTCCGCAACCCCGCCCGCAGTGCCTCCGCGGCCGAGTCCCCGAGCGCGCCCTCGCGCTGCGCGCGCGCGATGCCGGCCTCGAGCGCCTCGGTGAGCTGCGCGCCGGAAGCGCCCTCGGGCAGCCGGCCGTCGAGCAGGTCGCGCACGAGCTCCTCGCGGCTCGTGCCGAGCTCGCAGGCCGTGCCGTCGAGCGCGGCGAGCGCGACGAGCTGCGTGCGCTCGACGGGCGGGCGCTCGCGCGGGCGGCACGGGTCGGCGAGCGCAGACGGGCCATAGGCCGCGCCGCCGAGCACCGCGTACGCCGCCACGATCAGCGTGGCCGCGGTCGCCGCCGCGGGAAGCGCGACCGCGAGCGGCGCGCCCGAGCTCAGCGGGCTGCCGTCTGAGCCGGGCTCGCCGCGCGGGCGGGCGGGGTCGCGCCGCGCGGCCCACGCGACCGCGGCCGCGGCCAGCAGCGCGATCAGCGCAGCGGCCAGGAACGAGCGGCTGAAGGCCTCCGTCGCCCCGCGGTCGAGCTCGTCCTCGAGGCCGGCGCGCAGGCGCGCGAGCGCGGGGCGGTCGGCGGGCGGCACGCGCAGTCCCGCGAAGCCGCGGTGCAGGTCGGGCAGCTCTTGCTCGCCGGCGAGGTCGATCTGGCGGTTCAGCGCCCGCGCGAGCTCGATCTTCGGAACGAGCGGCAGCGGCGCGTCGAGCACCCGCGCCAGGCCGGCGCGCTCGGCCGGCGGGCGGACGTTCTCGAGGTCGGCGGTGAAGATCGGCGTCAGCACGAGCAACCCGACGACGATGCCGAGGTGACGGGCGCAGACCGTCCAGGCGGCCGGGCGCGCGACCGCGCCCGCCGGCCCGGCGACGCCGCCGCCGGCGACGGTCGCGCCGATCAGCGTCGCGAGCGCGAGGCCCAGCCCGGCGCCGATCGCGACCTGCGGCACCAGCGTCCAGGCGGCGTTCGCGCTCGGCAGCAGCCCGAGCGCCGCGAGCCCGCCCGCGACGAGCACCGAGCCCGCGAGCGCGGGCAGCAGCCCGTGGCGCTCCTTCGCCCAGCGGCCGGCGATCAGCGCGGCGATCGGCATGACCGTCACGGTCAGCGCCGCCTCCGCCGGCGAGTGGCGCCAGCCCTCGATGAGCATGATCACGAGCAGGAACAGCGCCGCCGACAGCGCTGCCGACGCGAGCGCGAGCGCGACGAGCGGCACGAGCTCCGGCCGGTCGCCGCCCGCCGGCAGCGCGGGCTCCCGTGCCCGCTCGGCTTGCGGCGGCACGCCGCGCAGCGCGAGCATCGTCACGAGGGCGACCGGCGCCTGCAGCGCGAACATCGCCTGCCACGAGAACGCCTCGGTGAGGAAGCCGCCGAGCGCCGGGCCGACCGCACCGCCGAGCACCCCGGCGGCGGCCCACAGCAGCAGCGCGCGCCTGCGGTCGTGGACGACGAGCAGCAGCTCGAGCGCGGCCGCCACGACGACCGCGCCGAAGACCCCCTGCGCCGTGCGCGCCGCGACGAGCACGCCCAGCGACGGGGCCGCCGCGCAGGCCAGCGACACGAGCGCGAAGAGCACGAGCGAGACGACGAACGCGCGCCGCGCGCGCCCGCGCGCCGCGCGCACGCCGGCCAGCGCGAGCAATCCGAGCGCGAGGTTGAACGCGATCAGCACCCACGCGACGGCGTTGACGGTCGAGTCGAACTCGCGCAGGATCGCCGGCAGCGCGAGCGTCACGACCGACGAGTCGGCCAGCACGAGCCCGACGGCGAGCGCGAGCAGCAGCGAGGTGGCGCGGGACACGCGCGCTAGCCCGGCTCGATGTCGAGGCCCTCGACGAGCGCCGGGCGACCGTCGACCTCGTAGCGGACGTCGACGGAGTCGTTCTGCCGGTACGTGCCGACGCCCCACGCGCCGAGGAACCAGCGCCAGAAGCCCAGCTTGCCCTCCTTGCGCAGCTCGCGCTCGAACACCAGGCTGCCGTCGGCGACCTCGTAATCGGTGCCCTCCCGCTGGCGAACGCCGTTGACGTAGACCTCGAACGGCCTCCGCACCGCCGGCGGAAGGGGGACGATCGATCGCACGACCGCCATTATCGAGGCCCGCGCTCGCGGAGCCGCAGGTCGGGTACACGGCAGCGTCGAATCCCGCAGTGGCCGCGCCCGGCGGTCGCGAGGCGACCGCGCCCACACCAGCACCTCCACCCCATGACCGCCGACCTGCCATACCGCGTGCGCCGCTCCGACCGCGCCCGCCGCGTGCGCGTGAGCGTCGACGCGCGCGGCGACGTCGAGGTCGTGCTGCCCCGACGCGCGCCGCAGCGGTCGGCGGCCGCGGCCGTCGTCGAGCTGCGGCCCTGGATCGAGCGCCGCCGCGCGGCCGCGGGCGCCGTGCGGGCGGCGATCGCCGCGCGCGGAGCGGCCGTGCCCTACCTCGGCCGCGAGCTCGAGCTTCGCGCCGAGGACGGCCGCACGCGCGTGCACCGTCGCGGCGACGTGCTGCTCGTCCCCGCCGGCGACGGCGCGCCCGCCGCGATCGAGCGCTGGTACCGGCGCGCCGCCGCGCGGGAGATCGGCCCGCGCCTCGACGCGGCCGTCGCCGCGCTCGGCACGACCTACACGAAGCTCGCGATCCGCAACCAGCGCACGCGCTGGGGATCGTGCTCGGGCACCGGCGCGATGAGCTTCAACTGGCGGCTGCTGCTCGCGCCCGAGTCGGTGCTCGACTACGTCGTCTGGCACGAGGCGTGCCACCTGTGCGTCATGGACCACTCGCCGGAGTTCTGGGCGCTCGTCGGCCGCCACCGCCCGGGCTACGACGCCGACCAGCGCTGGCTGCGTCGCCATGGGTCAACATTGGTGCTCTAGTGGGATCCACGGACGGGAAAGCACTGGCGCTTGCCGGCGTGGTCGTTGGTGCCGCGATCGTGCTCCTCGCCGTGCTGGCGCTCACGGGCGGCGACGGCTACAACGTCCAGGCGCGGTTCGTCTCCGCCAGCCAGATCGTCGAGGGCAACGCCGTGAAGGTCAGCGGCAAGACCGTCGGATCGGTCGAGGGCATCCGGCTCACCGACGACGGGCAGGCCGAGCTGACGCTCGAGATCAGCGACGGCGACTACAGCCCGCTGCGCCGCGGCACGCGCGCGATCATCCGCCAGACGTCGCTGTCGGGCGTCGCCAACCGCTACGTCGACCTCCAGCTCGGAGGCGCGCGCGGCGCCGACATCCCCGCGGGCGGGCGGCTGTCGACGGCGAGCACCGAGGCCGCGGTCGACCTCGACCAGATCTTCAACACCTTCGACCCGCCCGCGCGGCGCGGGACGCAGCGGACGATCGAGTTCCTGCGCGACTTCCAGGCGGGCCGCGAGGACGAGGCCAACGCCGCCCTGCGCTACCTCAACCCGGCGCTGTCGTCGTCGAGCCGCCTGTTCGCCGAGCTCAACCGCAACACCCCCGAGTTCGAGCGCTTCATCGTCGAGACGTCGAAGCTCGTGACCGACGTCTCGGCGCGCGACGAGGTGCTCGCCGACCTCGTCGGCAACCTCGCGGCGACGACCTCGGCGCTGACCTCCAACGGCGAGAGCCTGGCCGAGGGCATCGGCCTGCTGCCCGGCGTCATGCGCAAGGCCAACACGACGTTCGTGAACCTGCGCGCGTCGCTGGACGACCTCACGCCGCTCGTCGAGGACGCAAGGCCGATCGTCCGCGACAGGCTCATCCCGTTCCTCGATCAGCTGCGGCCGTTCGCGGTCGACGCGCAGCCGGCGATCCGCGACCTGTCGCGGACCGTGCGGCGCCCCGGCGCCGCCAACGACCTCGTCGAGCTGCTGCGCCGCCAGCCGGCGCTCGCGCGCATCGCGACCCAGACGGCGCAGCGCAACGGCGCCGAGCGGCCCGGCGCGCTGCCGCAGACGACGCGGGCGCTGGAGGGCATCACGCCGCAGCTGGCGTTCCTGCGGCCCTACTCGCCCGACCTCGTCGGCTGGTTCGACGACTTCTCGACGAGCGGCGCATACGACGCGATGGGCAACTTCTCGCGCGCGGGCCTGCAGCTCAACGGCTTCACGCTCGGGCCGCTGGCGAACCTGCTGCCGGTCCCGCCGGAGCTGCGCAACGCGCTGCTCGGCGCGGGCGTGAAGATCGGCCGCAACAACCGCTGCCCGGGCTCGGTGGAGCGCGCCGCACCGGACGGCGGCAATCCCTACAGGCCGTCGCCGGACTTCAACTGCGACCCCTCGCAGGTGCCGATCGGCCCATGAGGCGACCGCTCGCGATCCTCCTGGCGCTGCTCGCCGCGGGCGCCGCCGCCGCGTTCGCCGTCACGGCCTCGGGGGCCGGCGAGCGCGACCGCGACCGCTACACGGTCGTGCTCGACAACGCCTTCGGGCTGACCGAGGACTCCGACCTGCGCGCCGACGGCGTCAACGTCGGCAGGGTCACCGACCTCGACGTCGAGCGCTCGACCGCGCGCGCGCTGGCGACCGTGCGGATCGACGAGCCGAGCTTCGCGGGCTTTCGCAGGGACGTCTTCTGCGAGGTCAAGCCGCAGTCGCTGATCGGCGAGTACTTCCTCGACTGCAACCGCGGCTCCTCGCCGCAGCCCGCGCCGCGGACGATCCCCGTCGAGCAGACCGCCGGCACGATCCCGCCGGACGTCGTGCTCGACATCTTCCGCCGCCCCGCGCGCGAGCGCTTCGGGATCATCCTGTCCGAGCTCGGCCAGGGCCTGAGCGCCCGCGGCGACGACCTGCAGACGACGATCCGCCGCGGCGTGCCGGCGCTGCGCGAGACCGACCGCGTGCTGCGGATCCTCGCCGACAACCGCCGCACGCTGCAGCGCCTGACCGCCGACGCCGACCAGGTGCTCGCCGACCTGGCCTCCAACCGCCGCGACGTCGCGCGCTTCGTGCGCACCGCCGGCGACACGACCGCGGCGTCGGCCGAGCGCCGCGACGAGCTCGCCGCCACGGTGCGGCGGCTGCCGGCCTTCCTGCGCGAGCTGCGCCCGACGCTGGCCGAGCTCGGCACCGCCGCCGAGCGCCAGACGCCCGCGCTCGCCGACCTGCGCCGCGCCGCCCCCGACCTCGAGACGCTGCTGCGGCGCCTCGGGCCGTTCGCCGAGTCGGCGCGGCCGGCGGTCCGCGGCCTCGGCGAGGCGTCGCAGACCGGCATCTCGGCCGTCCGCGAGGCGCGCTCGACCGTCCGGCAGCTGCGTACGCTCGGCTCGGGCTCGACCGAGCCGATGCGCAACCTGCGCTTCGTCCTCGAGGACCTCGACGACCGCAGCCGCGCCGTGGAGCGCAACCGCCTGAGCCCGACCGGCGCCGGCTTCACCGGCCTCGAGGCGCTCCTGCAGTACCCCTTCGTGCAGTCGCAGGCGATCAACGTCTTCGACTCCAAGAGCTACCTGCTGAAGCTCAGCCTGCTCGACAACGAGTGCAACGGCTACACGAACGCGGAGACCGCGCGCGAGGACACCGAGCGCACGCAGCGCTGCAAGCAGTGGCTGGGGCCCAACCAGCCGGGGATCAACGCCGGCGTCGTCGCCGGCGAGCCGCCGCCCGCGGCGGTCCGGCGCGACGCGCGGCGCGACGAGCAGCCCGCCGGCGGCCCGCCGGCTGCGCCGGGCGCGGGGGCGCCGTCCGATCCCGCGCCGGCCGCCCCGGGCGCGCCGAGGATCGACCCCAGGGACCTGCTCGACCGCGTACTGCCCGACGTCACCGACAAGCTGCCGAAGCTGCCGCCGCCCCCGCGCAGGCCGGACGGCGACAGCGACCGCAGCCTCCTCGACTTCCTCCTGGGGCCATGACGGCGCGTCCTCGCTCGACGGACGTCCGTGCGACGGCGACAGGCAGGTGCTCGCGATGAGAGGGCGCGGGCAGCCGTCGATCGCGTCCAACCCCGTCTTCATCGGGGCGGTGACGCTGCTCGTCGCCGTCGTCGCCGTCCTGCTGGCGTACAACGCCAACCGCGGGCTGCCGTTCGTGCCGACGTTCGAGGTCAAGGTCGACACGCCCAACGCCGCGCGGCTCGTCGTCGGCAACGAGGTGCGCGAGGGCGGCTTCCGCGTCGGCCAGGTGACGCGGATCGAGCCGGTCGCCGGCACCCGCGAGGGGGCTCAGCTGACGCTGAAGCTCGACACCTCGGCGACGCCCCTGCCGGCCGACTCGACCGTGCGCATCCGTCCGCGGTCGGCGCTCGGGCTGAAGTACGTCGACATCGTGCGCGGCAGCTCGTCGCGGGCGCTGCCCGACGGCGGCACGATCGTCACCGGCGGCGAGGCCGTCGGCCCCGAGCTCGACGACTTCTTCGCGACGTTCGACGAGCGCACGCGCGAGAACATCGAGCGCAACCTCGACTACTTCGGCACCGCGCTCGCCGGCCGCGGCACGGAGCTCAACCGAACGCTCGACGCGCTGCCCGACCTCTTCGGCGACCTGCCGCCGGTCATGCGCACGCTCTCGGACCCCGACACGCAGCTGCGACGGCTCGTGCACGAGGCGAGCGACGCGGCCCGCATCGTCGCGCCGCTGTCGGAGGAGTTCGCGCGGGGGTTCACCGGCATGGCCGACACGTTCGGCGCGCTGTCGCGCGACCCGCAGGCGCTGCGCGACACGATCGCGCGCTCGCCCGCGACGCTGCAGGAGGGGATCACGTCGCTGCCGGCGACGCGCCCGCTGCTCACCCGCCTGGCGGCGATCTCCGACGAGGTCACCGGCACGGCACGCGAGCTGCGCCGCAGCCTGCCGGCGGTCAACCGCGCGCTCGCGGCCGGCACGCCGGTGCTGCGGCGCACGCCCGAGTTCACCGAGGACCTCGAGGGCAGCCTGCGCGCGCTGCGCGAGCTCGCGCGGTCGCCGACCACCGACATGGCGCTTGCCGGCCTGACCGCGACGATGGACACGCTGAACCCGACGCTGCGCTGGGCCGGCCCGCACGTCACGGTCTGCAACTACTTCACGTACTGGTGGACGTTCCTCTCCGACCACCTCTCCGACGAGGACGCGACCGGCACGCTGCAGCGCATCCAGGTCAAGTCGGCGCCGCGCGAGCAGGAGAACTCGATGGCCGCGTTCGGCGCCACCGAGCCCGCCAACAGCGACCACATCGACCCGGTCCAGAAGGCGCTCTTCGGCGACGCGGTGCAGGTCCACGGCCAGGAGTACGGCCGCGCCGTGACGCCGACCGGCGAGGCCGACTGCGAGTCCGGCCAGCGCGGCTACCTCGACCGCCTCGCGACCGGCTTCCCGGAGCGCTTCAGGATCGTCGTCGAGCCGCGGACGCCGGGCGTCCAGGGCACGACGTTCACGGGCCGCGCGCGCGTGCCCGAGGGTCAGACGTTCACCGCCGAGCCGGGCGGCATCGCGCCGCCGGTGGTGATGCCGTGATGCGGCGCGGCGGCCGCAGCCCGTTCACCGTCGGCGCCGTCGTCCTGGCGGTCGTCGCCGTCGTGACGTTCCTCGGCTTCCGCAAGGACGTCCCGTTCGTGAACAACCCGTACACGATCAAGATGGCCGTCCGCGACACGAGCGGCATGAACGCCGGCTCGCCGGTGCGGATCGCCGGCATCGAGGTCGGCGAGGTCGAGAAGATCGAGCACACGAGCCCCGGCGCGCTGTCGGCGACGGTCACGCTCGCCGTCAGCGACCGGGGCCGGCCGGTCTACGCCGACGCGACCGCGAAGATCCGGCCGCGCATCTTCCTGGAGGGCAACTTCTTCGTCGACCTGTCGCCCGGCACGCCGGCCAGCGACGAGATGGACGACGGCGACACGATCCCGGTCGACCGGACCGCCGGCCCGGTGCAGTTCGCGCAGGTGCTCAGCGCGCTGAAGAGCAACACGCGCAACGACCTGCGCCGCGCGCTGATCGAGGTCGGCAGGGCCCAGGAGGCCGGCGGCGCGCGCGCCTTCAACGCCTCCCTGCGCTACCAGCCGGCCTCCTACAAGTTCGCCGCGATCGTCTCCGAGGCGCTGCTGGGCAAGCGCCCCGGCGACCTCGGCGACTTCGTCCGCGATGCCGGCATCGTGGCGAGCGCGCTGGAGCGCGACCCCGGCCGGCTGCGCTCGCTGATCGTCGACTTCAACACGACCGCGGCCGCGCTGGCCGACCGCGAGGACGCGCTGTCGACCGCCGTCGGCGAGCTTCCGCGGACGCTGCGCGCAGCCACGCCGGCGCTCGACGCGCTCAACGGCGCGTTCCCCGACGTGCGCCGCTTCGCCGAGGGCGCCCGGCCGGGCGTGCGCTCGCTCGGGCCGACGATCGACGCGACGCTGCCGCTCGTCCGCCAGCTGCGCGGGCTCGTCGGCGAGGACGAGCTGCGCGGGCTGACCCGCAGTTTGCGCAGCGCGACGCCGCCGCTCACGCGGCTGGCGGGCAGCGCGACCGAGGTGCTCGGCGAGCTGCGCGCGCTGTCGAGCTGCACGGCGAACGTCATCGTCCCGACCGGCAACGACAAGATCGACGACAAGGCGTTCCCGGCGCACGGGCCCGTGTACACGGAGTTCCCCAAGACGCTGCCCAACCTCGCCGGCGAGAGCCGTTCGTTCGACGCCAACAGCCCGTGGTTCAAGGTCCTCGGCTCGGGCGGCGCGGAGACGCTGAACCTCGGCAACGGCCTGTTCGGCTCGGTGCTCGAGCCGATCGCCGGCGTCAACCCGCCGCCGGTGCGCGAGCGCCCGCCGCTGCGCCCGGACGTGCCGTGCGAGATCCAGGAGCCGCCGGACCTGCGGTCCAACCCGAAGGGCCCGCCGCAGGCCGTCGACACGAGCGGGCTGCCGAGCGCGCGCCGCCAGGCGCGCGCGCAGTCCGTCGCCGTCAAGCTCATGCGCCGCCGGCTGCGCAACGAGGGCCAGGACACGAAGGTCTCCGACCGGCCGATCACGCTCGAGCAGATCCGCGGGCTCGCCGCCCGCAACGGCCTGACGAAGCAGCTCGAGCAGACGCTGCGCAGGAGCCGGCCGTGACGCGCGTCATCCGCAAGAACCTGCGGCCGTTCCTGGCGATCGCCGGCCTCGTGCTGATCGCGATCGGCATCGGCGGCTACATCCTCGACAAGCAGCGCCTGCGCTTCCCGCTCATCGAGGAGCGGCCCGTGCGCATCAACGTCGAGCTCGACAACGCGCGCGCGGTGACGCCCGGCCAGGGCCAGACCGCGCAGATCGCCGGGGTGCGGATCGGCGACATCGCCGAGGTCGAGCTCGAGGGCGGCCGGGCGCTCGTCGGCCTGGACATCGAGCCGCGCTACGCCGAGCTCATCCACCGCGACGCGCGCGCGCTGCTGCGCCCCCGCACCGGCCTGAAGGACATGTACATCCAGATCCACCCGGGCAGCGAGGGCCCGCCGGTGCGGGAGGGCTTCACGATCCCGGTGCAGGCGTCGCTGACCGACGTCGACGTCGACGAGATCCTGTCCGTGCTCGACGCCCGCACGCGCGACTACATCACGCTGCTGGCCAACGGCGCCGGCGAGGGGCTGCGCGGGCGCGGCACGAACCTCGCCCGCGTGCTCGAGCGCTACGGCCCGACGGTCCGCGACCTCGGGCGCGTCAACCACGCCCTCGCGCGCGAGCGGGTCGCGCTGCGGCGGCTCGTGACGTCGCTGGCGAAGGTCAACCGCACGCTTGCACGCAGGCCGGGCGAGCTCTCCAAGCTCGTCAGCACCGCCTCGTCGACGCTCGGGGCGTTCGCCTCCGAGGACGACAACCTGCGCGGCGCGGCCGGCGAGCTCGCGCCGACGCTGCAGGAGGCGACGCGCGCGCTGCGGGCGGTCGCGCCGTTCGCCGAGCAGCTCGGCCCGACGACGCGCGCGCTGCTGCCCGCGGTCCGCGAGCTCGAGGACGTCAACGAGGCCGTCAGCCCGTTCGCGCGCGAGGCGACGCCGATCGTCCGCCGGCAGATCAGGCCGTTCGTGCGCCGCGCGCAGCCGCTCGCGCGCGACCTCGCGCCGGCCGCCAGGGGCCTGGCGCGCGCGTTCCCCGAGCTGCGGCGCAGCGGCAAGGTCCTCAACGACTTCGTGAACATGCTCGGCCACAACCCGCGCGGACGCGAGGCGCCCGACAAGGAGGGCCGCGAGGAGGGCTACCTGTTCTGGCTGGCCTGGGTCAGCCACCAGACGACGAACCTGCAGAGCATCGACGATGCCAACGGCCCGATGCGCCCGATCTTCCTCACCGGCACGTGCACGACGCTGACGAGCCTCGTCAACGACTCGCCGGAGCTCGAGTTCGCGCTCGGCCTCTCGCCGCTGCTGGCGACCGTCTGCGAGAACCCGTCGACGACCTCGCTGAACACCAGGAAGTCGCTGCGAACGCTCGGCGACGTCGCCTCCAAACCGGAGCGCTCGCCGTGAACACCTCCGCGCCGACTCCCGGCCGGCTCATCGTCATCAGCGGCTTTGCGCTGACGTGCTTCGGGCTGCTGCTGTTCCTCTGGCTGGCCTTCGGCGGCGCGATCCCGCTCAAGCCGCAGGGCTACCGCGTCGACGTCGCGTTCAGCGACGCCGCGACGCTCGCCGACCAGGCCGACGTGCGCACCGCCGGCGTGACGATCGGCAAGGTCGTCGACAAGCAGCTCGCGCCCGGCGGCAACAGGACGCTCGCGACGCTCGAGCTCGACAGCCGCTACGCGCCGCTGAAGTCCGACGCGCGCGCGATCCTGCGCCAGAAGACGCTGCTCGGCGAGACGTACGTCGAGCTGACCACCGGCAGCCGCGGCGCGGCCGAGGTACGCGAGGGCGGACGGCTGCGAGACGCCCGCGTCGCGGAGTCCGTCGAGTTCGACGAGCTCCTGCAGACCTTCGACCGGCCGACGCGCCGGGCGTTCCGCCAGTGGCAGGCGAGCATCGCGAAGGCCGGTGCCGGGCGCAGCCGCGACCTCTCCGACGCGCTCGGCAACCTGCCGCGGTTCGTCGAGAACGCGCAGTCGGTCGTCGACGTCCTCGATGACCGACGCGCGGCGCTGCGCGACCTCGTCGCCAACACGGGCCGGACGTTCGAGCAGCTCACGCGCGACGAGCGCGCGCTGGCGACGCTCGTGCAGCGCAACACCGAGCTCTTCGGCGAGCTGTCCGAGCGCCGCGACGCGCTCGCGGAGTCGATCCGGATCTTCCCGACTTTCCTCGACGAGTCCGAGCGCACGCTCGCGCGCCTGCGGACCTTCTCGGCCGACACGGAGCCGCTCATTCGCGACCTCGATCCGGTGCTCGAGGACCTGCAGCCGACGACCGCCGCGCTCGGGCGCCTGTCGCCCGAGCTCGAGAACCTCTTCGAGAACCTCGACCCGCTGATCACCGCCGGCGACGCCGGCCTGCCCGCGCTGTCGCGCGTCCTGCGCGGGCTGGACCCGACGTTCGCCGCTACGGGCCCGTTCCTTCAGCAGCTCAACCCCATCCTGCAGTTCCTCGAGCTCAACCAGACGAAGCTCACGGACTTTCTGAACATCGGCCCCGTCGCGCTCGGCGGCATCCGCTCGACGGTGCCGGGCAGCAAGAGCAACGGGCACGTCCTGCCGCAGATCATCGTCACGGGCTCGCAGTCGTTCCCCGCGCCGCGGCGCTCGAAGGACAACCGCGGCAACGCCTACCTCGGGCCGAACGCGCTGCGCGACCCGCGCGCCCTGACGCTGCCGAGCTTCGACTGCCGGCATGTGGGCGGCGAGAAGCCGCCGACGAACACGCCCGGCTGCGTCGAGGCGCCGCCGATCCCCTTCCAGGGCCGCACCCAGCGCTACCCGCAGGTCCGGCCGGCGGCGCCCGGCGGCGCCTCCGCCGGCGGCTGAGGCCGCCGGCGCGGTGCCCGCATGACGCGCGTCGGCGTCGTCGGCCACGTCGAATGGGTCGAGTTCGCGACCGTTGCGCACGTGCCGCTGGCGGGCGAGATCGTCCATGCGCGCGAGACGTTCTGCGAGCCGGCGGGCGGCGGCGCCGTCGCCGTCGTGCAGCTGCGCAGGCTGGCCGGCGCCGCGACGTTCCTGACGGCGATCGGCAGCGACGACACCGGCCGCCGCACGGCCGAGCGCCTGCGCGAGACCTACGACGTCACGCTGCACGCCGCGCCGCGCGACGAGCCGCACCGGCGGACGTTCACCCACCTCGACGACGCCGGCGAGCGGACGATCACCGTCCTCGGCGAGCGCGTCGTGCCGGTGATCGCAGACCCGCTCCCATGGGATGCGCTCGGCGATCTCGACGCGATCTACCTCACCGGCGGCGACGCCGGCGCCGTGCGCGCGGCGCGCGCCGCGCGCGTGCTCGTCGCCACCCCGCGAGCGCTCGGCGCGCTGGCCGACGCGGGCGTGGCGCTCGACGTGCTCGTCGGCAGCGCGACCGACCCCGGCGAGGTCTACGAGCCGGGCATGATCGAGCCTGCGCCGCGCGTCGTCGTGCGGACGCGCAGCGAGCAGGGCGGCGAGTGGAGCGCGACGGGCGACAGCCCGCCGCCGTGGCTGCCGGCCGGCCGGCGCAGCGGCACGTGGGCCGCGACGCCGCTGCCCGGCGAGCCCGTCGACTCCTACGGCTGCGGCGACTCGTTCGCCGCCGGGCTGACGTACGGGCTCGGCGACGGGATGACGCTCGACGAGGCGATCGAGCTCGGGGCGCGCTGCGGCGCCGCGTGCCTGACCGGGCGCGGGCCCTATGCCGGCCAGCTCGAGCGCTGAGCGCGCCGCCCGGCGCCCGAGCCTCCGTCAGCCGCCGAGCTCGCGCCGCAGCGCGTCGAACGGCGTCTCGCGGCCCTGCTGCGTGACGAGCTCGCGCCGCACGCGGCCGCGGTAGGCCTCGATCGAGCCGTCGCCGCGCACGTCGGCGCCGGCGCGCACGCGCGGCCGCAGCCGCCCCGGGCCGGCGATCTCGCCGCGGGCGGCGACCTGCTGGACGGGCTCGTACTGGCGGCGCAGCGCGCGCTGGCGCCCGCGACGGGCGTCCGGGCCGAGCGCCGTCAGCCGCAGCTCGAGGAGGTCGATCGCGTCGGCGAGCGACGGCACGCGCTCGCGCGAGACGTGCGAGCCGACGCGAATCGTGACCGTGTACGCCATGCGGCGCGGATCGTACGCGGAGGCCGGAGCTGCGCGACTCGCGTCAGCGAGGGGGACGGCAACGCGCCGGCGTGCGGTCGCGCGCGACGGTCGTTCGCCATCCGGCCGCGCGAGACCGGCCGCGGCCCGTCCGGCGCGCGCGCTCAGCGCTGGTCGATCGGAACGTAGTCGCGGCTGCGCTTGCCGACGTAGATCTGCCGCGGGCGGGCGATCTTCTGCTCGGGGTCCTCGACCATCTCGCGCCACTGCGCGACCCAGCCGCTCGTGCGCCCGATCGCGAACATCACCGGGAACATCGCGGGCGGCAGCCCGAGCGCCTGGTAGATGAGGCCGGAGTAGAAGTCGACGTTCGGGTAGAGCTTGCGCTCGATGAAGTACTCGTCCTCGAGCGCGATCTGCTCGAGCTCGATCGCGATGTCCAGCAGCGGGTTGCGCCCGACGACCTCGAAGACGTCGGCGGCGGCCTGCTTGATGATGCGCGCGCGCGGGTCGTAGTTCTTGTAGACCCGGTGGCCGAAGCCCATGAGGCGCTCCTTGCCCTCCTTGACGCCCCTGACGAAGTCGGGGATGTTCTCGCGCTCGGCGATGCGGTGCAGCATCCGCAGCACGGCCTCGTTGGCGCCGCCGTGCAGCGGGCCGTACAGCGCGGCGATGCCGGCCGCGACCGCCGAGTACGGGTCGGGCTTCGCCGAGCCGACGGAGCGCACGGCGCTCGTCGAGCAGTTCTGCTCGTGGTCGGCGTGCAGGATGAACAGGACGTCGAGCGCGCGCTCGAGCCGCGGATCGGGCTCGTACTTCAGCTCGGTCATCTTGTACATCATGTTCAGGAAGTTGCCCGAGTACGCGAGGTCGTTGTCGGGATAGACGTAGGGTTGGCCCTGCGCGTGGCGGTAGGCGAACGCCGCCAGCGTCGGCATCTTGGAGATCATCCGGATCGTCTGGATGTCGCGGTTGGCGGGGTCGTCGATGTCGATCGCGTCCGGGTAGAACGTCGACAGCGCGCCGGTCGCGCCGAGCAGCATGCCCATCGGGTGCGCGTCGTGGCGGAAGCCGCCGAGGAACTCCTTGATGTTCTCGTGCACGAACGTGTGGATCGTGATCTGGTGCTGCCACTCCTCGAGCTGCGCCGCCGTCGGCAGCTCGCCGTAGACGAGCAGGTAGGCGACCTCGAGGTAGCTGGCGTGCTCGGCGAGCTGCTCGATCGGATAGCCGCGGTACTCGAGGATCCCGTTCGTCCCGTCGAGGTAGGTGATCTCCGACCGACAGGCGGCGGTGTTCATGAAGGCCGGGTCGTACGTCATCAGCCCGAAGTCGTCGTCGGAGACCCGGATCGCGCGGAAGTCGAGCGCGCGCACCGTGCCGTCGGTGATCGGGACCTCGTACGTGCGGCCGGTGCGGTTGTCGGTGACGCTCAGGGTGTCGCGAGCGGCACCCGCCTCGGCGCCGTCGCTGCCGGCCGCGCTCTCGTCGGCGATCTGCTGCGTGTCCTTTTGCGTGCTCACGTCGTTCGATTATGCACGCCGCGGTGCCGATTCAAGCGTCCGGATCCGAAAGACGCGCCTGCTAGTCGCGCTTCCAGCCGCCCCCGAAGCGGCGGCTCAGGCGCCCGCCGCGCGTGTTGGCGCGGAACGTCGGGCCGCCGGCGGAGTCGCGCTCGGGAAGCCCCGCCACGCCCTCTGCGTCGAGCGTCAGCGTCACGCGGCGCTCGGCGATGCGCGCCACCTCGGGGGCGTCGACGAAGCGCTCGCCCGCGGGCGTGTCGACGACGAGCCCGTCGAAGATGTGCTCGGCGGGGTTCTCGAGGACGCGGCGGACCGTCCCGACGTGCGCGCCGTCGCGGTCGACGACCGGGATGCCCGGCTCGAGCACCTTGTAGGAGATGGCGTAGCCGTCGTCCTCGTCAGGCGGAGACATAGACGATGGCGACCAGCGTCGCGCCGACGAGCGCGGCGCTGACGGCCATGATGCCGCGGGCGGCCGACTCCGTCGCCGGGAAGTCGGGCTTCTTGAAGCCGACGACGCTGATCGCGATCGCGAAGGCGACGAGCACGCCGCCGACGAGGAAGAACGGCAGCTCCGACTTGTGATGCTCGTTGGCCGCCTCGGCGGCGGCGGCGAGGATGAGGCCGGGGTCCATGACGCGCGCGACCTTACCGCACCGGCCGCGGCGCGGGCCCACCCTCGTAGCGGCTCTCGGTGGCGTCCACCTGGCCGTGGTAGTGGCTGCCCAGATCGGGGTGCCCGTACGGGCGCAGCGCCGGCGCGTCGAGCGTCATGAACGACAGCTGGGCGATCGCCTTGCGCGACCAGAGCTTGATCGGCACGCGCGTCAGGTTCGTGATCTCGAGCGTCAGCGTGCCCTTCCAGCCGGGGTCGACGAAGCCGGCCGTGGCGTGCACGATGAGCCCCAGACGGCCGAGCGAGCTCTTGCCCTCGATGCGCGCGACGACATCGTCGGGCAGCTCCACCCACTCCAGCGTGCGGCCGAGGCAGAACTCGCCGGGATGGATCACGAACGGCTCGGCGTCGGTGATCGCGATCTGCTCGGTGAGGTTCGTCGGCGGCTTGGCGAGGTCGATCGCGGCGGCGCGGTGGTTGTGGAAGACGCGGAACGTGTTGCCCAGCCGCAGGTCGACGCTGGCGGGCTGCACCATCGACGGGTCCCAGGGGTCGATCGTGATCCGGCCCTCCTCGACGAGCCGCAGGATCGTGCCGTCGGACAGGACGGAGCTCGGCGCGCTCATGCGCTGCGGAGTCTAGGACGCGACGCGGCGGGCGCGCGCGCGGACCGTGCGCACGCGCGGCGGCGCCGGCGCGGGGCGCGCGCCGTGGGGTCCGCGCCGCGGCGGGCGGGGCAGCGTGGGGCGGGGATGGCGCGGGTGGCGCGGGCCCGCGTCGTGGGGCTGCTTGGTGCCGCCGTCGTCGTCTGCGGCGAGCGGCTCGGGCTGGGCGTTGATCGCCCACCAGACGATGTACAGCAGGCCCGCGATCGGCACCTTCAGGACGACCATCAGGAAGACGAACGTCGCGCTCACGGGGCGGACGATACCCCTCCGCGTTGCGGCGCGCACGCGAACTTCTGCGCGCCATCTCGTGATCCGCATCGCGGCCGCCTCCGCTATGGGCCACCGTGAAGCGATCCCGCGCATCGGCGCTCGTCGTCGTGGCCGTCCTCGCCGCGGGGCTCGGCGCGTCGAGCGCGGGCGCCGCGGGCGGGGTCGTGACCCTCCGGGAGATCTCGTTCAGCCCGAAGCGGCTGACGGTGGCCAACGGCGCGACGGTGACGTTCCGCTGGCGTGACGGCGGCACGCGCCACGACGTCACGAGCGTCGGCTCGCGGCGCTTCGCACGCATCTCCAGTCGTACCTCCGGCGACAGGCGAGTCCGCTTCGCCCGGTCCGGCACGTACCGCTACGTCTGCACGCTGCACCCCGGCATGGCCGGGTCGATCGTCGTTCGCTGACCCCAGTCGACCACCAGGAGAGTCCCTTGTCCGAACTTCCCGACCTCGATGTCCTCGACGCCGACGGCGCGATCCGCGACTGCGCCGAGGCCGCCGGCCTCGACCGCGGCGACTTTCTGAAGAAGAGCGTGCTCGCCGGCGGCGGCCTGCTCGCGGGCAGCGCACTGTTCGGCACGCATCTGTCGACTGCCGAGGCGGCGATCTCGGGCCGGCGCTCCAAGCGCAACGACGTGAGGATCCTCAACTACGCGCTGACGCTCGAGTACCTCGAGGCGGCGTTCTACAAGCAGGCCGTCGCCAACGACGTGGCTGCCGGCAACGCCCCGCTGAAGGACTTCGCGGAGGTCGTCGCCCGCCACGAGGCGCAGCACGTCAGCTTCCTGCGCAACGCGCTCGGGTCGGCGGCGGTCAGGTCGCCCCGTTTCGACTTCGCCAGCGCCGTGAGCGACCAGGCGACGTTCGCCCAGACGGCCCAGGTGCTCGAGGACACGGGCGTGAGCGCGTACCTCGGCCAGGTGCGCAACATCGCCCAGAAGGGCGTCCTGTCGGCCGCCGGGACGATCGCGACCGTCGAGGCGCGCCACGCAGCCTGGATCCGCTACCTCAATGGCGCCACGCCGGCGCCCGCGGACTTCGACCGCCCGCGCTCCGAGCGCGCCGTCCTGCGGGCCGTCGCCGGCACCGGCTTCATCAAGTGACCACCAGGAGAGATCCCGTGACCCAGCTTCCCGACCTCGATGTGCTCGACGCCGACGGCGCCATCCGCGACTGCGCCGAGGCCGCCGGCCTCGACCGCAGCGACTTCCTCAAGAAGGGCGTCCTCGCAGGCGGCGGCCTGCTGGCCGGCAACGCGCTGTTCGGCGCCCACCTGTCGCCCGCGCAGGCGGCGATCTCCTCCCGGCGCTCCAAGCGCAACGACGTGAAGATCCTCAACTACGCGCTGACGCTCGAGTACCTCGAGGCGGAGTTCTACAAGCAGGCCGTCGCCGCCAACGCGGCCGGTGACAACGCCGCGCTGAGGACCTTCGCGGAGGTCGTCGCCCGCCACGAGCTGCAGCACGTCAGGTTCCTGCAGCGCGCGCTCGGATCGGCCGCCGTCAGCGCGCCGACGTTCGACTTCGGCAACGAGGTCGAGGGCCCGGAGAACTTCGCGCGGATCGCCCAGGAGCTCGAGGACACCGGCGTGCGCGCCTACCTCGGGCAGGTCGGCAACATCTCCAACCCGGCCGTGCTGTCGGCCGCCGGGACGATCGCGACCGTCGAGGCGCGCCACGCGGGCTGGATCCGGATCATCAACGGCGCCGTCCCGGCGCCCGATGACTTCGACCGCCCGAGGTCCGAGCGCGACACCCTCTGGGAGGTCGCCGACACGGGCTACTTCGTGACGATGCCGAAGTAACGCGGTCGCCCCGCACGCCGGTCGCGCTCAGCGCAGCGCGACCGGCCGCGTCTCGAACGACGTGATGCGTCGCAGCTCCTCGACGCGCCCGACGATCTCGTCGCCGCTCAGCCGCGCGACGCGCTCCGTGCCGAACTGCTCGACGTTGAACGACGCGATCGACGTCCCGTAGGCCATCGCGAGCTTCAGCACGTCGGTCGTCGGCTCGCCCTCGTGCGCCGCGATGCAGCCGACGAAGCCGCCCGCGAAGCTGTCGCCGGCGCCCGTCGGGTCGGCGACGAAGTCGACCGGGAACGCGGGGATCCAGAACGAGTCGTCGGGCGTGACGAGCGCCGCGCCGTAGCGGCCGAGCTTGACGACCATCGCCGAGGGCCCGTGCTCCATGATCCTGCGCGCGCCGGCGACGACCTCGCGCTCGCCGGTGAACAGCTCGACCTCGGAGTCGTTGAGGATCACGCAGTCGACCTCGGAGATCGCCGCGATGAGCGCGGGCTTGGCGATGTTGATCCACAGGTCCATCGAATCCAGCGCGACGTAGCGCGCGCGACGGCACTGCCTGCGGACGTTGAGCTGCAGCTCCGGAAGGATGTTCGCGAGGAACAGCACGTCGGCGTCCCTGGAGTCCTGCGAGAGCTTCGGGTCGAACGTCTCGAAGACGTTCAGGTGCGTCTCGAGCGTCTCGCGCGAGTTCATGTTCTCGCCGTACACGCCGCTCCAGAAGAACGTCCTGCCGCCCTCGACGTGCTCGATGTCGTCCGTGTTGACGCCGCGCCCGCGCAGCACCTCGTACTCGCCCTCGCCGAAGTCGTCGCCGACCGGGCCGACGACGCGCACGTCGTCGAAGAACGACGCCGCGAGCGCGAAGTGCACGGCGGCGCCGCCGAGCATGCGCTCGCGGCCTCCGTGCGGCGTGCGCACGGCGTCAAAGGCGATCGATCCCACCACGGTGACGCTCATCGCGCGGACCCTAGAGGTTCAGGAAGTATCCTCGCCGCCCGATGCGCGCCATCCAGATGTCCGAGTTCGGCGGGCCCGAGGTGCTCGAGGTCGTCGAGCTGCCGATCCCCGAGCCGGCCGAGGGCGAGGTGCTGATCCGCGTCGCGCGCGCGGGCCTGAACTTCGCCGACACGCACCGGCGGACGAACTCCTACATCGCCAAGGACACGCTGCCGCTCGTGCCCGGCACGGAGGTCGCGGGCGTCCGCGAGGACACCGGCCAGCGCGTCGTGGCGCTGACGGGGGACGGCGGCTACGCCGAGTACGCGACCGCGCCCGCGGCGCTGACCTTCCCGATCCCCGACGGCGTCGACGACGCGACGGCGCTGGCGCTCGTACTGCAGGGCCTGACGGCCTGGCACCTGTACCGAACGTGCGGCCGCGTGGCGCGCGGCGAGACGGTCGTCGTCCACGCCGCCGCGGGCGGCGTGGGCTCGCTCGCCGTGCAGCTCGGGCGCCCGCTCGGCGCGGGCCGCGTCATCGCGACCGCCTCGACGGAGGACAAGCGCGCGCTGGCGCTCGACCTCGGCGCCGACGCCGCGGTGGACGGCGCGGCGGAGGGGCTCACCGAGCGGCTCGTCGAGGCGAACCTCGGCGAGCCCGTCGACGTCGTCTTCGAGATGGCCGGCGGCGCCGTCTTCGACGCCTCGCTGGCGGCGCTCGGGCCGTTCGGGCGGCTCGTGACTTACGGCATCGCGTCGCGCGAGGGCAACACGGTGCGCAGCGGCGACCTCATGCGCCGGTCGCGCGCCGTCGTCGGCTTCTGGCTCATGCACTGCATCGGCCGCCCGACGATGATCGACGAGGCGCTCGCCGATCTGTTCGAGCGCGTCGCGCGCGGCGAGCTGCGCGTCGTCACGGGCCCTGCGTACCCGCTCGAGCAGGCCGCCCGCGCGCAGCGGGACCTCGCCGCGCGGCGGACGACGGGCAAGGTCACGCTGGACCCGACGGCCTGACGCAGAACCTGCCCATCGGCGCGCCGAACCTGTCGTCCGACCTCCGGCCGGCGGCAGAGCCCGCCACGCGCTCGTGCCCGCGCCCGGGGCGGCGCGATATGGCGCACATGTCCGCCCGCGCCGCCCGTCCTCCCGCGCCGCGCCTCGTCGCAGGTCGCGCGCCGTCCGATGCGCCGCGGCGCTGGATCGAATCCGACGACGCGATGGCGCTGTGGCGCGAGTACCGGCGCAGCGGCGACCGCCGCCTGCGCGACCGCCTCGTGCTGACGTACGCCCCGCTCGTGAAGTTCATCGTCTTCCGCAAGCTCGGCGAGCTGCCCGCCAGCTGCGAGGTCGACGACCTCGTCTCCGCCGGCCTGGAGGCGCTCATCCGGTCGCTGGACCGCTACGACGCCGACAGGGGCGCGACGCTCGAGCAGTACCTCTGGACGCGGGTCCACGGCGCCGTCATCGACGAGCTGCGCCGCAGCGACTGGGCGCCGCGCTCCCTGCGGCGCTGCGAGCGCGCGATGCACCGGGCGGAGTCCGAGTTCCGCTCGCTGCACGGTCGCGCGCCGTCGCATGCCGAGCTGGCCGACGCGCTCGGGATGACGCCCGACGAGCTGCACGGCCGCCGGCGCGACCTCATCGCCTCCGACGTCGCCTCGCTGAACACGCTCGTCCTCGCACACGACGGGGCGAGCGTCGAGCGCATCGACGTGCTGGCCGGCGACGACGATGCCGGCGATCCGCTGCGCCAGGCGTCGAGAACGCTCGGCAAGGAGCAGTTCCGGCGGGCGTTCGCGGCGCTCGGGCGGCGCGAGCGCGCGGTCGCCGTGCTGCTGTACGTCAAGGGACTGACGCTGCGCGAGGTCGGCGAGGTGCTGGACGTCTCCGAGAGCCGTGTCTGCCAGATGCACGGCGAGCTCAAGCGGGCGCTGCGCCGCGCGCTGGACCGCGACGCCGAGCTGCTGCGCGACGTCGCCTGAAGGCGCGCAGGCGGCCGCCGCGAGTCGCTACGCTCGCCGCGTGGCGCGCGCGATCGGCATCAACCACGTGGCGCTCGAGGTCGGCGACGTCGACGAGGCGCTCGACTGGTACGGGCGCTTCGTCGAGTTCGAGCTGCGCGGCCGGCGCCCCACGATGGCGTGGATCGATCTCGGCGATCAGTTCATCGCGCTGAGCGCCGGACGCCGGCAGGCGCCCGACGACGGCCGCCACTTCGGGCTCGTCGTCGACGACAAGGAGGCCGTCCGCGCGGCGGTGGCCGCCATGGGCGTCGAGGTGGCGCCGAGCGGCCACCTGCGCTTCCGCGACCCGTGGGGCAACGCGATCGAGGTCGTCGACTACCGCGACGTGCAGTTCACGAAGGCCGCGGAGGTGCTCGCCGCGCTCGCGCCCGGCGGGCTGCAGAAGACGGCCGCCGCACGCGAGGAGCTCGCGCGCAAGGGCCTCGGCGGCTGACCGCCGGCCGCATGCGTCCGCTGCGCCCGCGCTCGCGTAGTACGCAGCGGATGCGCCGCCTCCTGATCGCCAACGCCGTGCTCGCGGCGCTGCTGCTCGTCCACATCGCCGACCACGCGCTGCGCCAGCCGGCCGAGGAGCAGCTCGGCGCGGCTGCGAGCCTCCCCGGGCTGCTCGGCACCGTCGCCGTCTTCGTCTCGCTCGCCGTCGTCGCCCTGCGCCGGCCCTGGGCGCGGGCGCTGGCGGGAGCCGTCGGCGTGCTGACCGCGCTCGGTTTCGCCGCCGTGCACCTCGCGCCGCGCTGGTCGATGTTCAGCGATCCCTACGCCGACCGCGCGCTCGACGCCGGCTCGTGGATCGGGATGCTGGTCTCGCTGGCGGCGGGCGTCGTGCTCGCGCTCATGGCGCGGACGGCTCGCTCGGGCGGAGCGCCGCGTCGACGCGGTCTGCCGGCGGACTGAGCGCGCATGCCCGGGCCGTCCTGCGGGCGGAGGGCGGCGGGAGTCCGTCGCGACGGCTCGCATGCGATCCGCGCGGCCGTCACGTCACGGTCGCCGAGGGGATCACCCGGGAGCCTCGTCGTCGCGGGCCGGAGGAGGGGCGCCGCACGAGTGTCGCTTGTATTTCGGACCCGGTTCGTGATGCCAAGCGTGCCAGCCGGCGTCCGCCGCGACGATGTGGTCAGCCCGCGTCCGCAGGTGCGGCTGGCCGCACCCACGGGTCGCGCGCGCCGCATCGCCTGAGGCTTCCCCGGACGGCTACGTCTGCGCCGCGGCGCGCTCGCGCCACAGGCGCTGGAGCGCGGTGACCCCGCCCTTGCGGCGCGGCTGCGGCCCGCCGCTGCGGGCGAGTGCCGCGCGGGCGGCGACGTCGAGGCGCTCGAGCTGCGCCAGCAGCGGGCTGCCCGGGTTGACGAGCACCGAGCCGACGGCGTCGAGGAAGCGCACCTCGGCGGCGATCGCGGTGCGCAGCCGCGCCGCCGCCGGGCCCCCGGCGCCGTCGAGCGAGCGGCCGAGCGAGTCGAGCTGCGCGACCGCCTCGCGCGTGCCGCGCCGGGTTCGGGCGACGGTGCCGGGCGGCCCGAGCCGCACGAGCCGGGTGCGCACCTTCTGGTCGACCTCGACGAGCCGCTCGGCGATGAACCGGGCGTCGCGCTCGGCCAGCGGCCGCTGCTCCGTGCCGGCGACGACGATCGCGACAGCGGTGAAGAAGAACAGCAGCAGCGCGCCGGCGGCGGTCATGCGCGCGAGCGCCGCCGGCGAGGGGATCGTCAGGCGCCGAACCATGCGCGGGGACATGCCCGCAGACGGGCTCCGCGAACCGCGAGACGTCTACCGCGCGGCGCGCAGCGCTCGGCGGATGCGCTTCGCCGACACCGGGCCGCGCACGCCGGCCGCAGGCGCGAACTGGCTCACGCGCAGCTCCTGCAGCATCCACCGAAGGCCGCGGGCGGCGTCGGGGCGGGCGCGGACCTCCGCCTCGAGCTCCTGGATCGCGGCGAGCTTGTCGCGGTCGGCGGCGACGGCGTCCGGCAGCCGGTCGAGCCGCTGCGCCGCGGCGCGCAGGTAGCGCGCGACGTCGGGCAGCCGCTCCGCGCCGGCGGCCGCGACGAAGCCGGGGAACACGAGCCCCCCGAGCTGCGCCGCGACGTCGAGCCGGGCAGGCTGCAGTCGCGGATCGGCCGGCAGCGCGTCGAGCCGCGCGCGCAGCTCGCGTGCGGCGTCGAGGACCTCGACGACGCGGCCGGCGATCGCCGCCGTCGCGGCGGGCAGCCGCGTCGCGACGTGCTCGCGCAGCGCCGAGAAGCCGGCCTCGTCCCAGGCGGGTCCGCCCGCCTCGGCGACGAGCGCGTCCAGCGCCGCGGCGAGGACGTCGTCGAGCACGCCGTCGTGCGGCGCGCCGGCGAGCGTCAGCGCGGCGTCCGAGCCGAGCCCGCGCCGGACGCCGCGCAGCGGCGACGCGACGGTGAGCTGGAGCAGCCTGCGCGTGCCCGCGCGCATCGCGCGCGCCTGCGCGGCGGGCGTCTCGAGCGCGCGGACGCCGACGGCGTCGCCCTCGTCGACGAGCGCCGGATAGGCGCGCACGGCCCCGCCCGTGCCCGGCAGCTCCACGACCTCGGGGAGGTCGCCGATCGTCCAGGCGCGCAGGCCGCTGCGCTCGAGCGTCGCGGTCGCCGCGGCCAGCTCGGCGCGCAGCCGCGGGCGCAGCTGCTCGCGCAGCGCGTCGAGGTCCTGTCCGCGGCCGAGCAGGGCTCCGTCCGCGCCCTCCACCCGGAACGTCATGCGTAGATGCGCCGGCAGCCGGGCGGGGTCCCAGTCGGCGGGCGCGACGCGCGCGCCGCGCAGGTGCTCGAGCTCGCGCGCGACCGCGTCGCGCAGCGGCCCCCTGCGCGGCTGCAGGCGCTCGACGACCTGCGCCGCCACCTCCGGGATCGGCACGAGCGGCCGGCGCAGCTCCTTCGGCAGGGAGCGGATCAGCGCGGTGACGAGCTCGCTGCGCAGGCCCGGCACGAGCCAGTCGAAGCCCTCGGGACGCAGGCGCGGCAGCACGTCGAGCGGGACGTGCACCGTCACGCCGTCCTCGTCACTGCCGGGCTCGAAGCGATAGCTCAGCGACAGCGTCAGGTCGCCCTGGCGCCAGACGTCCGGCAGGGCGGCGGGATCGAGGGCGTCGCCGGGGTCCGGCCCCAACAGCTCCTCGCGCGTGAACGTCAGCAGCCCGGGGGCGCGCGCGCCTGCGTCCGTCCACCAGCGCTCGAAGTGCGCGACGGAGACCACGCCGGCCGGGATGCGCTCGTCGAAGAACGCGAAGATCGCCTCCTCGCCGGGCACGAGGTCGCGGCGGCGCAGCCGGTGCTCGAGGTCGCCGAGCTCCTCGAGCAGCCTCCGGTTGTCGTCGACGAAGCGATGGCGGGCCGTCCACTCGCCGGCGACGAGCGCGTGGCGGATGAACAGCTCGCGCGCGAGCACCGGGTCGATCGGGGCGTAGCCGACGCGGCGCCCGCCGACGACCGGCAGGCCGTAGAGCGTCGCGCGCTCCGTCGCGACGACCGCGCCGCGCTTGCGGTCCCAGCGCGGGTCGGCGTACGTGCGCCGCAGCAGGTGCCCCGCCAGCGGCTCGATCCAGCCGGGCTGGATCTGGGCGGCCACGCGCCCCCACAGCCGCGTCGTCTCGGCGAGCTCGGCGACCATGACCCAAGCCGGCGGCCGCTTCGCCAGCGCCGAGCCGGGCGCGATCGCAAAGCGCGCGTCGCGGGCGCCGACGTACTCGCGGCGACCTGCGTCGCGCAGCCCGACGTGCGACAGCAGGCCCGCCAGCAGCGCGACGTGCACCGGCTCGGGGTCCGCCGGTTCGTCGTCGAGCCGGACGTCGACCGACCGTGCCGCCTGGCGCAGCTGGGCGACGAGGTCCTGCCACTCGCGCACGCGCAGAGGATGCAGGTACTCGTTGCGGCACAGCCGCCGGAACGCGCTGCGCGACAGCTCGCGCTGGCGCTCGCGCAGGTGGCGCCAGAGGTTCAGGTACGCCAGGAAGTCCGACCGCTCGTCGGCGAAGCGCGCGTGCTGCTCGTCGGCGGCCGCTCGGTCGTCGGCGGGGCGCACGCGCGGATCCTGGATCGACAGCGCCGCGGCGATGACGACGACCTCCTCGGCGCAGCCGAGCCGCCCCGCCTCGAGGATCATGCGCCCGAGCCGCGGATCGACCGGCAGCCGGGCCAGCCGGCGGCCGAGCGCGGTCAGGCGCTCGTGCGGCTCGCGGGCCGCCGGGTCGAAGGCGCCGAGCTCCTGCAGCAGCGTCATGCCGTCGCGCACCTGACGGCGGTCCGGCGGGTCGAGGAAGCCGAAGTCCTCGACCTCGCCGAGTCCGAGCGCCGCCATCTGAAGGATGACCGAGGCGAGGTTCGTGCGCAGGATCTCGGGGTCGGTGAAGCGCGGGCGGGCCTCGAAGTCGTCCTCGCCGTACAGGCGGATGCAGATGCCGTCCGACGTGCGCCCGCAGCGGCCCTTGCGCTGGTCGGCGGAGGCCTGGGAGATCGGCTCGATCGGCAGCCGCTGGACCTTCAGGCGGCTGCTGTAGCGGCTGATGCGCGCCGTCCCCGGGTCGACGACGGAGCCGATGCCGGGCACGGTCAGCGACGTCTCGGCGACGTTCGTCGCCAGCACGACGCGACGGGCGGCGTGCGGCTCGAAGACGCGCCGCTGCTCGGCCGGCGACAGCCGCGCGTAGAGCGGCAGGACCTCGACCTCCGGCGCCAGCCGGCCGCCGAGCAGCTCGGCCGTGTCGCGGATCTCGCGCTCGCCGCTGAGGAACACGAGCACGTCGCCGGGCCCGTCGCGCAGCAGCTCCTCGACGGCGTCGCCGATCGCGTCGAACGGGTCGGCGTCGTCCACGACCGGGCGGTGGCGCACCTCGACGGGATACGTGCGGCCGGAGACCTCGACGACCGGCGCGCCGCCGAAGTGGCGGCTGAAGCGCTCGGGGTCGATCGTCGCCGACGTGATGACGAGCTTGAGGTCGCGCCGGCGCGCCAGCAGGCCCCTGAGGTAGCCGAGCAGGAAGTCGATGTTCAGGCTGCGCTCGTGCGCCTCGTCGACGATGATCGTGTCGTAGCGGCGCAGCAGCGGGTCGGCCTGGATCTCGGCGAGCAGCAGCCCGTCGGTGACCAGGCGCACGAGCGTGTCGTCGCGCGAGCGGTCGTCGAAGCGCACCGCGTAGCCGACCGCCTCGCCGATCCCGACGCCGAGCTCGGCCGCGATCCGCTCGGCGACCGTGCGCGCGGCGAGGCGCCGAGGCTGCGTGTGGCCGATCGCGCCGCGCACGCCGCGGCCGAGCTCGAGGCAGATCTTCGGCAGCTGGGTCGTCTTCCCGGACCCCGTCTCGCCGGCCACGACGACGACCTGGTTGTCGCGGATCGCCGCCAGCAGGTCGTCGCGCCGCGCGCTGACCGGCAGCTCGGGCGGGTAGCTGACGGCCGGGACCGCGGCGCGGCGGCGCTCGACGCGCTCCAGCGCGCGGTCCAGCTCCGCGACCATCCGCGCCGGCACCTCGCCGCCCCGGCGGGCGGCGAGGTCCAGCCGCCGCCGGAGGCGGTGCTCGTCGCGGATCGTCAGCTCGGGGAGGCGGGCACGAAGCGCGGCGAGCTGCGGGTCCATCCTCGTGGCCATGCGCATCGAGCATAGGCCGGGGGCTGCGATCATCGGCGCGATGACCGGCGGCGTGCGCGTCGACAAGTGGCTGTGGGCGTCGCGCCTGATCAAGACGCGCTCGCTCGCCGCCGACGCCGTCAAGGGCGGCCGCGTGCAGGTCAACGGCCACCGCGTCAAGCCCAGCCGCGAGGTCGCCGCCGGCGACCGGCTGGACGTCACCGTCGGGCACGTCCGGCGCACGGTGATCGTGCGCGGCGTCGCCGAGCGGCGCGGCCCGGCGAAGGAGGCCGTCCTGCTCTACGACGAGACGCGCGAGAGCGTCGCCGCGCGCGAGCGCGCCGCCGAGCGGCGCCGGCTGGAGTCGCCGCCGCCGGGCGCGGACCTCGGCGCGCGGCCGACGAAGCGCGACCGCCGGCGCCTGGACGCGACGCGCGGCGCGCGCGGGCGCCGGGCGTGATCGCGGGCGCGCGGCGCTAGCCGGCCGAGAACGTCATCCGGACGCGCAGCCCCGGCCGCCTGTCCTCGATCTGGAGGTCGTCGGCCATCCGCTCGACGAGCGCCAGGCCGAGGCCGAGGCCGGGACTGTCGTCGCGCTGCGACATCCCGTTGCCGTCGTCGCAGACGACGACGGTCAGCCGGCCATCCTGCAACGACGCCTCGACGGTCACGACGCCCTCGCTGGCTCGACCGACGTAGGCGTGCAGCACGGCGTTGCTGACGGCCTCCGAGACGGCGAGCGCGATGTCCTCGCGGCGGCGCTCGGAGACGCCGCAGGCCTCGGCGAAGCCGACGACCGCCTGGCGCAACGGCGTGATGCTCTGCGGTCGCGCCGGAAGGCGCTCGAGCAGCAGGCCCTGGCACCCATGCTTCACGGGCGGGGCGGTACCCGCCATGCTCAGCCGATAACCCGCTCCGCGCGGAGGCGGCGCCGGCGGAGCGGCCCCTCGATGCCGCTCCGCCGCGCCGTGCCGGTCACCCGTGACCGCCGCACCGTCATCGGCCGCGGCGCGCCGGCCTTGAGCGGCGAGCGGGTCGCGCGGACCGATTGCACACGCCGCCGCCCGGGCAACCCCGGTGGCACCATGGCCGAACTCCAAGCAGCCGCCCACGCCGTGCGCTCGCCGCTCGACGGCTACGCGCCCGACCACGAGCACCGTCCGCTCGGCGGCTACCTCGCGCTGTCGACGGTCTTCGAGGCCGGGTTCGTCGGCGCGCTGGTCGCCGCCCACCGCGCCGGCCGGCCGCTGCCGGCGGAGATCGGCGTCAAGGACATCGTGCTGACGGGCGTCGCCACCCACAAGCTCGCGCGCCTCATCGCCAAGGACAAGGTCACGAGCTTCCTCCGCGCGCCGTTCACGCGCTACCAGCAGGCCACGGGCTACGGCGAGGTGGCCGAGCAGGCGCGGGGCAAGGGGCTGCGGCTGGCGACGGGCGAGCTGCTCGTCTGCCCGTACTGCCTGGCGCAGTGGATCGCCGGCGCGTTCACGATCGGCCACGTCGCGGCGCCGCGCCTCACGCGGCTGCTGACGGCGATGTGGACCGCGCACGCCCTCGCCGACGCCGCCCAGCTGGCCTACAGCGCCGCCGAGAAGCGCGTCTGAGGACCGACGCGATGGCCGACCGACCCCCACACCCACAGGAAGACCGCTCGGCCGCCGAGCTCGTCAAGCAGGTCTCCGAGCAGACCTCGCGGCTCGTCCGCCAGGAGATGGCGCTCGCGCGGCTGGAGATGACCGACAAGCTCAAGCACGCCGGGATCGGCGCCGGGCTCTTCGGCGGCACCGCGCTGCTGGGGCTGCTCGGGTCGGCGACGCTCGTCGCGGCCGCCGTGCTCGCGCTGGCGACGGCCGTCGACGACTGGCTCGCCGCGCTCATCGTCGCCGCCGCGCTGCTCGCCGGGGCGGGGATCCTCGCGCTCACCGGCAAGGGCGAGCTCGAGCGCGCGGCACCGCCCGCTCCCGAGCGGGCGGTCGAGAACGTCCAGGCGGACATCGACGAGGTCAAGCGCAGCGCCCGGTCCTAGCCGCCTCGCGGCGGCGCGTCAGGCGCGCGGCACGAACCTGCCGCAGCGCGACGGCTGACCGGTCCTGTAGCCGGTGAGCAGCGCGTCGCGGCGCTCCTGCGGCGTGCCGTGGTGCTGCGCGTTGCCGACGTCGAAGTCGCCGACCGCGAGCGCCGCGTTCGTCGCCTCCTCGAGGTCCCCCGGCGCGAGCAGCCCCTGCTCGTAGACGGAGTACGCCCACGCGCCGGCGAGGCAGTCGGCCTGCAGCTCGTACGGCCGCGCCGAGCGCCCGACGGCGTTGTCGAACGTCCCCAGCTCCTGCTGCAGGTTGTGGCCGTACTCGTGGGCGAGCACGTAGGCGACGGCGAAGTCCCCGGCCGCGCGGCCGTAGCCGGCCTGCTGGCCGGGCAGCCCGCGCGCGACGCCGCTGTACAGGTCGGCGGCGAACCGCTGCGCGACGTAGATCGTGTCGTCGCCCGGGCAGTAGAAGGCAGACGAGTCGCCGGCCAGCGTGCCGCACGCCGTGCGCACGAACGAGCCGGGCGCCACCGGGTCGAAGCCGACGCGCGGCTCGGGCAGGCCGGATGCCGCGAACGTCCGTGTCCAGTAGCGGTCGACGCTGCGCAGCACGCGGATCATGAAGACGTCGATCGTCTCCGGCTCGGTGCTGCCGCTCGAGCGCACGAGCGGGCTCGTCGTGCGGGCGCGGGGAAAGACCCGCTCGAGGCCGCCGAGCACCTCGCGGATGCGCCGCCCGTAGCGCCGGCGGCGCTGCTCGAACTCGCGCCGGGCGGCGGCGACGCGCCTGTCGACGCGCTCCTCGACGCGATCGCGCGCGCGCTCGACCTCCTCGCGCACCGAGTCGCCGCCGCAGCCGGCGAGCGCGAGCGCCGCGGCAGCGAGCGCGGCGCACAGGAGGCGTGGGTGGCGCATCGGAACGTCTGCCCGCCGCGGGCTACTCGAGCGCGTGCGCGATCGCGCGCACGTACGGCGCCGCGTGCGGCTCGACGCGCCGCACGAGCTCGGCGACGGCCAGGCCGACGAGGACGTCGACCACGTAGTGCTCGCCGAGGTAGACGACGGCGAAGCTCGCGGCTGCGACGTACGTCCAGCCGACGGCGCCGTAGACGGCGCCCATCTCCGACAGGCCCATCGCGGTGATCGCCGCCGACGAGATGTGGTCGGAGGGCATCGACCCCCACGGGTTGCCGGGGCCGTCGGGGTCCTCCGGCGGCGGGCGGTCGAAGACGTTGCACAGGACCGCCTGCACGACGCGCTCGACCTCCCCGTCCATCCGCCCGTGCTGCTGTGAGGCGTACCACGGAGGAGCGGTCGGCACGAGCCAGTAGAACGGCGTCGTCAGGTGATAGGCGGCGGCGAGGCGGCCGGCGGCGCGCGGGATGTAGCGCTCGTGGCGCACGAGCACGTAGGCGAGCAGCAGGTGCGGCAAAAACCACGAGCCGTAGACGAGCGTCACCGCCTTGTCGAAGAGCGACACGCGCCCGGGGGTGCGCAGCGCCCGCTGCAGGCGCTGGCTCGGGGGCATGCCGCCGCCGAGCGCGTTGTCGATGCGGATCGCGTAGTCGACGCGCACGCGGCGGCGCAGCTTCTCGCGATCGTCGAAGGGCAGCTCCCACGTGACCTTGAACAGCCACATGTACGCCGCTCCCGCGCAGATGTAGCGCGTGCGGCTGCGCGGACGCGTGGCGGCGATCGCGCCCAGCGGCGCGAAGGCGGCGATCGCGACCGCGGCCGGCGGCCGCAGGTGCAGGCGCTGGCGCAGCTGGGTGAGCGCGACCGCCGCGGGCACCGCCCCCGCGCCGATCGCGCGCACGTGCAGCCGCGAGGCGTGGCGGTTCGTGAGCCACCGCGGCCCGCGGCGCAGGTCCTCGATCAGGCGCAGCACGAAGGGCCGGCGGTCGGGTCCGCGGCGGCGATACCACCCCGAGCGCCTCCCCGCCGTGCGCAGGCGGCTGGAGCGCGGGCGCACGCCCCGGGAAGCTGCCGCGGACATGGACGCCTCCCTGCCCGTCACATCGCGTGGCCCAAACCTGCTATCCCCCTCTTGGGCCGGACTCAACGAGCTGAAGGTGATCAATGGCGACTGACGCGAAGACGCGCGCACGCGGGCGCGCCGGGGCCGCGACGCGCGCGGCGTCCCCCAACGGCGACGGCGAGCCCGAGGATCCGGCCCTCGAGGAGCTGCTGCGCGTCCTGACCGAGGCGCGCGACGGCAACTTCTCCGTGCGGCTGCGCGCCCGCCGGCGCGACCTCATGGGCGACGTCCAGCAGCGCACGAACGAGCTGCTGGCGCTCAACGCCCGGATGGCCAAGGAGCTCGCGCGCGTCGCCCGCATCATCGGCCGCGAGGGGCGCATGAGCGAGCGCGTGTCGCTGGGCACCGTCGACGGCGCCTGGAGCGACAGCGTCGAGTCGATCAACGCGATGATCGACGACCTCGTGCGCCCGACGACCGAGGTCTCGCGCGTCATCCGGTCGGTGGCGCAGGGCGACCTCAGCCAGAAGATGGCGCTCACGATCGCGGGCCAGCCGCTGCGCGGCGAGTTCTCGGCGATCGGCACGACCGTCAACGAGATGGTCGAGCAGCTGTCCTCGTTCGCCGACGAGGTCACGCGCGTCGCGCGCGAGGTCGGCACGGACGGCCGGCTCGGCGGCCAGGCGCGGGTCAAGGGCGTCAGCGGCACCTGGCGCGACCTCACCGAGAACGTCAACCTGATGGCGTCCAACCTCACCGACCAGGTGCGCCAGATCGCCGCCGTCACGACGGCCGTCGCCAACGGCGACCTGTCCCAGAAGATCACCGTCGACGCCCGCGGCGAGATCCTCGAGCTCAAGCAGACGATCAACAAGATGGTCGACCAGCTGTCCTCGTTCGCCGACGAGGTCACGCGCGTCGCGCGCGAGGTCGGCACGGACGGCCGGCTCGGCGGCCAGGCGGAGGTCAAGGGCGTCTCGGGCACCTGGCGCGACCTCACCGAGAACGTCAACCTCATGGCGTCCAACCTCACCGACCAGGTGCGCCAGATCGCGAGCGTGACGACCGCCGTCGCGCAGGGCGACCTCACGCAGAAGGTGGCCGTCGAGGCCAAGGGCGAGGTCGCGACGCTCGTGAAGACGATCAACTCGATGACCGACACGCTGCGCGTCTTCGCCGAGCAGGTCACGGCCGTCGCGCGCGCCGTCGGCACGGACGGCGTCCTCGGCGGCCAGGCCGAGGTGCACGGCGTCGCCGGGACGTGGAAGGACCTGACGGACTCGGTCAACGTCATGGCGTCCAACCTCACCGACCAGGTGCGCCAGATCGCCGTCGTCACGACGGCGGTCGCCAACGGCGACCTGTCGCAGAAGGTGACGGTCGAGGCCAAGGGCGAGGTCGCGACGCTCGCCGAGACGATCAACTCGATGACCGACCGGCTGCGCGTCTTCGCCGAGCAGGTCACGGGGGTCGCGCGCGCCGTCGGCACGGAGGGGATGCTCGGCGGCCAGGCCGAGGTCGAGGGCGTCAGCGGCACGTGGCGCGACCTCACCGACAGCGTGAACCTCATGGCCGGCAACCTCACGAGCCAGGTCCGCAACATCGCGCAGGTCACGACGGCCGTCGCCAACGGCGACCTGTCGCAGAAGATCACCGTCGACGCGCGCGGCGAGATCGACGAGCTCAAGCGGACGATCAACACGATGGTCGACCAGCTGTCCTCGTTCGCCGACGAGGTCACGCGCGTCGCGCGCGAGGTCGGCACGGAGGGCGTGCTCGGCGGCCAGGCGCGCGTCGAGGGCGTCAGCGGCACCTGGCGCGACCTCACCCAGAGCGTCAACTACCTCGCGTCGAACCTCACCGACCAGGTGCGCAACATCGCCCAGGTCACCACCGCGGTCGCCAACGGCGACCTGTCGCAGAAGATCACCGTCGACGCCCAGGGCGAGATCCTCGAGCTCAAGCAGACGATCAACACGATGGTCGACCAGCTCTCGTCGTTCGCCGACGAGGTCACGCGCGTCGCGCTCGAGGTCGGCACGGGCGGCAGGCTCGGCGGCCAGGCGACCGTCGAGGGCGTCTCGGGCACGTGGCGCGACCTGACGCAGTCCGTCAACCAGCTCGCCGACAACCTCACCGACCAGGTCCGCAACATCGCCCAGGTCACGACCGCCGTCGCCAACGGCGACCTGTCCAAGAAGATCACCGTCGACGCCCAGGGCGAGATCGCCGAGCTCAAGGACACGATCAACACGATGGTCGACCAGCTCAACGCGTTCGCGGCCGAGGTCACGCGCGTCGCGCGCGAGGTCGGCACGGAGGGCAGGCTCGGCGGCCAGGCACGCGTCGAGGGCGTCAGCGGCACGTGGCGCGGGCTGACCGACAACGTCAACCTCATGGCCGGCAACCTGACCGACCAGGTGCGCGCGATCGCGCGCGTCACGACCGCCGTCGCCAACGGCGACCTCTCCAAGAAGATCGACATCGAGGCGCGCGGCGAGATCCTCGAGCTGTCGGAGACGATCAACACGATGGTCGACCAGCTCTCGTCGTTCGCCGACGAGGTCACGCGCGTCGCGCGCGAGGTCGGGACGGAGGGCGTGCTCGGCGGCCAGGCGCGCGTCGAGGGCGTCAGCGGCACCTGGCGCGACCTCACCGAGAACGTCAACCTCATGGCCGGCAACCTGACCGACCAGGTGCGCAACATCGCGCAGGTCGCGACGGCCGTCGCCGACGGCGACCTGTCGCAGAAGATCACCGTCGACGCCCGCGGCGAGATCCTCGGGCTCAAGCGGACGCTGAACACGATGGTCGACCAGCTGTCGTCGTTCGCCGACGAGGTCACGCGCGTCGCGCGCGAGGTCGGGACGGAGGGCGTGCTCGGCGGCCAGGCGCGCGTCGAGGGCGTCAGCGGCACGTGGCGGGACCTCACCGAGAACGTCAACCAGCTCGCCGGCAACCTCACGACGCAGGTGCGCGCGATCGCCGAGGTCTCCACCGCCGTCACTCGCGGCGACCTGACCCGGCAGATCGCCGTCGAGGCGCGCGGGGAGGTCGCCGAGCTCTCGGAGACGATCAACCAGATGATCGCCAACCTGCGCGAGACGACCGAGCGCAATGCCGAGCAGGACTGGCTGAACACGAACCTCGCCCGCATCTCCGGGCTCATGCAGGGCCAGCGCGACCTCACGACGGTCTCGCGGCTGATCATGTCGGAGATCTCGCCGCTCGTCGACGCGCAGCACGGCGCGTTCTTCCTCTCGCGCTCGGACGACGGCGACGACCCGGAGCTGCAGCTCATCGCCACCTACGGCTACAAGAAGCGAAAGAGCGTCTCCAACCGCTTCAAGGTCGGCGAGGGCCTCGTCGGCCAGGCGGCGCTGGAGCGCAAGAGCATCCTGATCGCCGAGGCGCCGGCGGACTACATCAAGGTCACCTCCGGGCTCGGCGAGGCCGCGCCGATGAACATCATCGTCATGCCGATCCTGTTCGAGGAGCAGGTCATGGCCGTCGTCGAGCTCGCCTCGCTGCACGAGTTCTCCGGGGTCAACCAGACGTTCCTCGAGCAGCTCGCCGAGACGCTCGGCGTCGTGCTCAACGCGATCCTCGCCAACCGCCGCACCGAGGAGCTGCTCGAGCAGAGCCAGTCGCTCGCCGAGGAGCTGCAGGCCCAGTCGGAGGAGCTGCAGAGCCAGCAGGACGAGCTGCGGCGCTCCAACGCCGAGCTCGAGCAGCACACGCAGTCGCTGCGCGCCTCCGAGGAGCTGCTGCAGACCCAGCAGGAGGAGCTGCAGCAGACCAACGAGGAGCTGCAGGAGAAGGCGGAGCTGCTCAGCCAGCAGAACCGCGACATCGAGATCCAGAACGCGGAGATCGAGAAGGCGCGCGCCGAGCTCGAGGAGAAGGCCGCCCAGCTGGCGCTGAGCTCGAAGTACAAGTCGGAGTTCCTCGCGAACATGAGCCACGAGCTGCGCACGCCGCTCAACAGCCTGCTGATCCTCAGCAAGCTGCTCGCCGAGAACCCCGAGCAGAACCTCACCGACAAGCAGATCGAGTTCGCGTCGACGATCCACACCGCCGGCGCCGACCTGCTGGCGCTGATCTCCGACATCCTCGACCTGTCGAAGGTCGAGGCCGGCAAGATGGAGCTCGCGCCCGCGCGGTTCGAGCTGGCGGCGGTCCGCGAGTACGTCGAGCGGGCGTTCGCCCCGGTGGCCGAGCAGAAGGGCCTGCGCTTCGTCATCGACATCGCCGACGACGCGCCGGCGACGATCTTCACCGACCAGCAGCGCCTGCAGCAGGTGCTGCGCAACCTGCTGTCCAACGCGTTCAAGTTCACGGAGGCCGGCGAGGTCCGCCTCGAGCTCGCCGGCGCGCAGGCGCCGTACGAGCTCAGCGCGACGGTCCGCGACACGGGGATCGGGATCGCCGAGGACAAGCTGCCGCTGGTCTTCGAGGCCTTCCAGCAGGCCGACGGCACGACGAGCCGGCGCTTCGGCGGCACGGGGCTGGGCCTGTCGATCAGCCGCGAGATGACGCGCGCGCTCGGCGGCGAGCTGCGCGTGACGAGCGAGCTGGGCGTCGGGAGCGCGTTCGAGCTGCTGCTGCCGGCGTACACGCCCGAGGCGCCGACGGCGCCGCTGCCCGAGCTGCCGCCGGCCGAGGAGCCGATCGACGAGGCGCCGCCGGCCGCCGTCGACGACGACGCCGAGCGCGGCGCGCTCGACCTCGACGAGCTCGGCGCCGCCGACGCCGAGCTGGCGCTCGACGACGACCGCGCGCTGATCGCCACGGGCGACCGGGTGGCGCTCATCATCGACAACGCGCGCGAGGCCGCCACGCGCGCGCTCGTGCAGGCTCGCGAGCACGGCTTCCGCGGCGTCGTCGCGCTGCGCGGCGACATCGGCCTGACGCTCGCCCACGAGCTCGGCCCCGACGTCGTCGTGCTCGGCATGCCCGTGCGCGGCGGCGCCGGGATCCTCGAGCAGCTCAAGCAGCATCCGCGCACGCGGCACATCCCCGTCTACGTCGTCGGCGACCCGGCCGAGCGCCAGGACGTGCTGCGCGCCGGCGCCGCCGCCTTCGTCGCGCGGCCGGCGTACGCCGACGAGCTGGCGGCGACGTTCGACGCCGCGCGGTCGTTCCTGGACCGCGCGGTGCGCCGCCTGCTCGTCGTCGACGACGACGACGCGGCGCGCATGGGCGTCGCCGAGCTCGTCGGGGCGGGCGACGACGTCGAGGTCACGGCCGTGGCCTCCAGCGAGGAGGCGCTCGCGGCGCTCGACGAGCAGCGCTTCGACTGCATCGTGCTCGACCTCAAGCTCCCGAAGATGAGCGGCTTCGCGCTGCTGGACCGCGTCAAGGGCGACGAGCGCCACCGCGACGTGCCGGTCATCGTCCACACCGGCCGCGAGCTCACGCGACGTGAGGAGACCCGCCTGCGCCGCTACGCGGACTCGATCATCGTCAAGGACGCCAGCTCGCCCGAGCGGCTGCTCGACGAGACCGCGCTGTTCCTGCACCGCGCGACCGCGGCGCTGCCCGCCGAGACGCGCCGCATGCTCGAGCAGCTGCACACCGCCGACGCGGTCCTGCAGGACAAGCGGGTGCTGATCGTCGACGACGACGTGCGCAACGTCTTCGCGCTGACGAGCGCGCTGGAGGCGCACGGGATGGTCGTGCGCTTCGCCGAGAACGGCCGCGAGGCGATCGAGGCGCTCGACGCCGACCCCGGCGTCGACCTCGTGCTCATGGACGTGATGATGCCCGAGATGGACGGCCACGAGACGACGCGCGCGCTGCGCGCCGACCGGCGCTTCGCCAACCTGCCGATCATCTCGCTGACCGCCAAGGCGATGAAGGGCGATCGCGAGAAGTCGATCGCCGCCGGCGCCTCGGACTACATCACCAAGCCCGTGGACATCGAGCAGCTCATCTCGCTCATGCGCGTATGGCTGTACCGCTGAACACGGCCGACGACGACGACGCACGCGAGCGCCTCGAGATCGACCTGCTGCTCGACGCGATCCAGCGCCGCTACGGCTACGACTTCCGCGGCTACGCGGTCGCGTCGCTGCGCCGGCGGCTGTGGCACCGGGTGCACGGCGAGGGGCTGCGGACGATCTCCGGGCTGCAGGAGCGCGTGCTGCACGAGCCGGCGTGCATGGAGCGGCTGCTGCGCGACCTGTCGATCAACGTCACGGAGATGTTCCGCGACCCGAGCTTCTACCGCTCGCTGCGAGAGCGCGTCTTCCCGCTGCTGCGCACGCACCCGTTCATCCGCGTCTGGAACGCGGGCTGCTCGACGGGCGAGGAGACGCTGTCGCTGGCGATCGCCCTGCACGAGGCGCAGCTGCTCGACCGCACGCGCATCTACGCGACCGACATCAACGACGCCGCGCTCGAGCGTGCGCGCGCCGGCGCCTTTCCGCTCGACCGCATGCAGCGCTACACGGAGAACTACCTGCGCTCGGGCGGCACGGAGGAGTTCTCGCGCTACTACACCGCCGACGGCGACCGCGCGCGCTTCGACCCGGCGCTCGTGCGCGGGATGGTGCTCGCCCAGCACAACCTCGTCACCGATGGGTCGTTCAATGAATTCCACCTCATCGTGTGCCGAAACGTCATGATCTATTTCGGTCCTGCACTGCAGGAGGAGGTCCTGGAGCTCTTCAACGACAGCCTTGCCCGATTCGGCATCCTCGCGCTCGGGCGCAAGGAGTCGATCCGCCGGTCGCGCTACGCGGCCGACCTCGAGCCGCTCGACGAGGCCGAGAAGATCTACCGGAGGCGCATGTGACGCGCGTCGAGCTCGTGGCGATCGGCGCGTCGTGGGGAGGGCTGCAGGCCGTCCAGCGGCTGCTCGGGTCGCTGCCGGCCGACTTCGCCGCCGCCGTCGTCGTCGCCCAGCACCGCCAGGCCGCCTCCGACGACGAGCGCCTGACGCGCCTGCTGGACTCGCAGACGCCGCTGACCGTCTGCGAGGCCGAGGACAAGCAGGCGCTGAGTCCCGGCACGGTGCTGCTCGCGCCGGCCGACTACCACCTGCTCGTCGAGCCCGGCGCGGTCTCCTTGTCGGTCGACGCGCCGCTGAACTTCAGCCGGCCGTCGATCGACGTCCTCATGCGCTCGGCCGCCGACGCCTACGGCGACCGCGTCGCCGGCGTCGTGCTCACCGGCTCCAACGCCGACGGCGCCGATGGGCTCGCGCGGATCGCCGGTCGCGGCGGCCCGGCGATCGTCCAGGACCCGGCGACGGCCGAGCGGCGCGAGATGCCCGACGCCGCGCTCGCCGCCACGCCCGCCGCGCGCGTCCTGACGCTCCCCGAGATCGGCCCGCTGCTGACCGAGCTGGCGGGCACGCGGCAGAGGGCGCGCTCGTGACGAGCAGGCCCCCGCGATGAGAGACACGGCGATCCTGCTCGTCGACGATCGCGAGGAGAACCTGCTGGCGCTCGAGGCGGTGCTCGCGCCGCTGGACTGCCGGCTGGTCTGCGCCCGCTCCGGCGAGCAGGCGCTGAAGGCGCTGCTTCAGGACGAGTTCGCCGTGATCCTGCTCGACGTCCAGATGCCGGGGCTCGACGGCTTCGAGACGGCCGAGCTCATCCGCCGGCGCGAGCGCACCCGGACGGTGCCGATCATCTTCGTCACGGCGATCAGCAAGGAGCCGCACAACGTCTTCCGCGGCTACGGGGCGGGCGCCGTCGACTACATGTTCAAGCCCTACGACCCCGTCGTCCTGCGCTCGAAGGTCGAGGTCTTCGTCGAGCTGCACGAGCGCGGCCGCGCGATCGCCGAGCGCGAGGAGCTGCTGCGCGCGACGTTCGACGACGCGCCGATCGGGATGGCAAGGGCGAGCGCCGACGGGTGCCTGCGCCACGTCAACCGCGCGCTGTGCGAGACCATCGGCCGCGACGCCTCCGAGCTCGTCGGCCGCACGCTCGACGAGCTCGGGCCGGCGGCGCAGGCAGGCATCGACGCCGAGCAGCGCGAGGCGCTGCTGGCCGGACGGCTGCGCCGCTACGAGGTCGAGCGGACGCTGGCCGGGCCGAGCGGGACGTCGATCCCGGTGCTCGTCAGCGCGTCGCTCGCGCGCCCGCGCGACACGGCGCTGCGCCGCGACGCCGAGCCCGAGCTGATCCTGCAGCTGCAGGACCTCAGCGAACGCCGGCGCGCCGAGCGCGAGCACGAGAAGCTGATCCGCGCCGAGGCCGCGCGCGCCAACGCCGAGCTGACCTCCGAGCGGCTGCGCGCGATGCAGGCGATCGGCGACGCGGCGCTCGTCGCCGAGGGGCTGGAGCAGCTGCTGCGCGAGCTGCTCGAGCGGCTGCTGCAGGTGCTGAGGGTCGACCGCGCGGCGATCGTGCTCACCGGCGACGACGAGCAGCTGGCGGCACAGGCCGCCCCCGGGCTGGGCGTCACGATCCAGCGCAACGGCGACGTGCGCGCCGACGAGGTCGCCCGGCGGCTCGCGCGCGAGCGCAAGCCGCTCGTGATCCCCGACGTGGCGGCGGCCGGGGTCGACGCCGGCTCGCTCGGGCCCGCCGTCGCGTCGCTGCTCGCGGTGCCGCTGCTCGAGCGCGAGCGCGTCCTGGGCAGCGTCCAGGTCGGGATGCTCACCACGCACGTCTTCGACGCCGAGACCGTCGACGTCCTGGGGCTGCTGGCCGATCGCGTCAGCCTCGCGATCGCGCGCACGCGGTTGTACGAGCACCAGCGCCGCGTCGCGCGCGAGCTGCAGCACGCCCTGCTGCCCAAGCGGCTGCCGACGATCCCCGGCGTCGCGCTGGCGGCGCGCTACCTGCCGGGCGACGACGGCATCACCGTCGGCGGCGACTGGTACGACGCCGTCGCGCTGCCCGGCGGCCGCGTGGCGCTGGCGATCGGCGACGTCGTGGGCCGCGGCATCGACGCCGCCTCGACGATGGGGCAGATGCGCAGCGCGCTTCGCGCGATCCTCAGCGAGGGCGATCACTGCGGCGCGATGGCCGACCGGCTGAACCGCTTCACGCTCGGCCTCGGGATCGGCGAGGCCGTGATGACGACGGTCCTCATGGCGATCTTCGAGCCCACGACCGGCCTGCTGCGCTACACGAGCGCCGGCCACCCGCCGGCGCTGCTCGTCGAGCCGGACGGCAGCGCCCGCTACCTCGACGACCCGCCGTCGGTGCCGATGGGGGTGCTCGAGACGCCGCGCTATCCCGAGCACCGGGTGACGCTCGAGCGCGGGTCGACGCTGCTGCTGTACACCGACGGCCTCGTCGAGGAGCCGACCGAGGTGCTCGACATCGGGCTCGAGCGGCTGCTGGCCGCCGCGCGCGACGCTCCCGCCGACGTCCAGGCGCTGTGCGAGCGGCTGCTCGCCGAGGGGCTCTCGCCGGCGGTCCGCCACGCCGACGACGTCACGCTGCTCGTCATGCGCGCCGAGGAGGTGCTCGGCGACCGCGTCGAGCTCGAGGTGTCGGGCGAGCCCGGCGCGCTGAAGTCCACGCGCGACACGCTGCGCCTCTGGCTCAGCGAGACCGACGCCGACCGCGACGAGATCGACGACATCACGATGGCCTGCAACGAGGCCTGCGAGAACGTCGTCGAGCACGCCTACGGGCTCGGCGAGGACCCCTTCCGCGTCGTCTTCGAGCGCTCCGGCCCGGAGATCTGCATCAGCGTGCGCGACCGCGGGACGTGGCTGACGACGACGGGCGCCAACCGCGGCCGCGGCATGGAGCTCATGCGCCGGATGATGGACGCCGTCGAGGTGCAGCGCGCGTCGAGCGGCACGACGGTGCGCCTGCGCAAACGGCTGGCGGGCGCCGCCCGGTCGCAGGCCGACGCGCCGGCCGGCGCGCGCCGCTGACGGCGGCCCCGCCGGCGCGCTACTCCACGGCCCTGGCGACCGCGCGCACGAACGGCGCCGCGTAGGGCTCGGCGCGGCGGACCGCGTCGGCGACGAGCAGGCCCGCGAGGACGTCGACGACGTAGTGCTCGCCGAGGTAGACGACCGCGAACGACGCCGACGCGACGTACGCCCAGCCGATCGCCCCGTAGAGCGGGCCGACCTCCGACAGGCCCATCGCCGTGATCGCCGCCGACGAGATGTGGTCGGACGGCATCGAGCCCCACGGGTTGCCGGGCACCTTGCCGTCCGGCGACGGCTTGCGCCCGAGGAGGTCGTAGACGACCTGCTCGATGACGCGCTCGATCTCGCCGTCCATGCGTCCCGCCTTGGCCGACGCCCACCACGGCGGCGCCTCGGGCGTCAGCCAGTAGAACGGCGTCGTCAGGTGGTAGGCGGCCGACAGGCGCGCGCCGGCGCGGGGGACGAACTCGTGGTGGCGCGCGAGCAGGTAGGCGAGCAGCAGGTGGGGCAGGAACCACGAGCCGTAGACGAGCGTGACGAAGCGGTCGAGCGCCGTGATCTCGCCGGGCCGGCGCAACGCGCGCTGCAGCCGCAGCCCCGGCGGGACGCCGAGGCCCACGAGCGTGTCGAGGCGGATCGGCTGGTCGACCCACAGCCGCCGGCGCAGCCTCTCGGGCTCGTCGTAGGGCAGCTCCCAGCCGACCTTGAAGAGGTTCATGTAGGCGGCGGCGACGGCGGCGTATCGCAGGCGCCCCCGCGGGACGGCGATCGCGCACCCGAGCACAGGCACGCATCCGATGCACAGCGTCGCCGCCGGGTGCAGGCCGAGCCGCCGGCGCGCCGTCGTCAGGGCGACCGCGACCGGCACGGACGCCGCAGCGAGCAAGGTCAGCGACCGGTGGGCACGCAGGCGGCGATTGACGACGACCGCGGCGGTGTCGAGAAGGCGCGAGAGCCGCGGTGGAAGCCGATCGGGGCCCCGCCGCCGGTACCTGGCCGGCCGGGTCGGCATCGCGGAAGCCTGACAGAGCCCGGCACCCGCGTCGCGCGCCGACGAGCGGCGACGCGCCCGGTCGCGCGTGGCCCTCGGACGCCGGCGGCGACGGGGTATGAGCCTCGCCATGCTGCACCGCGACGTCGCCGAGGGCGTTCACCGCATCGAGGACAGCTACACGAACTGGTACCTCGTCGAGGACGGCGACCGCCTGACGGTCGTCGACGCCGGCGTGCCGACGTCCTGGCGCTCGTTCTGCGACGCCCTCGACAGCCTCGGCCGCCGGCCCGGCGACGTCGCCGCGGTCGTCCTGACGCACGCGCACTTCGACCACGTCGGCTTCGCCGAGCGGGCACGGCGCGAGCTCGGCGTGCCCGTCTACGTGCACACGAACGACGTGCCGCTGACGCGCCATCCTTGGCGCCACGACCACGAGCGCGGCCGGTCGCGCTACCTCGCCACGCAGGTCCGCGCGCTGCCGATCGTCGCCGCGTTCGCGCGCAACCGCGCCTGGTTCCCGGCACCCGTGAAGCAGGTCGTCCGCTACGAGGACGGCACGCTGCCCGTCCCCGGCGCGCCGCGCGTGGTGCCCACCCCCGGCCACACGCTCGGGCACTGCTCGCTGCACCTGCCCGACCGCGACGCCGTCATCGCCGGCGACGCGCTCGTCATGCTCGACCCCTACACCGCGCGCCGCGGCCCGTGCCTCGTCGCGCGCGCGGCGACGGCCGACAGCGAGCGCGCGCTGCGCTCACTCGACGCGCTCGCCGCGACCGGCGCGCGCACCGTCCTCACCGGGCACGGCGAGCCCTGGACGGGCGGCGCCGAGCACGCCGTCGCACGGGCGCGCGCCGCCGGCATCGCGTAGCGCCGCGGCCTCGCCGGCGGCGATCTCGAGTACCCCCGACGGCGTGAGCCGCGCGATCACGTCGCCGCCGGCGTCGCGCAGCAGCGCGCCGACGCGCCCGCCACCGGCCGCGGGGTCGAAGCGCACGTGCAGTCCGTCGCGCCACAGCCGGCGGGCGACCCCGCCGGCGACCGCCACGGCGTCGAGCGCCTCGGGCGGGGGGCAGGCCTCCGCGGGCTCGCGATCGTCCATGCAGACGTCGTCGGCCGCGGCCGCACGACCTTGAGGCCGAGGGGCGCCGCGCGGCGGCTACCCGGCGTCGGCGAGGTGGCGCTGCACGAGGCCCGCGAACAGCCGCCGCGACTCGACGATCTCCTCGCGCGACGCGCGGCGCGCCAGCGCTCGGGTGGCCGTCTCGCCGAAGCGCTCGAGCGCGAGGTGGCGCTCGAGCAGCGAGGCTCCGGCCTGCTCCGCCTCGCGCGTGAACGCGCCCGTCGCCTCGTGGAGCAGCGCGTAGCTTGCGGTCGCGGCGGTCGACGCGAGCGCGGCGAGCCAGCGCTCGGCGGCGGCGGCGCCCTCCGGGCCGGCGAAGTAGCCGTCGCGCAGCTCGCCGTAGAGCCCGCGCCAGCTCAGCTGCGCCAGCTCGGCGCCGTGCTCGGCGACGAGGTCGGCGAGCGCTGGCAGCGCGCGGCGCGGCGGCTGCGCCGGCGCGACCGCCGCGCGGCCGCGCTCGGCGAGCAGCCGGCGGATCTCCGAGGTGGCGAAGCGGCGGTGACCGCCGGCGGTGCGCGTCGCGCGCAGGCGGCCGCCGTCCGCCCAGCGGCGGGCGGTCGTCGCCGAGATCCCGAGGGCCCTCGCGGCCTGCCCGAGGCTGAGCGTCCGCGCCGTCGCGCCGGTGGCCGCCGCCGCGGGCGCAGGCCGTGCGGCCGGCCCGAGATCGGGCCCCGCGCTCCCCGAGCGCACCAGCTCGAGCGCCACGGCGAGCGCCTGGCGCGCGATCCGATCCACGCGCTCGTGCTCGGCCGGTCCGGGCGCGGGCGCGGTGAGGGCGTCGATCGACACTGCGACCGTCGTCGGTCGTCGGCGACGCCGGCTTGAGCTGTGGCGCGCGCTCGCAGACGCTCGGCGCGTCCGGCGCGTCTAAGCTGCTGGCCGTGACCTCCTTCGCCGATCTCGGCCTCTCCGAAAGCACGTTGCAAGCGCTGCGGGACGTCGGCTACGAGAAGCCGAGCCCGATCCAGGAGCAGGCGATCCCGCCGATGCTCGCAGGCCGCGACGTCATCGGCCAGGCGCAGACCGGCTCGGGCAAGACCGCCGCCTTCGGCCTGCCGATCATCGAGTACATCGATCCGACCGAGCCGGAGGTGCAGGCGCTCGTGCTGACGCCGACGCGCGAGCTGTGCATCCAGGTCACGCAGGCGATCCGCGCGTACGCGCAGCGCAAGGGCGCCGACGTCGTGGCCGTGTTCGGCGGCGCGCCGATCCGCACGCAGCAGGCGCAGCTGAAGGCCGGCGGGCACATCGTCGTGGGCACCGTCGGGCGCGTGCTCGACCTCATCGGCCGCCACTCGCTGGTCCTCGACGCCTGCCGCTTCGTCGTGCTCGACGAGGCCGACGAGATGCTCGACCTCGGCTTCCTGGAGGACGTCGAGAAGATCCTGCGCCTGACGCCGAACAGCCGCCAGACGGCGCTCTTCAGCGCGACGATGCCGCCGCCGATCCGCAAGCTCGCCGACAACTACCTCTACGACCCCGAGCACGTCAAGGTGCAGTCCGCCACGCTGACCGTCGACTCCGTCGAGCAGTTCCAGGTCAGCGTGAAGACCGCCGACAAGGCCGACAAGCTCGTCGAGGTGCTCGAGGCCGAGAAGCCCGATCAGGCGATCGTCTTCGCGCGCACGAAGATCCGCACCGACCAGCTGTACCGCAAGATGCGCGACCGCGGGTTCAACGTCAAGGCGCTGCACGGCGACATGACGCAGGGCGCCCGCGACGGCGTCATGCTCGGGTTCAAGGGCGGGCGCGTGCCGATCCTCGTCGCCACCGACGTCGCCGCGCGCGGCCTGGACATCTCGACGGTCACGCACGTCGTCAACTTCGACGTGCCGCGCTCGCCCGACGTCTACGTGCACCGCATCGGGCGCACCGGCCGCGTCGGGCGCTCGGGCCGCGCGATCACGTTCGTCGAGCCGCGCCAGGAGCGCGAGCTCGAGGCGATCGAGCGCCACATCGGCATCGAGATCGCGCCATGGGTCGCGGGCGCGCACGTCGAGCCCGCGAAGGTCACCGAGCGCCCGCGGCGCCATGCCAAGCCGCAGATCTCGCGCAACGGCGACGAGCGCTACGCCAAGCTCATCGTCGCCGGGGGCCGCTCGGCCGGCATCGAGGTCGCCGACCTCGTCAGCGCCGTCACGCGCGCCGCCGACATCGACGGCGAGGCCGTGCGCGACGTCAAGGTGCTCGAGCACTTCGCCTTCCTGTCGGTCCCGGCCGACGACGCCGAGCGCATCGCGGCCGCCGTCGACGGCCAGCGCGTGCGCGGCCGCCGCATCCGCGTGGAGCCCGCCAGGGCCTAGCGTCGGCCGGTCGCGCGCAACTCGGGGCACGCGGGCGCGTTACGCTGTGCGACGTGGCGCTGCTGCTCAGAGACCGTGAGGCGAGCCCGGAGGCCGCCGCCCAGCCCGGTGGCGACCCGCGCGTCCTCGTCCCCGACTTCGCCTGCGAGACCTGCGGGGCCGCCATGGTCGCCGGCCAGGATTGGTGCCTGGAGTGCGGCACGGCCGCCCGCGGACGGCTCGGCGCGCGGCCCGGCTGGCGCGCCGCCTCGACCGTCGTGGGCCTGACGCTGCTGCTCGTGTGCGGCGCGGTCATGGCGAGCTACGCCGCACTGACGAGCGAGGCCGAGCGCACCGCCTCCGCGCCGGCGGCCGGCAACGGCGCGCCGATCGTCGCCCAGGCGCCCGGCGTCCCCGGGCCGGCCAGCACGACGATCCAGCCCGGAGCGACCGGGCCCGGCACGACGCCGCCCGCCGTGACGACGGGGCCCGCGGCCGGCCTGCCCGGCGCGCCCGCCGCGCCCGGCGCCCGGCCGGTCATCCCGACGACGCGGCCGGCGACGCCGGCGACGAACACGCCGCTCACGCCGCCCGCCGGCCCGTCGACGAGGGCCGGCGTCTCGCCGTCGCCGCAGAGCACCGCGCAGAGCAGCGCGCCCTCGCGCAGCACGGCACGGCCGCCGGCGACCGGTGGGCGCCCGCAGCAGGGCACGAGCGCGGCGAGCGTCACGCCGCAGGTCATCGCCCTGAAGTCCGGGGCCGCGCGGACGTACGACCCCGCCAAGCGCGCCGGCGCCGAGTTCGGGCCGGGCGCCAACGCGGTCGACGGCAAGGCGAACACCGTCTGGGACGTCACCGTGCCCGCCGACGGCAAGCCGATCGGGGCGGGGCTGCTGGTCGACCTCGGGCAGCCGTACGCGCTCGAGTCGCTGCGCCTCGCGACGCCGACGCCGGGCTTCCGCGTGGAGCTCTACGGGGCCGTCGGCAAGGAGGTCCCGGAGGACATCCTCGACAAGCGCTGGCACCACCTGACCGACGACAAGAGCGTCGCCGACGGCAAGGCGATCTCGCTGAAGGGCAAGGGCGACGCCGACAAGTACCGGCTGTTCCTCGTCTACGTCACCGCGGCGGCCGAGCCGGCCGACCCGCGCGTGGCGATCGGCGAGGTCACGCTGCGCGGCACGCCCTAGCGTCTAAGCTGGCGCGATGTCGACCGCCGCGATGAAGACCACCGAGGGGACGATCGTCTTCGAGCTCTTCGACGACGACGCGCCGCAGACGGTGGCGAACTTCCGCAAGCTCGCAGGCGACGGCTTCTACGACGGCGTCATCTTCCACCGCGTCATCAAGGGCTTCATGATCCAGGGCGGCGACCCGCAGGGCACCGGGACCGGCGGCCCCGGCTACCAGTTCGACGACGAGATCAACCAGCACAAGCTCGTGCGCGGCGCGCTCGCGATGGCCAACGCGGGACCGAACACGAACGGCTCCCAGTTCTTCGTGGTCACCGCCGACGAGACCCCGTGGCTCGACGGCAAGCACACCGTCTTCGGACAGGTGACGAGCGGCATGGAGGTCGTCGAGAAGATCTCCAGCGTCCCGACGGCGGCCGGCGACCGACCCGCCGAGCCGGTCGTCATCACGTCGATCGCGCTCGGCGACTGACGCCGCCCGCGAGGCTTGGACCTCCTCCAAGCCATCGTCCTCGGGGTCGTCCAGGGGCTCACCGAGTTCCTGCCGATCTCCAGCAGCGGCCATCTGCGCATCGTCCCGGCGTTCGCCGGCTGGGAGGACCCGGGCGCGGCCTTCACGGCGGTCATCCAGCTCGGCACGATGGCGGCCGTCCTCCTGTACTTCCGCGACGACCTGCGGCGGATCGCGAGCACGTGGCTGGCCTCGCTGCGCGACCGGTCGCGACGCGCGGAGCTCGACGCGCGGCTGGGCTGGTACCTCATCATCGGCACGGTCCCGATCGTCGTCTTCGGCTACGGCTTCTCGCATCAGATCGAGACCGGCGCGCGCGACCTGTACCTCATCGGCACGATGCTGATCGTCCTCGGCGTCCTGCTGTTCATCTCCGAGCGGGTCTCGCGGCGCGACCGTGAGCTGTCGAGCATCACGCGCCGCGACGCGATCGTCGTCGGCTTCGCGCAGGCGCTCGCGCTGATCCCGGGCGTCTCGCGCTCGGGCGCGACGATCACCGCCGGGCTGTTCCTCGGGATGGACCGCGTCTCGGCCGCGCGCTTCTCGTTCCTGCTGTCGGTGCCGGCCGTCGTGCTCAGCGGCGCCTACGAGATGCGCGACGTCGTCTCGGGCAGCGCCGAGGGCGCCGCCGGGCTCGGCGCGACCGCGGTCGCGACGCTGCTGGCCTTCGTCAGCGGCTACGCCTCGATCGCGTTCCTGCTGCGCTTCCTCACGACCCACACGACCGCCGTCTTCGTCGTCTACCGCGTCGTCCTGGGCGCCGTCGTGCTCGCGCTCGCGGCCACCGGCGCGATCTCGTAGCGTACGTCCGGACAGGACGTCGAGTCAGAGAGGACGCCGCCATGGCCAGCGTCGACACCACCGCCGCGCAGAGCCCCAACGGCCGCGGAGCCGGAGCCGAGATCCCCGTCGAGAACCCCGCCACCGGCGAGGTCATCGCGCACGTCCCCGACCTCTCCGCCGAGCGCGTGGGCGAGCTCGCCGCGCGCGGCCGCGCCGCGCAGCCGGCCTGGCAGGCGCTCGGGCTCGAAGGGCGCGTGAAGGCCATGCGCCGGATGCAGCGCTGGATCATGGCCAACGCCGACCGCATCGTCGCCACGATCGTGTCGGAGACCGGCAAGACCTACGAGGACGCCTACCTCGCGGAGATCAACTACGCCGGCGGCGCGATCGACTACTGGGCGAAGAACGCCCGCAGGTTCCTCGCCGACGAGTCGATCCACGCGACGACCCTGTCGGTCCGCGGCAAGAAGATGGTCGTCCGCTACGAGCCGCTCGGCCTCGTCGGCGTCATCGGCCCCTGGAACTACCCGCTGACGAACTCCTTCGGCGACTGCCTGCCGGCGCTGCTGGCCGGCAACAGCGTGATCCTCAAGCCGTCGGAGGTCACGCCGCTGACCTCGCTGCTGCTCGCCGAGGGGCTCGCGCAGAGCGGGCTGCCCGACGGCGTCTTCCACGTCGCGACGGGGCGCGGCGAGACCGGCGCGGCGCTCGTCGACGAGGTCGACATGATCATGTTCACGGGCTCCACGGAGACCGGCAGGAAGGTCATGGCGCGCGCGGCGCAGACGCTGACGCCGGTGTCGCTCGAGCTCGGCGGCAAGGACCCGATGATCGTCCTGTCGGACGCCGACCTCGAGCGCGCCGCGAACCTCGCGGTCTACTACTCGATGTTCAACGGCGGGCAGACGTGCGTCTCGATCGAGCGCGTGTACGTCGAGCAGCCCGTCTACGACGAGTTCGTGCGCAGGGTCGTCGCCAAGGTCGACGAGCTGCGCCAGGGCCCGTCGACCGGCCCGGCGACCGCCGAGGTGGGCGCGATGACGCTCCCCGGGCAGCTCGAGATCGTCGAGGACCACGTGCGCGACGCGCTCGCCAAGGGCGCCCGGGCGCTGACCGGCGGCCGGCGGCGCCCCGGCGCCGGCCTGTTCTACGAGCCGACGGTGCTCGTCGACGTCGACCACACGATGAAGGCGATGACCGAGGAGACGTTCGGCCCGACGCTGCCGATCATGAAGGTCGCCGACGCCGAGCAGGCGCTCGAGCTCGCCAACGACTCGCCCTACGGCCTCAGCGGCGCGATCCTCACCGGCGACCGCAGGCGCGGCGAGCAGCTCGCCCGGCGGCTGCAGGCGGGCGCGGTCTGCGTCAACGACGCGCTGCTGAACTACATCGCCGTCGAGCTTCCGATGGGCGGCTGGAAGGCCTCGGGGCTCGGCACCCGCCACGGCGCCGCGGGCATCCGCAAGTACTGCAAGCAGCAGTCGCTGTTCATCAGCCGCGTGCACCTGCGCCGCGACCCGTACATGTTCCCGTACCGGCCCGCGGTCTCCAAGCTGCTGTTCAAGGGGCTACGGCTCGTCTACGGCCGCGGCCGGCGCCGCTGAGCGCGCCGCGCCCGCGGCTGATCGACGCCCGTGGCAGCCGTCGCGTTCGCGCTGAGCTGCTCGGCGCTCTGGGGGATCGCCGACTTCGTCGGCGGCCTGAAGAGCCGGACGTTTCCGGTGCCGGTCGTGCTCGGCGCGATGTACGTGTCGTCGCTGACCGCGATGGTGCTGTTCGTCGGCGCGCGCGGCGACGGCCCGCCGGCGGCCGCGGCCGTCGCCGCGTCGCTCGGCGCCGGCCTGCTCGGGATCGTCGGGCTGGCGGCGTTCTACCGGGCGCTCGCGATCGGCACGATGAGCATCGTCGCGCCGATCGCGGCGACCGGCGTGGCGTTGCCGGTGCTCGTGGGCGTCGCCACCGGCGACGACCCGGGGCTCGTGACCTCGGTCGGGCTCGCGGCTGCGATCGCCGGCGTCGTGCTCGCCTCGCGCGAGGACGACGGCGGCGCCGTCGACGTGCTCCAGCAGCGGCGCAGCGTCGTGCTCGCGATCGTCGCCGGGGTCGGCTTCGGCTCGTACTTCGTGCTCGCGCAGATCGGCTCGCGGGGCGACGTCGCGTGGGCGCTGCTGCTGTCGCGGGTCTCGGCGCTGCCGCTCGTGCTCGGCTTCGCGGCGATGGCGCTGCGGCGCGGCGGGCGGCGCCCGCGCGGGCGCGAGATCGCCGCCCTCGGCGCGCTCGGCCTGCTCGACCTCGCCGCGAACGCCGCGTACAACCACGCGACCACGCTCGGTGAGCTGTCGACGGTGGCGGTGGCGAGCTCGCTGTATCCCGTCGTCACGGTGATGCTGGCGGCGCTCGTGCTCGGCGAGCGCGTGCGCGGCGTGCAGCGCGCCGGGGTCGTCGTCGCGCTCGCCGGGGTGGTGATGATCGCGTCGGGCAGCTGACCGCGCGGGGTCTGTCAGCCTTGGGCGGTGACCGTGACGCTCGACCCGCTGCAGCTGGCGCCGATCGTCGTCGTCGCGGCGATGTACGCGCTGCGCGCGCGGCGGCTCGCGGCGCGCGACCGCCCCGTCGCCGGCTGGCGGCAGACGTGCTTCTTCGGCGGCCTGGCGGTCATCGCCGTGACGCTGAGCTCGCCGCTCGGCGTGCTGGCCGACGACCTGTTCCTCGCGCACATGGCCGAGCACCTGCTGATCGCCGACATCGGCGCGCTGCTCGTCGTCCTCGGCCTCACCGGTCCGCTGCTGGCGCCGCTGCTGCGCACGACCGGCCTGGGCTGGCTGCGCCACCTCGCCCATCCCGTGCCGGCGTTCGCGCTGTGGGCGGCGAACCTCATGTTCTGGCACGTCACCGGGCCGCACGAGGCGGCTGTTCGCGGCGACGCCGTGCACGCCCTGCAGCACATGCTGTTCGTCGGCCTCGGGATCAACATGTGGATGGCGCTGCTCGGGCCGCTGCCCAAGCCGGCCTGGTTCGGCAACCTCGGCAGGCTGATCTACATCGTCGTCGTGCGGCTGACGACGACGGTGCTGGCCAACGTCTTCGTCTGGACCGACCACCCGTACTTCGCCGTCTACCGCCCCGGCGAGCACGGCATCTCGCCGCAGACCGACCAGGTCGTCGCGGGCTCGATCATGATGGTCGAGGGCTCGATCCTCACGATCTGCCTGTTCGCGTGGCTGTTCCTGCGCAGCGCGCGCGAGGGCGAGGAGCGCCAGGAGCTGCTCGACCTCGCGGCCGCCGGCGGCGTGGCGCTCGACGAGCGCCGCGCGGCGCGCGCCGTCGCGGCCGGTCGCGGCGCCGAGCTGCGCCGCCGGATCCGCGACGGTGGCTCGATCGGCTAACGTCCCGGCCATGTCGATGCTCGGCAAGCTCAGCCGGCTCGCCCGGTCCCCGCAGGCGCGCGCGCAGGCGCAGCGGCTGGCGGGCAAGGCGAGGCAGGTCGCCAGCGACCCCAGGCGCCGCGCGCAGCTCGAGAGCGCGAAGCGCAGGTTCGGGGGAAGGCGCGGCGGCCCCGGCGCCGCGGCCTGACGGCCTCCGGCTGCGCTGCGTCCGCAACCTTGCCCCACCCTGGCGGGTTATCGAACGCGTGCCCCGACTTCTGCCCCTCTCGCTGCTGCTGTGCCTCCTGCTCGCGGCGCCCGCGAGCGCGAACCGCTCGCAGGCGCTCACCTTCGAGGCGCCGCGCGACCTGCTGAACCCGACGACCCGCCCGCGCGCCCTCCAGGAGCTCGAGTCGCTCGGCGTGCGCTCGCTCCGCGTGATCCTGACGTGGTCGGTCGTCGCTCCCGGCGCCGGCTCGTCGCAGCGCCCGAACTTCGAGCCGACCGATCCCGACGCGTACGCGTGGGGCGAGTACGACGCGCTCATGGAGGCCGCCAGGGCGCGCAACTGGCCGGTCGTGCTGACGATCAGCGGCCCGGTCCCGAAGTGGGCGACGAAGGACAAGCTCGACAACGTCACGCGCCCCAGCCCGTCGGCGTTCGGCGCGTTCGTCACGGCGGTCGGGCGCAAGTACGGCGACCAGGTCAGCACGTGGGCGATCTGGAACGAGCCCAACCAGCCGCAGTTCCTGCGCCCGCAGTTCGCGCGCGGCGGCAAGGCCGTGTCGCCGGGGATCTACCGCTCGCTGTACAAGTCGGCGGTCCGCGGGCTCGAGAAGGCGGGCCAGGGCAACGACCGGGTGCTGCTGGGCGAGACCTCGCCGCGCGGAACCGGCCGCGTCGTCGCGCCGCTGCGCTTCCTGCGCGGAGCGCTGTGCCTCGACAGCCGCTACCGGCGCAACCGGCGCTGCGGCGCGCTGCCCGCCGGCGGCTACGCGCACCACGCGTACACGACGCGCCAGGGGCCGTACTTCAAGCCGGCCAACCCCGACGACGTGACGATCGGCGTGCTGTCGCGGCTGACGAAGGCGCTGGACCGCGCGCACCGCGCCGGCGCGCTGCGCAGCCGCCTGCCGATCTACCTGACCGAGTTCGGCATCCAGTCGACGCCCGACAGGCAGAGCGGCGTCTCGCTCGCCAAGCAGGTGCAGTACCGCGCGATCTCCGAACGCATCTCCTACGAGAACCCGCGCGTCGTCGCGTTCTCGCAGTACCTGCTGCGAGACAGCGAGCCGACGGGTCGGCGCGAGTACGCGGGCTTCGAATCCGGTCTGCGCTTCTCCGACGGGCGCGCGAAGCCGTCGCTGCCGGCCTTCCGGCTGCCGCTCGCCGTGCAGCGGCGCGGGTCGCGGGTCTCGATCTGGGGCCTCGTGCGGCCGGCCACGGGCGTGACGTCGGCGACGATCCTCTACGCCGACCGCGGCTCGTCGCGCTTCAGGGTCCTGCGCAACGTGCAGACCGACGCGCTCGGCTACTTCCGCCTCAACGCGCGCTACCGCGCCGGGCGACGCTGGAACGTCACCTGGCAGAGCTTCTCCGGGACGCCGGTCGGCTCCTACACGCGCTGAACGGCGCGCTACGCCGGGCGCCGCGCGATGAGCATGAACGTGTGCCCGAGCCAGCGCAGGCCGGGAGCCGACCCGAGCCGGTCGAGCGCGCCGACCGCCCGCTGAGCGCGGACGGGCAGCCGTCGCCAGGAGAACGTGACCGCGTGGACCTCCGGCCGCAGGCCGGCCGCGCGCGCGGCCGCCGCCAGGCGCCGCGGCGACAGCGGGATGTCGTCGGGCGTGCCGTGGATGCGAACGCCGAGGCCGGCGCGGTTCGCCGCCGCCAGCGCGGCGCCGACCGGGTGCAGGACGTTCGGCTCGATCGCGACGAGCGCCCCGCCGGGGCGCAGCAGCCTGCGCGCCTCGGCCAGCGACGGCTCGAGCGGCCCGCCGAAGGCGACGTGGTGCAGCACGAGGCGGTGCAGGACGACGTCGAACGAGCCGTCGGGCAGCGCGTCGAGCCGGCCCGCGGCGCCGTGCACGCCCTCGTCGGCCTCGCCGGTCGCGACGGCGTGGCGCGGGCGCTCGGGGTCGATGTCGGCGGCGACGAGCCGCCACGCCGGCCGCGGCAGCAGGTGGCGCCCCGGGTGCCAGCCGCAGCCGACCGACAGCGCGTCGCCGCCGTCGATGCCGAGGTGGCGCTCGAGCAGCTCGCGCTCGCGCCGCTTGCCGCGCTCGTACTGCGCGGCCAGCGTCGCCGGGTCGCTCAGCCGGTCGAGCAGGTTGTCGGGCGTGTAGATCTCGCTCATGCGCGACCGCCCCTAGGCTAGTGGCCGTGTCGCGCTGGGCGCCGGAGAACGTCTACGGCACGGCCAAGCCCGGGCTGCGCGCGCGGGCGGCCGGCGCGGCGAGCGGACGCGCGCGGGCACGCCGCCACGAGCGGCTCTTCGCGCTCACCGGCGCGAGCGCGACGACGCGCATCGTCGACATCGGCTGCGGGCGCCTCGGGCTGCGCCGCCACGCCCCCGGCCTGGACATCACCGGCGTCGACCTCGCGCCGCGGCCCGACTACCCCGGGCCGTTCGTGCAGGCCGACGTGCTCGCGGGGCTGCCGTTCGACGACGGAGCCTTCGATCTGGCGTACTGCAGCAGCGTCGTCGAGCACATCGCCCCGGTGCGGCGCGAGGCGTTCGCGCGCGAGCTGCGGCGCGTCGCGCGCGGCTGGTACGTGCAGACGCCGGCGTTCTCGTTCCCCGTCGAGCCGCACGCGCTGCTGCCGTTCGCGCACTGGCTGCCGCCGGCGCTGCGGCGCCCGTACTGGCGCCTCGGCGTCGCCGGGGACTGGGAGGACATCGCGCTGCTGCGGCGCGCCGAGATGGAGGCGCTGTTCGGGCCGCCGGTCGCCGAGCGCATCGGCCCGCTCGTCAAGAGCTGGGTCAGCGTGAAGCCGGTCGCGGGCGGCTAGATTGCCACCATGGCCCAGCAGCTCTGGTTCCTGCGCCACGGCGAGGCCGAGCCGCACGACGCGCGGCCGGACCGCGAGCGACGCCTGACCGCGCGCGGCGAGGACCAGTCGCGCTCCGCCGGCCGGGCGCTCGCCGCGCTGGAGCTCACCTTCCAGATCGTCGTGACGAGCCCGCGCGTGCGCGCGCTGGACACCGCCCGCCTGGCGTGCGAGGCGCTCGGCGGCGAGCCGATCGTCGACGAGGCGCTGGGCGGCGACTTCGACGTCGACGGCGCGCTCGAGCTCGCGGCCGCGGCGGGCGAGAACAGCCGCGTCCTGTTCGTCGGCCACAACCCCGACTTCGCGCAGGTCGTCGCGGACCTCACGGGCGCGGCGATCGACCTCAAGAAGGGCGGCGTCGCGGGCGTGCGACGCGCCGGGCGCCGCGGCGAGCTCGTCGCGCTGCTGCGTCCGCGCGAGCTGGACCGGATCAGATGAGCTTCGCGGTCGCGCGCGCGGCGACCAGCAGCGGGTCGTAGACGCCGCTGAACGGCGGTGCGTACGAGAGGTCGAGCAGCGCGAGCTCGTCGACCGCGAGCCCCGCCCACACGGCGGTCGCGAGCACGTCGATGCGCTTCGCCGCGCCCTCGACGCCGACGATCTGGCCGCCGAGAAGCCGGCCGCTGCCCGGCGCCGCGACGAGCTTGACCCAGATCGGCCCGGCGCCGGGGTAGTAGGCGGCGCGCGTGCGGTCCTCGATCGTCGCGCTGACGACCTCGATGCCGGCCTCCGCGGCCTCCGCCTCCCCGAGCCCCGTGCGCGCGACCTCGTACTTGCAGATCTTCGAGACCGCCGTGCCGATGACGCCCGGAAAGCGCAGGTCGCCGCCGGTCGCGTTGACGCCGGCGATCCGGCCCTGCTTGTTGGCGTGCGTGCCGAGCTGGACGTTGACCGGGCGGTCGAGCAGGCGATGGTGGCTCTCGGCGCAGTCGCCGGCGGCGAAGACGCCGTCGTGGCCCGGGCAGCGCTGGTGGTCGTCGACCCGCAGCGCGCCGCTGTCGCCGATCTGCAGGCCGGCCTCGCGCGCGACGGCGACCGCCGGCCGGGCCCCGGTGCCGACGACGACGTGGTCGGCGTCGAGCGTCTCGGCGCTCGTGCGAACCGCCGCCGGCGCGCCGGCGTCGTCGACGACGACCTCCTCGACGCTCGCGCCGAGGATCACGCGGATCCCGTGGCCCTCGGCGGCGTCCTGCACGTGCGCGGCCATCTCGTCGTCGAGCGTGCCCATGATCTGGTCCTCCTGCTCGACCATCGTGACGTCGAGGCCGCGGTCGGCGAACGCCTCGGCCATCTCGAGGCCGATGTAGCCGCCACCGATGACGACCGCGCTGCGCCCGCCGCGCTCGAGCGCGGCGCGCAGCCGCTCGGCGGCGTCGACCGTGCGCGCGGGCTCGATCGCCTCGGCCCCGGCGATCGGCGGCGTAGCCGCCTCCGCGCCGGTCGCGACGACGAGCTCGTCGAACGGCTCGCCGACCTCCTCCCCGCTCGCCGCGCGGACCGTCAGCCGGCGCGCCGCCAGGTCGATCGCGAGGACCTCCCAGCCGGTGCGCACGTCGATGCCGCGCTCGCGGTGCTGCTCGGGGCCGCGGGCGATGAGCCGCTCGGCGCGGTCGACGAGTCCCGCGACGAAGTACGGGATCCCGCAGGCGGAGTAGGAGGTGTACGGCCCGCGCTCGAAGGCGACGACGTCGAGGTCCGGGTCACGGCGCCGGGCGCTGCTGGCGGCGCTCATGCCCGCCGCGTCGCCGCCCACGATCGCCAGCCGCCGCGCCATCCGCGCAGGGTAGCCCCGGCGCGCGCGACCCGGCCGCCCCGTCCGTGGCCGGCGCTCCCGCGGTCACTTCAGCAGCCGCGAGAGGCGGCGGTCCTTGAGGACCTTGCCGCCCGTCTGCTCGGCCGGGCAGTAGCACATGACGTAGTCCTCGTAGTGGACGGCCTCGATCGTCGCGCCGCAGCGCGGGCACGGCTCGCCCGCCCGGCGGTGGACCTGCAGGGGCAGCGGCAGCTTGTCGGGGATCGGCAGTTGCACGACGCGTTCGTAGTGCTCGATCGCCCCGTCGAGCGTCTCGGCGATCGCCGCGCGCAGCGTGGTCGCCTCCTCGTCGGTGATGTCGTCGCCGCGCTTGAACGGCGACAGGCGCGCCGACCACAGGATCTCGTCGACCCACGAGCGGCCGATGCCGGCGATCACGCGCTGGTCGCGCAGCATCGTGTGCAGGGGCCGCGGCGCATCGAGCAGCGCGCGCAGGCCCTGCGGCGGCTCGGGCCAGGCCTCGGGGCCGAGCGTCGCGATCACCTCGTCCTCCTCCAGCCGCTCGGCGTGCAGCAGCTTGACCCACGCGGCCTGGCGCGTGCCGAACTCGCGCAGGCGCAGCTCGCGGGCGCGGGTGGGATCGGAGATGCGCACGAGCAGCCGCGACGTGCGGTCGCGCGGCCCCGCGCGCCTGTCGTAGAGCTGCAGGCGGCCCGCGCTCATGAGGTGCACGAGCACGACGAGCCCGCCGGAGACCTCGACGAGCAGCTGCTTTCCGCGCCGGCCGACGCGCTCGATCGCGCGCCCGTCGAGCGCCGACAGCGGCGGGTCGAACGTCTTCAGCACGTTGATGCCGGGTGCGAGCGCGGATTCGATGCGCGCGCCGCGCAGCGCGGCGTCCAGGCGCCTTGCCGTGATCTCGACCTCCGGCAGCTCGGGCACGTGCGGAAGGCTACGCCCGCGGCGTCAGCGCGCGATGCCGTGCAGCGGGTTGGCGATCGTCGTGAAGAGGTCGTCCTGGTCCTCCAGGCAACGGCGCAGCCCGGCTCGCAGCTGCCAGGTCGGCGCGTCGAGCAGACCGTCGAGCACGGTCGTCGGCCCCGCCGCGCGCTCGCGCTCGCGCTCGAGCACGTCCCTGAGGTCGGCGAGCAGCACGGCTTCGTCGGCGAGACCGGCGAAGCCGAGCGCGTTGACGACCGCCAGCGGCACGATCGCCTCGACGGCGCACGCGCTGCCGGCGGGCGGCTCGCCGAAGCGGTGGTCGCCGCGCAGCACGCCGCGCGCGGGCCAACCGCCCTCGAGCTCGAGCAGCAGGCGGCCCTGATCGTGGGCGAGCGAGAGCCCGAGCTCGACGTGCAGCCGCACGAGCTGGGCGACGACGACGTCGCAGAAGCGCCGAAACCACTCGCGCGCGACCTCGCGCTCGCTGCGGCCGTCCTCGGCGGCGAGCCGCCGGACGATCTGCGCCAGCCGGCTGGGGCCGCCGTACGGATGGTCCTGGGCGAGGATCGCGACCGCGCTGACGTCGGCGTCGGACGCGCTGCGCCAGCGATTCTCGCGCAGCTGCACCGACAGGCCCTCGACGAGCGCGCCCCCGTGGCGGACGGCCAGGTAGGCGGGGGCCGGCAGCACGACGAGCTGCGGCGCGATCTGCGACGCGCGGGCCCCCACCTCGCCCAGCCGGCGGGCGGCGTCGACGGCGCCCGCGAGCTCGGCGCCGCCGGCCAGGCTCAGGCCGTCGGCGATGCGCACGTGCAGCGCGAACGTCAGCTGCCACGGCCAGTCGGCGTTGTAGACCGTCGCGACCGACGACGTCGGCGTGACCGCGGAGCCGAGCTCCCCGAGGTCGACGGCGAGCCCCGACTCGAGCAGCTCGGCGAGCGGGCCGCCGGCGCGCAGGTGCTCGAGCTCCCACGGGTGCACGGGCAGCAGCACGCGGTCACCGAGCTCCCCGAGCACCGCGTCGAGCGCGGCGGCGTCGACCGCGGGGTCGTCGCGCAGCAGCCGCTGCACCATCTGCGGAGCGCTCTGCGCGCCCGCGCTGTCGTGCTCGACGAGCTCGGGCGCCACCGCCAGCCAGCGCAGCGCGAACCGCGCCGCGGTCTCGGGGGCGTAGGCGTCGACCTGCTCGGGCGTCATCTCCCAGCGGCTCTTCGCCGTCGGGTGCGCCATGTCGCCCAGCAGCCCGGCCTGCTCGCTGTCGATGAAGCGCAGCGGCCCGGCGTCCCAGAGGGCATCGATCTCGCCGGCGCGCGCCTGCAGGAACGAGCCGACGGCGGCGACGCTCTGGCGCACGCGAGCGAGCAGGAACGTCGGGTCGGGCCCGCGCGTGCCCGCGGCGGTGAGCTCGTCGCCGAGGCCCGTGTCGCCGAGCTCGTCGGCCAGCATGCCGGCGAGCGTGTCGAGCGAGACGGTCAACGGCGCGCCTCCGGCCATCGCGACCTGCACGGGCATCCGAAAGCGGTGGCGGTGGATCGGCGACAGGTGACGGATGCCGGCGAGCAGCATCGAGCGCTCGTCGGGAAACGGCATGACCGCGAGGTACGCGTCGCCCTCCTCGACGAGGTGCGGCACGTCGCTCGCCGGGATCGGCCGCCAGACGCCGCCCTCGCGCATGTAGCAGTTCAGCAGCGTCTCGGCCGCCGCCGCGGCGGCGGCGCGCAGCGCGCGCTCGGACGCAGGGCCGGCGGGGGTGGTCTCGTGTCTGCGGCTCATCGTCTCTCCGCCCGCCTCGATGCTACGCAAGGTGCCAAGATCCATCCCGTGATCGGTCCGGGCGCGTGCGCCCCCGACTTCGAGCTGCCCGATCAGGACGGCCGGCCCGTCCGCCTGTCGAAGCTGCGCGGGCGCACGGTCGTCGTGTACTTCTACCCGAAGGCCGGCACGCCGGGCTGCACGAAGCAGGCCTGTGCGCTGCGCGACCGCGAGGCCGACCTGCGGACCGCCGGCGTGAAGCTGCTCGGCGTCTCACCGGACCCGGTCGCGAAGGTCAAGCGCTTCCACGACGAGCACGGACTGCCCTTCCCGCTGCTCGCCGACGCCGACCACGCCGTCTGCGAGGCCTACGGCGTCTGGGTGCTCAAGTCGCTGTACGGGCGCCGGTACTGGGGCGCCCAGCGGGCGACGTTCATCGTCCGCGAGGACGGAACCGTCGCGCACGTCATCGAGCGCGCGTCGCCGAAGACGCACGACCGCGACGTGCTCGCCGCCGTCGCCGACGTGAGCGCTCCCGCGTAGCGGCAGCGAGCGCCGCCACGGTCGGCGCGTACATCGGCACGACGCCGCGCGCAGGGCGCGGCAGCAGCGTGACGTCGGCGAAGCCGGCCGCCTCGAGCATCGCGGCCGCGCTGCGGCCTCAGCGCGACCGCGCGCAGCTCGGCCGGCGACGCTAGCGCGCCGGGGCGGCGGCGAGGTCGCGCCGGCTCGGGCACATGCGCGCCAGCGCGCAGGCGTCGCAGGCCGGCCGATGGGCGTGGCACGTGCGCCGGCCGTGACGCAGCAGGTTGACGTGCAGCTCGAGCTCGGCGCCGCGCGGCGTGAGCGCGACCATCGCGTCGTGCAGCTCGTCGAACGACGCGCTGGGCCGCAGCAGCGCCAGGCGCGTGCCGACGCGCGAGACATGCGTGTCGACCGGGACGTCGCGCAGCCCGAACGAGAACAGCAGCACGCACGCGGCGGTCTTGCGCCCCACGCCGGGCAGGCCGCAGAGGTAGCGCCGGCCCTCGGGCACCGGCGCGTGCTCGAGCCAGTCCAGGTCCAGCGGATCGCCGATCGCCCGCAGCATCGCCTGGATGCGCGCGGACTTGACCTTCGAGATGCCGCCGGGCCGGATCGCCTCCTCGACCTCCTCGCCGGGCGCCTCGCGGACCGCCTCCCAGGACGGAAAGCGCTCGCGCAGGCGTAGGTAGGCGACGTCGCGGTTGCGGTCGTTCGTCGACTGCGACAGGACGGTGAGCACGAGCTCCGCGATCGGCTGGCCGTGCGGGCGCTTCACCGGCACGCCGTAGACCTCGGCGAGGCGCCTGCGGATGCGCGCGACGCGATCGCGCGAGGGCGGACGCCAGCCCGCGCGCGTCACTCCAGGGCGCCCCATCGCTCGCACGCGCGCGCCGCCTCGGCGGCCGCATCGGGCAGCGCGGCCGCGAGCGCGGGCGGATAGAAGTCGGTCACGCCGAGGCGTGCGAGCAGCACGCCGAGGAAGACGTCGCCGGCCCCGACGGTGCTGCGGACGTGCGCCGGGCGCCCGCCGACGTCGAAGCGCATGCCGTGCGCGCGCAGGATCGCGCCGCGCGCGCCGAGCGTCACGAGCGCGTGCTGGGCGCCGGCCGCCAGCAGCGACGCCGCGGCCGCCTCGGGGTCGCTCTCGCCGGTCATGAGGCGCGCCTCGACGGCGTTGCACTTCACGAGGAACGCGCCCGGGACGCAGGCCCCCGCGGCGGCGCCGGCGCGGCCGGGGTTGCGCCGCCAGCGGCCGAGCCGCAGGCTGGCGTCGAAGACGACCGGCCGGCCGAGCTCGAGCGCGCGCTCGCGCGCGCCCATCGTGACCTCCGCGGCCTGCGGCTCGGTGAGCGTGTTGGAGGTGAACAGCAGGGCGCCGCAGGCCTCGACGGCCTCCAGCAGCCGGCCGCCGACACCGTCCAGCGTCGCGGCGAGGCCGTCGCCGTAGAGGTCGTACGTCGGCTCGCCGCGGCCGTCGACGGTCACGAACGCCAGCCCCGTCGCGCGCGCGTCGGCGAGCCTGAACCAGCGCAGGTCGACGCCCTCGGCGGCGAGCCGGTCGCGCAGCCAGGCGCCCCAGCGATCGTCGCCGGCGCCGCCCGCGAGCGCGACGTCGGCGCCCGCGCGCGCCGCGGCGACCGCGACGTTCGCCGTGACGCCGCCGGCATGCGGGGCGAACGCGTCGGCGTCCTGCAGCGAGGCGACGTGGCGCCGGCAGACGAGATCGACGATCGCCTCGCCGAAGAGCAGGGTTCTCACGACGCGTGAGGCTATCTTCCGCGGCCGTGCACGCCGTCACCGAGGAGACGATCGAGCTCGACGACCAGCCCGTGTTCCTCCGTCGCGCCGGCGACGACGAGGTGCCGATCGTCTACCTGCACGGCCTCCCGACGAGCTCGCTGGACTGGATGGATCCGCTCGAGCTCGGCGGCGGGGTCGCCGTCGACCTGCCCGGCTTCGGACGCAGCGGCAAGCGCGGCGACCTCGACTACTCGCTGGCCGGCCACGTCGCGTTCGTCGACCGCCTGCTCGACCGCCTCGCGCTGGACCGCGTGCGGCTGTGCATGCACGACTGGGGCGCCGCCGTCGGGCTGCGCTGGGCGATGGACCAGCCCGAGCGCGTTCAGCGGCTCGTCGTCATCGACGGCGTGCCGCTGCTCGCGGGCTTTCGCTGGCGCGGGCCGGCGCGGATCGTGCGCACGCCGGTGCTGGGGCCGATCGCCGTCGGGCTGGCGACGAAGCGCGTGCTGCGGCGGCTCGCGCGGCGGGCGTCGGGGACGGGCGGGCCGCTGCCCGAGCAGCTCGTTGCAAGCGCCGCCCGCAACTTCGACCTCGGGACGGAGCGCGCCGTGCTGCGCCTGCTGCGAAGCGCCGCCCCGGAGCTGCTGGCGGGAGCCGGCGCCGGGCTCGGCCTCATCGACGCGCCCGCGCTCGTGCTGTGGGGCGAGCACGACGCCTACGTCCCGCCGCGCTTCGGTGCCGGCTACGCCGCGACGCTCGGCGACGCGACGCTCGAGATCGTCGAGGGCGCCGGCCACTGGCCGTGGATCGCCCGCCCGGACGTCACCGCGCGGATCGTCGGGCACCTCGGCGGCTGACAACGCGCGTCGAGTGAAACCGGGTGGCCCGAGGGGTATGTCCGTCGCGAACCCGAGGCCGAAGGGCAGCGATGCACCACCTGAGACTGCTGTGTGCCGTGGCTGCGGCGACGTCGGCGCTGGCGGGCGCCGCGACGGCGGGCTTCGCCTCACCGCGCGCCGACCGCGACGCAGACCTTCCGCAGGCCGGCACCTTCCTGGAGGGCATCGGCGTCGACAAGCGCAGCGGCGTCTTCTACGTCAGCGCCGCGAACGAGAGTGGCGCGATCTATCGCGGCTTCACGCGCGCCCGCAGCCAGGTGCTGCAGCTCTGGCAGCCGCCGCGCGCCGGCGACAACGGGCGCGGCATCGACGTCGACCGCGCCGGGCGCGTCTACGTGGCCGGCGGCCCGGCGGCCGAGGTGCGCGTGTTCGCACGCGACGGGCGGCTGCTCGCCGAGCTGCCGACCGGGGCGCCGGCATCCTTCCTCAACGACGTGTGGGTCGGCCGCGACGGCGCCGCCTACGTCACCGACTCGTCGCTGCCGGTGATCTGGCGCGTGTCGCACGGCCGCAGCGGCTGGCGGATCGAGCGCTGGCTCGACGTCTCACCGACGATCGCCTACACGCCCGCGCTGAGCGACTTCGACCTGGGCGGCATCGTGACGACGAGCAACGGCCGCTACCTGCTCAGCACGCAGGGCACCACCGGGCAGCTGTGGCGGATCGACGTGCGCGCGCGCAGCATCGTCGAGGTGGGCCTCGGCGGCGTGCGACTGACGAACGCCGACGGCATCGTGCTGCGCGGCACGACGCTGTACGTCGTGCAGAACTTCACGCGGCAGATCACGAAGCTGAAGCTGCGCGACAGGTTCACGACGGCGAGGCTCGACGAGGTCCTCCCGACGCCCGCCGACCGCACGTTCACCACGGCCAAGCGCGTCGGCGGCCGGCTGCTCGTCGTCGACTCGAAGTTCGGCTTCCCGCCGACCGCGGCCGTCGCCGAGGACCGCGTCGTGAGCATCGACGCGTTCTAGATGATCGATTCCCAATGGACGTGCCTGCGCGGGCAGGTCAGGGCGGATGCCGGGCGCCGCGCCTGGCCTGTCGTCCAGGGGCGCGGCAAGTCGGAGTCGATCGCCTAACGGGCGCCGGCTGCGCGCCGCGGCGCCATCATCGGCGGCGTGCGCCTGGCGGCCACACCGAGATCGCCCGCATCCTCGGGCGGGCGTGAGGACGATCGTCCCGCGAGTCTCGACATGAGCCGGCGCCTGCGCCTCGCCCCGTGGGTCGTGGCCGCGCTCGGGGCCGCCGCCTACCTGGTGCTGGCGCCCGACAGCGCCGACCTGGCCGCGCAGGAGTACCGCGCGGCGCTCGTGCGCCGCGACGGCCCGGGCATCTGGAACAACGGCTGGTACGCCGGCCACCACACGCCCGCCTACAGCGTCCTGTCGCCGCCGCTCGGCGCGCTGCTCGGCGTCCGCCTCGCCGGCGCGCTGGCCGCCGTCGCGGCGGCGGCGCTGTTCGCGCGCCTCGCCCGGCACCACTGGGCGCCCGGTCCGGCGACGGCCGCGGCGGTGTGGTTCGCGCTCGCCACGGTCGCGACGCTGCTGACCGGGCGGCTGACGTTCCTGCTGGGGACCGCGGTCGCGCTCGGCGCCCTGCTGGCGCTCGCCGAGCGCCGGCATGCGCTCGCGGCACCGCTCGCGGCGGCCGCGGCGCTCGCCAGCCCCGTCGCCGGGCTGTTCGCGGCGCTCGCCGCGGTCGCGTACGGGCTGGCGACCCCCGCGCGGCGCGGCGCGGCGGCGCTCGTCGCGGCCGCCGCGCTCGCGCCGGCGCTGCTGCTCGCGGCGCTGTTCCCCGAGGGCGGCAGCGAGCCGTTCGTCGCGTCGGCGTTCTGGCCGGCGCTCGCGGCGATCGCGCTCGTCGCGGCGCTGCTGCCCGCGCGCGAGCGCGCGCTGCGGATCGGCGCCGGGCTGTACGCGCTGGGGTGCGTCGCGGCGTTCGCGATCTCCACGCCGCTCGGCGGCAACGTCACCCGTCTCGGCGCGCTCGTCGCGGGCCCGATCGTCCTCGGCGCGCTCGGCAGCCGGCGTCATCCCGCGCTGCTCGCCGCGGTCGCGCTGCCGCTCGCCTACTGGCAGGCGTATCCGGCCGTGCGCGACGTCGCACGCGCGGCCGGCGATCCGGCCGTCGAGGCCGCCTACCATGAGCCGCTGCTGCGTTTTCTGCAGCGCGCGCCCCGCGACGGCCCCTTCCGGGTCGAGATCCCGCCGACCGAGAATCTCTGGGAGGCGGCCCACGTCGCCCCGCGCACACCGCTCGCTCGCGGCTGGCAGCGCCAGCTCGACCGCAGGTACGGGACGCTGTTCTACGACGGCTCGCTGACCGCCGCGAGCTACCGCGCGTGGCTCGACGAGCACGCGGTCGCCTACGTCGCGCTGCCCGACGCCGAGCTCGACGGCGCCGCCCGCGCCGAGGCCGCGCTCGTCGCTCGCGGCCTGCCGTACCTGCGCCCCGTCTGGCGCGGCGAGCACTGGCGCGTCTTCGCCGTGCGCGCGGCCGCGCCGCTCGTGCAGGGCAGCGCGCGAGCCACGATCTCGCTGTCGGCCGACGGCTTCGAGCTCACCGCGCGGCAGCCGGGCAGCGCGCTCGTGCGCGTGCGCCACTCGCGCTGGTGGCGCGTCACGGCCGGGCGGGCGTGCGTCGGACCGGGCGCGGGCGGCATGACGAGCGTGCGCGTGGCGGCGCGCGGGACGGTCCGCGTGCAGGCCCGGCTGACGGGCGCGCGCTGCCGCGCGTGAGCGGCCGCGCCGCCCGGCCGTCGCGGCCGGCCCGTTCGCTGGCGCAGCGCGGTGGATAGGATGGCCCGGCCTCATGAGCGCACGCCTCAGCACGCTGCAGGCGCGCCTGCCGCACGGTCCGCTCGACGTCGCGCGCCAGGTGTCGCTGTTCGTTGCCGCCTACCTGGTCTACCGGCTGACGCGCGGGCTCGTCAACCATCCCGAGGCGGCGACGGCCGCGTTCCAGAACGCGCGCGAGCTGATCGGGATCGAGCGCGCGCTCAACATCTTCATAGAGCCCTCGCTGCAGGCGCTCGTCGCCGGCCAGGGGTGGCTGCTGGACGCGGCTGCCTGGCTGTACATCAACGGACAGTCGTCGATCACCGTCGGCGCGCTCGCCTGGCTGTACCTCTGCCGCAACGGCAGCTTCTACTTCGTGCGCAACACGTTCCTCGTCGCGTTCGCGATCGCGCTCGTCGGCTACAGCCTGTTCCCGACCGCGCCGCCGCGCTTCTTCCCCGAGTGGGGCTTCTTCGACGCCGTCTCGGACTTCACGGGCGTCCCGCAGGACAGCGTGACGATCGGCAAGCTCTTCAACCCCTACGCCGCGGTGCCGTCGATGCACGTCGGCTTCGCGCTGATGATCAGCGTCCCGCTCGTGAAGCTCGTGCGCCGGCGGGCGCTGAAGGTGTGCTGGGCGCTGTACCCGGTGATCATGGTGTTCGTCATCGTCGTCACAGCCAACCACTTCATCGCCGACGCCGTGCTGGGCGCCGTGGCCGCCGGCATCGGCGCCCTCGTCGCGATGGGACTGGCGCGGTTGCGACCCGGGGCCTGGTCGTTCCAGCCCTCCTCCGGCAGCCAGGTCGCGCCGGCGGGCGTCTGATGCGCACGCCCACCGAGCACGAATCGCCGCCGGCGACCGAGCCGCGGCCGCCCCGCCCCCGCCGTCCGCGGCCGCGAACGCGCGCCGAGCGCCTGCAGGCGCTGCGCGACCGGCTCGTCGCCTCGCGGCTGACCCCCAACCAGATCTCGATGGCGGGCTTCGTGCTCAACGTGATCGCGGCCCTGCTCGTCTGGCAGCACGAGTTCTTCATCGGCGGCGTCGTGTTCATCGTCGGCTCGATCATGGACACGCTCGACGGCGGCTACTCGCGCATGTCCGGCAAGGGCACGCCGTTCGGCGCCTTCCTGGACTCGACGCTCGACCGGATCGTCGAGGGCTTCGTGCTGACCGCCGTGGCGGTGACGTTCACGCAGCGCGGCGACGAGCTGGCGGTCGCCGCCGTCGTCGTCGCGGTGATGGCGTCGCTCGTGGTCTCCTACACCCGCGCGCGCGCCGAGGCGCTCGGCGTCGAGTGCACGGTGGGGATCGCCGACCGGCTGGTGCGGGTACTCATCCTGTCGGCGGGGCTCGTCTTCGCCGACCTCGGCGCGCTCGAGCCGGCGGTCTACGTCCTGGCCGCGCTTTCGAGCATCACCGTCCTGCAGCGCATTCTCCACGTCCGACGCCAGCTCGCGCAGCCGGCGTCCGTGTAACGAGCGACGCGTCGCGGGGTTTAGGCCCCGACACGCTCTTACGAAGGGAAACGAACAAGCACATGAGCCCCAGCAACGGCAGCGGCGCCACGATGAACGGCGCGTCGCGCTATCAGCGCGAGAAGGTCCGCGTCGCGATCGTCGGCGTCGGCAACTGCGCCTCGGCGTTCGTGCAGGGCGTCGAGCACTATCGCGACGCCGATCCCGCGCAGTTCGTGCCGGGCCTCATGCACGTCGACCTCGGCGGCTACCACGTCTCCGACATCGAGTTCACGGCGGCGTTCGACATCGACGCGGCGAAGGTCGGCAAGGACCTCGGCGAGGCGATCTGGGCCGGCCAGAACAACACGATCAAGTTCGCCGAGGTGCCCGACAGGCTCGGCGTGCCGGTCCACCGCGGCATGACGCACGACGGCCTCGGCAAGTACCTCAAGCAGAAGATCGAGAAGGCGCCCGGCGAGACCGCCGACATCGTCCAGATCCTCAAGGACACGCACACCGACGTCGTCGTCTCCTACCTGCCCGTCGGCTCCGAGCAGGCGACGAAGTGGTACGTCGAGCAGGTGCTCGAGGCGGGCTGCGGCTTCGTGAACTGCATCCCGGTGTTCATCGCGCGCGAGGACTACTGGAACAGGCGCTTCACGAAGGCCGGCCTGCCGATCGTCGGCGACGACATCAAGTCGCAGGTCGGCGCCACGATCGTGCACCGCACGCTGGCGCGCCTGTTCCACGACCGCGGCGTGAAGATGATGCGCACGTCGCAGCTCAACGTCGGCGGCAACATGGACTTCTACAACATGCTCGAGCGCGAGCGGCTGGAGTCCAAGAAGGTCTCCAAGACGAACGCCGTCACGTCGATCATGGGCCACGAGCTGCCGGCCGACGACGTCTACATCGGCCCGTCGGACTACGTGCCGTGGCTGACGGACCGCAAGTGGGCGCACATCCGCGTCGAGGGCCAGGCCTTCGGCGACGTGCCGCTGAACGTCGAGATGAAGCTCGAGGTCTGGGACTCGCCGAACAGCGCCGGGATCGTCATCGACGCCGTGCGCTGCTGCAAGCTCGCGCTCAACCAGGGGGTCGGCGGCCAGCTCGACGGGCCGTCGTCGTATCTCATGAAGTCGCCGATGAGCCAGCGGCCCGACGACGAGGCGCGCGAGGCCACCGAGCGCTTCATCGCGGAGCACGCCCGCGTCCCGGGGACCGAGCCGACGGCGCTCCCCACGCCCGCCGGCGCGTCCGGCGGCGGCGGCGAGTCGTAGCCGTCCCCGCTCGCGGGCAGGCGACCCGCGCAGGCCGCGCCGCTAGCGGCGTAGCATCCGCACCATGACCGCGGACCACACGACAGCCACCACCCCTCACGCTACGGACGGGCCGACCGCCGCAGGTCGCGCGCGCACGCTCGCCGCGCTCGTCATCGACTCGGCCGGCCGCCACCGGGGCACGGCGCTGCGCTACCCGCAGGCCGGCGCATGGCGGGAGGTCTCGTTCCCGGCGCTCGGCGAGGGGGTGCGCCAGCTGGCCCGGGGGCTGCTCGCGCTCGACGTGCAGCGCGGCGAGCGCGTCGCGATCCTCGCCAACACGCGCGCGGAGTGGACGCTCGCCGACTTCGGCGCGATGTGCGCGGGCGCGGTCGTCGTCCCCGTCTACCAGACGAACTCGCCGGAGGAGTGCCAGTACGTGCTCGAGCACTCGGGCGCGACGACGATCTTCTGCGAGGACGACGAGCAGCTCGCCAAGCTCCGCGAGATCCGCTCCGAGCTGCCCGCCCTGCGCCACGTCATCGCCTTCACGGGCGAGCACGACGACGCGCTCTCGCTCGAGGCGCTGCGCGAGCGCGGCGGCGAGGTCTCCGAGGAGACGCTCGACGAGCGCCTCGGCGCGATCGCCGCAGACGACCTGGCGACGATCGTCTACACCTCGGGCACGACCGGTCCGCCGAAGGGCTGCATGCTCACCCACGGCCAGCTGCGCGCGACCGTCGACATGGTCGAGGAGCGCGTCGAGGTCGTGCCCGGCGAGGACGTCTTCTACGTCTTCCTGCCGCTCGCGCACGTGCTCACGCGGATCGTGCAGCTCATCGCCGTCGACCGGGGCGCCGAGCTCGCCTACTGGCGCGGCAACCCCAAGCAGATCGTCGAGGACGTCGCGATCGTCAAGCCGACGCTGCTGCCGTCGGTGCCGCGCATCTTCGAGAAGATCCACGCGGCCGCGTCGGCCAAGGCCCAGGCGGCCGGCGGCGCCAAGCTGAAGCTCTTCGAGTGGGCCGTCGGCGTGGGCCGCGCGGTGCGCGAGCACGAGCGCCGCGACAGCACGCCGGGCGCGGCGCTCCGCGCCCAGCACGCGATCGCCGACAGGCTCGTGCTCAGCAAGGTCCGCGCGCTCTTCGGCGGCCGCATCAAGCTGGCGATCACGGGCGCGGCGCCGATCGACGTCGACATCCTCGCCTTCTTCCACGCCGCGGGCGTGTGGGTGCTCGAGGGCTACGGCATGAGCGAGACCTGCGCGGTCGCGACGCTCAACACGATCCCCGAGCACAAGCTCGGCACGGTCGGCCGCCCGCTGCCGGGCTGCGACGTGCGGATCGCCGAGGACGGCGAGGTGCTGATGCGCGGTCCGAACATCTTCAAGGGCTACTTCAACGACCCCGAGGCGACGCGCGAGACGCTCAGCGGGGACGGCTGGCTGCACTCGGGCGACCTCGGCGAGCTCGACGACGACGGCTACCTGCGGATCACGGGCCGCAAGAAGGACCTCATCATCACCTCGAGCGGCAAGAACGTGTCGCCGTCGAACATCGAGAGCTCGCTCGTGCAGTGCCGCTGGATCTCGCACGCGGTGGTCTTCGGCGACCGGCGCCAGTACCTCACGGCGCTGCTCACGCTCGACGCCGACGAGGTTGGCGCGCTCGCCGAGAAGGTCGGCGCCTCGTCGAAGGACCCGGCCCAGCTCGCCGAGGATCCCGCGGTGCGCGCGGAGCTGCAGTCCGCGGTCGACGAGACGAACAGGCGCTTCGCGCGGATCGAGCAGATCAAGAGGTTCGCGGTCCTCGACCGCGAGCTCTCGCAGGAGCACGAGGAGCTCACGCCGACGATGAAGGTCAAGCGCAACGTCGTCTACGAGCGCCACGCGGACGTCTTCGCCTCGCTGTACGAGTAGCTGAACGGCCCGCACGGCGGCGGGCCGTTCGGTCACGGCGCGTAGCGGCCGGTGCCGCCCGCGGTCACGGACTGGCGACGTTGCTGAGCGTCGCGACCTGGATCGCCGTCAGCTTGATGAACCGCGCGTTCGTCACGCCGCCGCCCTCGTTGCGGCACCGCAGCGTCACGGCACCCGGCGACGCCAGCGTCGATCCGACGGCCAGCGCGATCACGCCGGCGTCGGCCGAGCCCGCGATGTTGACGTCCTCGAGGCCCGCAAGCCCCTCGTCGAAGTCGCCGGACGGCGAGACGAGCCGGCAGCGCGCGGCGGTGTCCCCGGTCCCGGCGTTGTTCGTGATGCCCGTCTTGCCGTGGATCACGAAGCTGCCGGCCGGCAGGTTCAGCGACGCGATCGTGGTGAACGTCGTGCCCGAGAACGGCAGCGCGACCGGCCCGTCCCGGAAGCTCACGAAGCCGTCGCTCGGGCCGCGCGCGCCGGTCGCGCCCGCCGCTCCCGTGGCTCCCGTGTCGCCCTTCGGGCCCTGCGGGCCCTGCGGGCCCTGGGGCCCCTGCGGGCCCTGCGCGCCCGTGTCGCCCTTCGGCAGCTGCCCGGCCCTGAAGTCCCTGGCGAGCAGCGATCGGTCCCTGACCTTGACGGACGACACCGCGTCCTTGCGGATCTGCTTGCTGCCGACGCTGTTGCGCGGCAGCGTGATCGCGGCGTAGCTCGTGCCGCCGAGCGCGACGACGAGCGCCATCGTGGCCGTCACGTTGGCGTAGCGCCCCGGTGCGAAAACTCGCTTCATGACCCCACCTCTCTTGAATGACCCTTGCGATCCGAACCTATGGGCGCGCGCCGAGCAGGTCTGTGACATGCATCCGCCTGCGTATCCTCAGGCGGTGCCCTCCGCGCTGGCGATCGCCCACGTGACGCCGCATCCGTGGGACGGAGGGCGCAACGAGCTGACGACCTACGTCGAGCGTGTGACGCAGCGGCTCGCCGCACGCGGCCACCGCGTGCTGATCGTCGCGCCGTCGCGCTCGCAGGAGGCGGTGCGCGAGACCCGCCAGGCGCTGCGCGCCGCGCGCGACGACCCGGCGTCGCTGCTGCCCGAGCCGGGCGCGCCGGCGCGCGTGCTCGCCGTCGGCGAGGCGCTGCCGGAGCTGCCCGGAGCGCGGCGGCGCGCGCCCGCCCTGCCGGTCGACGTCTCGCGGACGATCGAGGACCTGCTGACGGCGGTCCCGCTCGACGTCTGCCACGTCCACGAGCCGTTCGCGCCGTCGACGTCGAGCGCGGCCCTGCGCCACTCGCGCGCGCTGAACGTCGGCACCTTCCACGCCCCGACCGAGCGGCTGCTGTCGACGCAGGTCGCGCGGAAGATCGTCCAGGTCGTGCTCGGGCGCCTCGACGCCCGCACCGCGACCTTCGCGACGACCTGCACGCTCATGCAGCGCTACTTCCCGGCGGACTACCGCGTCCTGCTGCCCGGCGCCGACCCGCCGCCGCCGCGCCCGCAGCGCGACGGCTTCGAGCCGCTGCGCATCGGCTTCGTCGACATCGAGGAGCGCGGCGCGCTGCGGCTGTTCCTGCGCGCCCTGCGCCGCCTAGCGGCGCAGCCCGGCTGGGAGGCGCCGAGACGAT